>VFQU01001182.1_pt1 | contig 16615 bp, 13 predicted proteins | sample 3512311 | NCBI WGS metagenome assembly VFQU01 (sample SAMN10412377, study PRJNA504923) | tailings metagenome | isolation source: Relicate 3 Philex TSF3 active mining site | place: Philippines: Tuba, Benguet | collected 2017-08-29
TCACGCGGTTGAGGGTCATCATCAGCGTGCGGCCCTCGATCATGAATTGCTGCAGGTCGTAGACGCCTTGCTGGCCGAAATCCTCGAGGCCGGGCCGCGTCGTGGCGACAAGCCGCTCCAATTCTTCCGCCACGCGGCCGAAGCCGCCCAGCGTATTGCGCAGATCGGCGATCGCGGCCTGCGCCTGCGGGCCCAAGGGCCGCGCCTCGCGCGCCGCCGACTGGATCTCGCCCAACAGCGATTGCGCTTGGCTGCCGACGCGCTCGATCGCACCGCGCGATTCTGCGATCAGCCTGTCCGCGCCGGCGAGCGAACGGTCGACGTTCTTCAACGTGCCGCTCGCGTCGCCCGCCAGTTTCTCCGTCTGCGCCAGCGTCGCGGCAAGGCTGCCCATCGCGGTGGCGCCGTCGTCGATGATGCGGTTGATGTTGCGCAGATTGTCGTCGTTGAGGATCTGGCTGATCCGCTCGACCAGCACGCCCACGCGCGCCATCGCTTCGGGCGCGTCGGTCAGCAACTGCTCGATCGGCGAGGGGCGCGAGGGGATGACCGGCGCCGTGGCGCCCGGCTGAACGCGCAAGGGGGCCGCTTCCTGCGTGCCGCCGGTCAATTGGATGAACGACAGGCCGGTGATGCCTTGCGGCTGGAGCGAGGCGACCGTATCCGTCTTCACCGGCGTGCCGGGACGCAAACCCAGCACGACCAGAATGCGCTCGACGTTGTCGGGATCGATGCGGATGTCGGAGACCGTGCCTACCGGCACGCCGCGATAGCGCACTGTGGAACCGATGGACAGGCCGGTGACCGAGCCGCGGAACAGCGTGTGATAGGTCGTCTGCGCTTCGCCCAGATTGGCGCGCGCGAACCACAGCCCCGCGAACGCCAGCAGCGCCGTCAGCGACAGCACGAAGATCCCGACCAGAAAATGGTTGGCGCGCGTTTCCACCGGTCAAGTCCCCCGCCCGTCGAGTCTTCGAGAGTCCAAAGCGGCGCGGCCGCGCGGACCGGAAAAATATTCCTGGATCCAAGGATGCGGGTGCGCGCGGATTTCGTCCAGCGTTCCGACGACGATCTTTTTGTCGATCAGCACGGCCACGCGGTCGGCGATGGCACCCAGCGTGTCGACGTCGTGGGTGATCATGACGACGCTGAGCGCCAGGCTGCGCTGCAGATCGCGGATCAGCGAGTCGAATTTCGCCGCGCCGATCGGGTCGAGACCAGCGGTCGGTTCGTCGAGGAACAGCACATCGGGGTCGAGCGCGATGGCGCGCGCCAGGCCCGCGCGCTTGCGCATGCCGCCCGAAAGCTCCGACGGGAATTTGGCGCCCGCATCCTGCGGCAGCCCGACCATCGAGAGCTTCACGCGGATCAACTGGCCGACGAGTTTGGGATCGAGCTTCATATGCTCGTTGAACGGCAGGCGGATATTCTGCGCGACGGTCAACGCGCTGAACAACGCGCCGTCCTGGAACAGCACGCCCATGCGCTTCAGCACCGGTGCCCGCGCCATGGAATCGAGCTTGTCGAGCTGTTCGCCCAGCACTTCGACCGTGCCGCCATCGGGGTGTTTGAGGCCGAGGATCGTGCGCAGCAGCACCGATTTGCCCGTGCCCGAGCCGCCGACGATCGCCAGGATCTCGCCGCGCTTCACGTCGAGATCGAGCCCGTCGTGGATCGGCGGGCTCGAACCGAAGCGCGTGACCAGGCCGCGCACGCGGATGACGGGATCGCCGCTCATATGCCCAGATACGAAAAGATGACGGAGAACGCGGCGTCCGCGAGGATCACCAGGAAGATCGATTTGACGACCGAGCGTGTGGTGTGGATGCCCACGCTTTCGGCCGAGCCCGAGACTTTCAAGCCTTCGTAGCACGCGACGAGGCCGATCAGCACCGCGAAAACCGGCGCCTTGATCAGGCCGATCACATAGGTGCTGAGCGACACGGCCGTCGAGAGTTGCTCGAGGAATTGTTCGAGCGACAGGCCGAGGCTCAGCAGCGACAGCGTCACGCCGCCGATCAGCGCCATCGTGTTGGCGTAGAAAACGAGGAGCGGCAGCGCGATCGCCAGCGCGATCAAACGCGGCAGCACCAGCGTTTCCATCGGATCGAGGCCGATGGTGCGCATCGCGTCGATTTCCTGGTTCACCTTCATCGTGCCGATTTCGGCGGTGAAGGCGCTGCCCGTGCGGCCCGCGACCAGGATCGAGGTGATCAGCACGCCGATCTCGCGCAGGATCGACACGCCGAGCAGATTGACCGTGAAGACTTCGGCGCCGTAAGCGCGCAACTGATCGGCCCCCTGGAAGGCGAGCACGATGCCGATCAGGAAGGACAGCAATCCCAGGATCGGCAGCGCGTCGATGCCGATGCGTTCGATGTGATGGACGATGCTGGTCAGCCGCACGCGTTGCGGGCGATACCACGACAGGCCCCAGGTCGAGACGACGGCGCCGAGGAAGGCGAGCAGCGCGTAAGCCTCGCGCAGCAGCGCGATCGTGTTCGCCCCCGCGCGCTCGGCCAGCGCCCGGAACGCGCCCTCGAACGGCCTTGCGAGGGGTTTGCGCTCTTCCTCGGCCGCTTCCATGCGCTCGAGCAACGCGGCTTGCGCATCGGAGGCGCCGGCGAGTTCGATATCGATTCCGGCTTCGCGCCAGCGGCGGAATTGCCGGTAGATGAGCCAAGCGCCGCCCGAGTCCAGCGCTTCGATCGACGCGATATCGACCCGCACGTTGCGGGCACCCTTCACGTCGATCTTGGCGAGGGCGGCTTCGAGATCCGGCACGAAGGCGAGCGTCCAGCGCCCGCCCAGCGTCGCCACGCCGGCGGCGCCGTCATGCCCGCTTTGGGCCCATCCCGGTGCGCGCCGAAGTTCCGCCATGCCCCATCTTGGCGAGTCCGGACCCGTCGGGGCAAGTTAAGCGGCACCCCGTATCGGGGTAAGGGTGTCGTTATCAGAATGGCAAATAGTCAGATTTTCCAAGGAATTGGAGAATTTGCGTCTGCGGCAAAAAATTCTCGTGCCCCTGCGACGACTTAACGCTTGATTTTTGCAGCGCACAAACTATCTTGTGCATTGCGACATCTGATGTCGCAACTTGAAACGGCCTCCGGGTCGTTTCTTGGGCGTTTCCTCCCTAAACTTGGGCCGTGCTGCAAAGCGCGGCCCTTTTCTTTTTTGGGATCGCCGAAATGCCCGTTCGCCGGCTAATTGCCGCGTTATTTCTGGTATTTATCGCTTCGGCCGCCATCGCCCAACCGGCCGTGCCGGTCACCGGCGATAGCGCCGAAGGTCGTGCCCTGATCGAGCGGTTGCGCGCGGGCGGGCTCGTCCTTTTCTTCCGCCATGCCGACACGTTGGGCATGAAGTGCGATCGGACTTTCCGCATCGGCGATCGCGACGGTCAGCGCAACATCTCGGCGGCGGGCCGCGAACAATCGCGCCGGATCGGCGAAGAGTTGCGCGCCCGCGACATTCGCATCGCATCGCCGGTTCTCGCCGGACCGGTGTTTCGCGCGCGCGATACGGCGGAACTCGCCTTCGGCGAAAGCAATGTGCGCGTGACCGACGATTTGATCGCCGACGATTACGCGGGCGGAAGATTGGACGCCGTGTTGACGGCGCATGCGCGGTTGTTTTCGGAGCCCGTCGCCGCGGGCGCCAATCGCGTGCTGGTCGGCCATCGCACGCCCGCGATCATGGTGCTGGGCGAAAGCGTGGCGCAGCGCGCGTTTCCCGAAGGATCGGCGTTGGTGTTGGAGCCGGTGCCACCGCGCGGCCGCTTGCTCGGCATCTGGATGCCGGCCCCGATCGAGGGTGCAGGCTTCCACAATTGCTGAAACGACGAAGCCGTATCGATTAATACTCGGAATAGTGATAGAATTTCCATTCAACCCTAGGGGGGAATGGTATGCGGCGTCTCGTAGTCCCGGCCATTTTGTCGGCAATGCTCTGCGTCGCCGGCGCGGCGCAGGCCGAGACGGCACCCGTCGGAAAACCGATCGACGTCGACTCGCAGATCGGCCGTTACATTCTCTCGCGCCCGATGTTGGCCGAAGCCCATAAATTGGCGGTCGCGCAGGATCGGACTTTCGGCGTCAATTGCGAAGGTCAGTATAGCATCCAGCCGCAAACCATTTCGGTGCTCCAACCAATCGAGATGTCCGACGGCGGCGAAAGGCCGGCATCCGGTGCTTGGCGGCTCGGTTACGCCGCGCAACGTTGCGGCACGGCGAAACGCTTCAACGCGTTGTATATCGTCCGCGACGGTGGCGTTCCTTCGGCGCAGGCGCTGGTTCCCGGCGCCACAATTGCGGGCGTGCAGTTGATGATCGATACGATCAAGATCGCAGCGCCGGCGCTGCTTGCCGTCGTAAAAGACTGCAAGGACCTTCGCGTCGCCGATACCCGCCTTGCGCAACCGGTGACGCAGCTTGGCGTGCCGTGGCGCGAGGAATGGCAGTTTCTGCGCTGCGGCGAAACGATCGACGTGCCGATCAACTTCGTCCCGACCGCCGATGGCGGCACGGATATTCAGGTACGCGCGCCCGCGCGCTGATTTAACGCTTCACGCGTTCCTTGCGGATGACGATGAACGCGAAGACGAGCAGGGCGCCGAACGCGGCGAGTGCCCCCGCCGCCGCGAGCGGCTCGGCGGGCTCGGCGCCCGCGGTCAGGAACCACAGCCCGATCGTCATCACCAGCACGCTGCCCAGCGCCACGCGCGCCTGCCAGATCGCAAGCTTCGTTCGGTCGAGTTCCGGATTCAGCCGGTAATAGACGCCGTAGAGGAACAGCGTCACCCAGCCCAGCAGGTTCACATGTGCGTGGGCGGCTTTTTGCAGATGTTCGCCCGACATCGCCATCTGCAATCCCATCGCCATGCCGATGACGGCGCACACAACGCCCGCAACGAAGCAGAACGACGACGCTTTCATGGGCCGCTCCCTGGCCGTTTCTTTCCTTACCGCCCGAGGGCGGCTTTGGCGTCTTTGTGATCGGGGTCGAGGCTGAGCGCCTTTTCGTAGGCGGCGATCGCGTCGTCCTTGCGCTCCAGCGCTTCCAGCACGCGGCCGCGCCAATAGTGACCGCGCGCGTTCTTGCCCGCGGCTTCGGCCATCAATTCGAGATCGGCAAGCGCCCCCTTCGCGTCGCCGATCGTCAGCTTGGCGATCGCGATATTGACCAGAATATCGGGCTGGCCGGGCAACAGGGCGCGCGCCTGGCCGAACGCGCCCAACGCTTCCATCGCGCGATCCTGCGCCATGCGCACCAGGCCGAGATTATTGGCCGCTAGGCCGTTCGACGGGTCGAGTTCCAGCGCCTTCAAGAAGCAATCGGCGGCGGCGTCGAATTCGCCGTCAAGCCGCAGCACCGCGCCCAGATTGGCGTGCGCGTCGGCGAATTCCGGCAGCAGCTTCACCGCGCGTTCGAGGCGTGCGCGTGCCGCGTCGCGCTTGCCCAGCGCATGAAGCGCAAGGCCGCCGAGATTGAGCGCGTCCACGTCGTCCGGCCGGTCGGCGAGGATCGCGGCGTAGATCGCTTCGGCTTCCGCCAAGCGGCCTTTCGTATGCGCATTCAGTGCGGCTTGCAGGCGCGTATCGGCTTCGCTCATCGTCCCGCCGGCGGGAGCGTATCCCGGCCGTCCCCTAAAGCGCGTTGCATGATCACGACGTCGACCCAGCGTCCATGCTTGAAACCGACGGCGTGCATGATGCCGCCATGTTCGAACCCGAGCGATTTGTGCACGCCGATCGATCCCGCATTGCCCGAATCGCCGATCACCGCCAGCATCTGCCGCGCCCCCCAGGCTTGGCAACGGGCGATCAACTCGGCGAGAAGTTTTTTGCCCACCCCTTTGCGCGCCGCGTTCGCCGCGACATAGATCGAATCCTCGACCGCGAAGCGATAGGCCGAGCGCGGCCGGAACGGTCCCGCATAGGCATAGCCGAGGATCGCGCCGCTTTCGTCCGTCGCGACCAGCCAGGGCAAACCCTTCTCGACGATCGCGGCACGGCGGCCGCGCATCTCGTCGAGCGTGGGGGGCGACTCCTCGAACGTGCCAAGCCCGTTGGCGACGTGATGGGCGTAGATCGCGTGGATCGCGGGAAGATCGGTATCGGCGGCGTCGCGGATGTTCATGCGGTGGGTCCGGGTAAGGTCGGGGCGATGCTGGCGAGGGCGGTGGTCAGCGCCGTCAACGCGTCGCGCAGTTTATCGAAACCGGCGGCGCGCGCGATACGCGCTTCGTCCATATAAAGGCCGCGGTTGATCTCGATTTGCAGCGCGTGTTGGCCGGCAGCGGGTTGCCCGTAATGGCGCGTGATGTAGCCGCCCGCGTAAGGCTCGTTGCGCGCGACGGCGTAGCCCGCGTCGCGCAGATGCTTCTCGGCCGCGTCGATCAACGCGGGCGCGCAGGCCCGGCCGTGGCAATCGCCGAGCACGAAATCGGCGCGCCGCTTGCCGGGATCGCGGTCCATCGGGCCGCCGACCGACGGCATCGAATGGCAATCGATCAACGCGACGCGGCCGAATCTCGCAAGCCCGCGCGCGAGCAGATCGGCGAGTGCGGCGTGATAGGGCGCGTAGAGCGTTTCGACGCGCCGCCGCGCTTCGGGAAACGTCAGCTTCCCGCGATAGATATCGGTGCCGTTGGCGACGACGCGCGCGAGCGTGCCAAGGCCCCCGCCCACGCGCGGCGAGCGCGTGTTGACGAAATCGGGCAGCGGCCCATCGAACATCGCGGGATCGAGCTCCCATGGCTCGCGGTTGACGTCGACATAGGCGCGCGGGAACAACGCGCTCAGCAGCGGCGCGCCGGCGGCTTCGGCGCCGCGCGCGAACAATGCGTCGACGAAGGCGTCTTCGGAGCGGCGCAAGGAAACGGGGTCGAGCCGCGAACTCGCCTGGAAGGCGGAGGTGTAGACACTGCCCGAATGCGGCGAGGAGAAGACGAGCGGCACGCGCCACGCGGCCGGCGCGTCGCCGGCAAGCGCAATGGGGGGATCGGGATCGAGAATTTCGGCGGTGCTGGACTTCATCGACGAATCGGCTGGAACGCGAAGGGCGGGGCGGGCGAAGCGGCGGCGGCCGAACGCGATCGCAACTCGGCCGGGTGGGCGAACCCCCTTGAAAACGCCCGAAAATCGAGATTTCCGGTGGCCGGCGAAAGAAGACGGGAGAAAGCCGCGACGGGCACTTGCCAAACCCCGGCTTCCCTGTCTATATCGCCGCCTTCCCGGCCGGATGGGCGCTTAGCTCAGCGGGAGAGCACTACCTTGACATGGTAGGGGTCACAGGTTCAATCCCTGTAGCGCCCACCATCCGGACCTCCTGAAAAATCAGGCTTTTTCGTCGATCTTCACGCCCGCCGGGCGTGAGGTCGAAAAGGCCGTTTTTGCCCCGTTTTGCCCCTTCGTTCCCGGGGTTTCCCGCATTTCCCGCAAGCCACCATGGGCGCATAAGGCAACCGTGCCAACGCAAGTGGGGGTGGGGGAAATGAGGCCCCTCGCTAACGAACCGACGCCAGCGAGTTTGTCGTCACTATCTATCAGTCCGATATAAACAATGTGGTCGACGCAACTAATGCGGATGCTGCTAGGTTTCGAAAAAGCAAGACGATGTGAACTGCTGCTGCATTTGCAAATCACTTGGAGGGAAAATGCCGCGAATTCGGCACATCGAGATAAAGAACTTCCGCTGCATCCGGCAGCTCTCCTGGATTCCCTCTGAAGGCATCAATTGTCTGATCGGTCCCGGTGATTCAGGAAAGTCTTCAATTTTGGAAGCGATCGATTTCTGCTTGGGCGCGCGGAGGTCTCTATCGTTCACGGATGCCGACTTTTATTGCCTCGACGTTACCAACCCTATCGTTATCACGGTCACAGTCGGCGAGCTCGATGACGCCTTAAGAAATATGGAGGCCTATGGTAGCTACCTCCGTGGCTTCAACGCAGCGACCGGTGTGATCGATGATGAACCTGAGACAAATGCAGAGACCGTCCTCAGCATCCGCCTTACGGTGGGGAGTGATCTCGATCCAATCTGGACGCTTGTATCGGATCGCGCAGAAGCTGCTGGTCAGTCACGCTTCCTGACTTGGGCCGATCGGGCTCGGTTGGCGCCAACCCGAGTTGGTGCACTGGCGGGCCATAATCTCGCATGGCATCGAGGCTCAGTCCTAAGCCGACTTTCGGATGAGCAACCCGAGATAGCTGCGGCATTGGCAGACGCTGCTCGCGTTGCGCGTGAAACCTTCGGCGATCATGCGGATGTTCAGCTTGACGCCACCCTACGCATTGTTGAGGCAACGGCACGCAATCTGGGCATCTCGATCGGCGATGGTCTGAGAGCGATGCTGGATGCTCATTCTGTTTCTTTTAGCAGCGGCTCCATAGCGCTGCATGGCGCTGATGGCGTGCCACTGCGGGCGCTTGGTATTGGTTCAACCCGGCTCCTCCTCGCGGGACTTCAACGACAAGCGGCGCAAGCAGCGACCGTCATCTTGATTGACGAGTTGGAGCATGGCCTGGAGCCCCACCGTATCTTGCGGTTGCTAGGATCGATCGGCGCAAAGGATGCCGCATCCCCTTTGCAGGCCTTCATCACCACTCATTCACCGGTGGCAGTCCGCGAATTGCGAGGCGATCAGCTTTTCGTCATACGGCGGACCGAAGATCGCCACGAAGCGAAGCCGATTGGTATTGAAGAAAACATCCAAGGGACTATCAGGCTCTATCCCGAAGCCTTCCTTGCCCCAACAGTCATCGTTTGCGAGGGCGCCAGCGAGGTCGGCTTGCTACGGGGCATGGACTTATATCGGGCTGATCGTGGTGATCCATCCCTTACAGCGTCTGGAATTGCTTGGGTTGACGCAAAGGGCATCACACAAGTCTACAATCGAGCCAACGCTTTCCGTGAGCTCGGCTATCGGGTTGCAGTCCTTCGAGATGACGATTTGCAGCCCGATGAGGCTGTGGAAAGAGCGTTTCTGGCGAATGGCGGAACCATGTTCAGATGGCGGGATGGCTGCGCTTTGGAAGATGAGCTCTTCCGAGCCATTTCCAGTAACACAGTAGTTAAGCTGCTGGAGCGTGCCGTCGAGTTGCTTGATGAAGCCCTTGTTGATGATCACATCCGGTCAGCGTCTAACGGACGGCATAGTCGCGCAGCATGCATGGTCAACGCCTCCGTTGAGATGCGGGAAGCTTTAGGGAAAGCGGCTCGTTCCAAGAAGGGCGCTTGGTTCAAGTCAGTGACCAAGATGGAGGAAGTTGCGCGCGATATCATTTTCCCGAATCTTGACACTGCCGATGATCAATTGCGAGCGACAATCGGCGCTATTGAGAAGTGGATGTTCCCTGGTGCCGGAAATTGACCTTCTTACAATTGATCGCGGTGCCGTAACGGCGCCAGCGGGCTGCGGTAAGACTCATCTCATCGTCGATGCTCTTGGGCGGCATTCGGCTAGAAAACCGATCCTGGTGTTGACTCATACTAACGCGGGTGTTGCGGCGCTGCGTGGTCGACTGGAGCGTAAGCAAGTTCCTGCGTCAGCATATCGGCTCGCGACTATTGACGGTTGGGCCATGAGGCTGTTGACGAACTTCCCTCGACGCAGTGGCCATGATCCCGAAATCTTGTCTATTTCGGACGCTCGACGGCATTACCCAGCAATCCGCGAGGCTGCACTTGGGTTGCTAGCTGCAAACCACATCAGTGACGTGCTAGCGGCGACATATGACCGTCTTATTGTTGATGAGTATCAAGATTGCGCCGTGCCGCAGCACGAGATCATAACGCATGCGAGTGCTGTCCTTAGAACCTGCGTCTTGGGTGATCCTTTACAGGCAATCTTCAATTTTGCCGGACCAACTGCTGATTGGGATGCGCATGTGAAGGCCAATTTTCCAGACGCCGGTGAACTTGATACGCCGTGGCGGTGGATCAATGCCGGAGAGGGTGCATTTGGGCGATGGTTGCTCGAGGCACGCCAAATCCTCCTCGCGCGTGGCGTGATCGATCTCAGAACTGCACCAGCGAATGTTCAGTGGATACAACTAGATGGCGTCAACGACCATCGTCTTCGTCTCGCTGCAGGCTCGGTCCGACCACCTGGTGTAGACGGGCGTGTCCTCATTATGGCTGACTCGACTAATCCTACGGCGCAACGCGAGTTTGCTAGTCAGATTCCCGGTGGGATCGCGGTAGAAAACGTCGATATGCGAGATTTGGTCGCATTTGGTGAAGGTCTCGATCTCGCCTCTCCTACTGTTATCGACCATGTTCTGAATTTTGCGGGAAGCGTTATGACTAACGTTGGTGCCATTGCGATGCGACAGCGGCTGGAGACGCTGCGTGCCGGTCGCGCAAGAATCCCTGCAACAGAAGTCGAAAAGGTGGCGCTTCAGTTTGTGAGAGCACCGACTTACGACGGTGTCGCTCGTTTACTAGCAGCAATAAACAGCCAAGGTGGGGTCCGTGCCCATCGGCCAGCGATTCTGCGTGGTGCCTATGATATGCTGCAGGCCTGTTGCGGTCGGGATGGCATTGCGCCCGCGATAGCGGCTCGCACAGTTCGAGAGCGCTCGCGCCTGCTGGGGCGACCCCTCGCTCGGCGCACAGTCGGTAGCACGCTTCTGCTCAAGGGCCTGGAGGCGGACGTGGCTGTAATCCTCAATCCCACTGTGATGGACCATCGTCACCTTTATGTGGCCATGACGCGCGGAGCCAAGCAGTTAGTCATTTGCTCCTCAACCCCATTGTTGACGCCAGCGAGAAGGTAGAGCCAAAACACTGCGAAAAGGCAGTGAGTGGATATCGTTTCCTTGCCAGCATCGCTTTCATTTCTTTGTAGCCCTCGCCAACCGATCCGCCACCGCATCGGCTGCACCGCCCAAATAATCGGGATGGTGGTGCGCGTAGATTTCGAGCGTGCGCGGCTGTGAAAGACCGAGCGCGCCAGCGATATCATGCATATGCTCTCCCGCCTGCGCCGACCATGTCGCAAAGGTGTGCCGCAGGACATGCGCGGTCACGCGATCCCAACCGCGCGTCGGTAACCCGGCCTTCGTGATCGCCCGCGCGAGCGCTCGCTTCACGGAATCGATCTTCGCGCCGCAATAGTTCACGACATACGGGCAGGGCGGCCGTTTGGCCTTCTCGGCGTCGGCCTTCGCCGCTTCGCGCGCGCGCGTCAGCGCGGCGTGCAGCGTCGCATTGATCTTGACGAACGGCCGGCGCTTCGCCGTTTGCGGCCGGCCCGGCGGATTGAAATCGATCCGGTTATGGACGAGATCGATTTGCGGCCAGGTCAGATCTAGGATCGCCGCGGTCCTTGCACCAGTATGCAGGCCGAGTTCGATGAAGAGACGCACATGCCCGTCTGCGGCGTCGAGCAGCGCGTTGGCTTCCTCGGACGAAAGCCAACGCTCGCGTGGCGGCGGCACCGCCGGCAGCGTGACGGTCGGCGCGTTTATCAGTCGCGCCTCGCGCACGGCGAGCTGGAGGGCGGCCTGCAGCGTGGTCAGTTCGCGGCGCAGCGTGCCGGGCTTGATCGGTGCGGGCGACGTGCGGCGCAAGCGTCGCGCATTGGCGTCGGCACGAAAGCGCGGATAGCCGACCGTGCAGGCCGCCTGCGTCACCGCGCTGACCGATTGCGTGCCGAAATAGCCGACCAGATGCGTGACGTGCACCGCGGCGGTCGCGGCGCTGGGCGCGCCGTCGGCGAATGACTCGAGATAAGTCGCCAGCACATCCGCGATCGCGACATCCGCTTGCGCGCGCGGTGCCGCACCCAGCGCGTCGTTGTGCCGGTCCGCCGGTTTGCCGTCGGCCGCTATGTGCGCCGCGAGCGCCGCTTCAGCTTGTCGGCGATCGCGAGTGCGCGTGCTACGGCGGCGGTCTCGGGTGCCATCGTGCCAGCAGATGTACCAGGTGCCGCCTTCGGTGAGCTGCGTGAGGCGAGCGGGTTCGACGGGACGCGACATGCGAGTACCTCCTCGATAGCCCAAACCGGGATGCGAATCCTGCCGCCGAAGGGCAACCGGGGCAAGTCGCCGTTGCGGACCAGCTTGCGTGTTTTCTTGGGCGTGTACCCAAGAATTCGCGCGGCGGTCGCAACGTCATAGGTCGCCGTCTCGCCCCTTTCGGGATGGGGGACGGAACCGGCCGACGACGGGACGAAAACGTCCCGCCGGTGATGCCGATCGCAGGACCCGGCGCAGGGCGACGCGCCCGGGCGACCCGCGCCGCGTTCTTCGCGGTCGGGTGCCGGGGGCGGGGTGCCCTTGCCGAAATTGTCGTCCTGGTGCGACATCGACAAGAGTATCCACGCAGCGACTTAAAAACGGCCGTCGTGCCAACTCAGTCGATTTCCCGGTTTTTCGAAGCGCCGGTAAAATCACTATATTTCAATATGTTAAATGATATCGAAGCCTACGCGTGACATCATCGCCCGCGATCGCGTTCCCGGCTTCGCGTCGTGTAGAGCGCCGCGATCTGTGCTTTCGGAGATTGCGCGCCCGCCGCGGGTAGCGGGGCGGGCGGTGCCGAAGCGTGAGGGGCCAACGTGGCTTTTGCGACCGCCGGCACAGGCTTGCTGACGACGGCGGATCGCTGCGTTTGGGGCGCTTCGCTAGGCTGCGTCTGCGACCCCGCGCGCACGCCGGGCGTCGTCGGCGCGGGAGGTGTTGGCGGTGTCGGGTCCGGACGCCGACCCCAGAAACCGCGCACCGCGTCGAACGCGTTTCGTGCCTTATCTATCCATCCGCCTCCCGTCGAGGGTGGCGATACAGGCACCGTCGGCGACGGCTCGACGGATGCCGCTGCCGCGCGCGTGTCGGTGCGCTGCGTCTTCGCGGTTGGCTCGCTTCTTACATGTGCACGGGTCGGCTGATCGCGGTTGATCGCGCTTCCGGTCGCCGGCGATGGCGCGGTGGGCACTGGCGTGACCCGCTCGATCGGCGCCGGGTGGAATCGCGCGAGCGCCTGTCGATGTATCTTCTCGAGATGTGCCGTGTTGGAAAGGTAGCGCCACTCGATCGGGTCATGTGGCTTCACTTCGTAGGCTTTGCGTAGCAGCGTGCTGAAGCTCACGGGTCGATCGGGACGCGCGATCACGCCCTCGGGTTTCGGCTGGCGCCGCGCGTTGAGAAGCTGGAGAACCCGCACGTCCGACCGGAGCTTTGCGCGCGCATCGGCGATCTCTTGGAACGCTGCGCGTAGGCTGGGATCGTCACCGTAGACATCGGCGCGTCGGCCGTCGGCGGCGACGCGAAGGAGGCCTCTAGGACTTTCGATTTCGATCGATTGTCCGCGCTGTCTGGCTTGGGCTGCCAGGCCATGCCGCGAGATGATCGCTTTCACTGTCTCAGCGCCGAGGTTCAAAGTCGTGATCGATATCAGCGATCGGACAACCTTGTTCCAGAATCGGACATCGTAAGACGCGCCGCGTAACCATTCTTCGTCGCGTTCGCGTGGGTACTCGACCTGCCAGCCCTGATTCGTCGAATGCCGGAGACGCAGTTCGATATCGTCGCCGATCGTGATTGTCGCGACGCCTTGCTTGACATGAACGACCCGGACCATCTTGCCGTCGACGCCCTTACGCGGCACCCAAGGGCGCTTCAAGCGTTCGGCGATTTCCCGAAAGACCCATTCGGAGTCGACTTCGTCGAGCCGCCGATGTTTGTTCTCGCCATCGGCAAGCGCGGGCGGCGTCGCATCGGCTTGGCGACAGGCCATTTCATCGCGCCGCATTTCCGCTTCGAACTCCGCCAGTGCCACGAGAGCGGCCGCGACGCTTTCACCGGCACGCGTAAAACGCCGGAGGAAGTCGCCCGCTTCGAATTCTCGGACGAGGGCCGCGTCCTCGGCACTCACTTGAGCCGTAGATTGATCTTCGTTGAGTTGATCGAGGAAGCGTCCGCAAGATTCGACCGCGCGGCGTGCGGCGTCGATTCGACCGAGGCAGACGCCACGGATCATGCGAGCTCCGGTATCCCGCTCCTCAAGTAGGTCGAATTTCTCGGTCGCGCGCGCGATCGACTCACGATCCCGCACGTAACACCGGATCGCGCTTTCGATCGTGTCGAACAGCAACGGTGGGACGGGTTGAGGCGCCGTGCCTTGGCCGCGGCGCAATAAGGCGGATTTCGCGGGCCCGAGATGAACGCTCGGCGCGTGTGTCAGCCCGATCTCGGCGGCGCGGCCTGGGAAGAAAATGCGCTTCACTTCCGTGCCATCGCGACGAGCCGCTTCCGCGCAGACGTCGTTGACGATGTCCGCGAACTGGCGACGAAGATATGTGATCCACTCAGATCCCTGTGTCTTGCGGTCCTTGGTCGGCGCGAATGTCCATCCAGCCTCATCGTCTGTATTGCCCGGCTTGGTCAAAAACGGCCGCGTGCCGGCGACCAAATGCATGTGGTAGTTCCGATCGTCACCATGGCGGTCGGGAAGGTGCGCGGCGGCGAACCAAGGGAGGTTTCGTTCGCCGAACACGCGCCCGAAGCGCTCGATGATCGCCCGGCGATCTGATGCTCGGATCCAATGAGGAAGTTCGACAATCAGCCGATCTTGAACCCGCGCATCGCGACGCGTTTCTTCCTCCACGGCCGCTTGCCAGAAAGCCTTGGTCGCATCCGGCGACAGGCCGATATTGCCGGCAATGATCGGGCCGTGTTCGTCCCGCTCGATCTCCTCGGCGCGCTTGGAATATCCACCGGATCTTTCGATGTAGCGCTGGTGCTTCAACGCCCGTGAAAGTGCCCGCTTATCCGGATCGATCTCGCGGCCGAGATGGGCGACCGCCTTGGCAAAATCCGACGACAAAGTTTGGCCAATCGGTGTCCGCAGAAACGCGTGGCCGGTGGGCAGAGACCACATGCGCGTCGAGCGATGGCGTTTTGCCTCCGGAACGGATTTGAGGTGCCGGACTTCTCGGCGACTTGGCCAAAGAGCTATGCGATGTCCTCGACGAACGTCGCGCGGGATTTGCGGCGCCGGCTTCTTCGAAGTCGAGCTCATCCGCAGATGGAAAGTGGAGGCTTTGGTAGCCGTTGGAGTGACACCAATCGATAGCGCGCGATAGCCGCATTCGGTTGTCGGCGCGACGATTCGCGCAGGCCGCGGCCGCGCTGCCGACCAATTGAATCTGACCATGGGGCCGCGCGGGCCATTCATGAGCGCGCGGATCGCGCGCAATTCCTCGCTCTCGTCGAGCCGTCCCGCGCGCGGCCAACCGTCATTTATCAGGTCATCGAGGCTCATTTTCTCGTCTCCAAACGTCGATTCAGCGTTGCCCGAATCAGGCAATGCGTAATTGCGCCGTTGCCGCCGGTCCCCGTCGGCAACGGAGGCGTGCGGCCGCTTGCGCGGCCGCCTGCCGGTTGTGCGCGCGGGCGCCCGACTTCGCCGGGCGCCACGCACGCGGTCAGTTTGGATCCGACACCCTTAAAACCATCAGCGATCGGCCGCCGCGACGGGTGGCTCGGGCGGACCCCGAGGCGTTTTCGGGGGAGCGACGTCCGGTTTTAAGGGGGTGGCCTGACAATGATTTCCATGGCCTTGCCGGTCGTCGGCACGGCTCAAACACGGAGATCAAGATGTCTGAGAAAATCGAGTTGAATCAGCCCCCTGAGAATGCTGCGCCGGAGACTTCGGATCACGCCGCGGCTAACCGACGGCCGGCGAAAAAGCGGCCGCAATCCGCCCCGGGCGAAGGAGCACCCGGGTTGCCCGCCGGGCCAAGCGTGGACGGTTCGGCCGCGCCGGCCTCCGATCTGGCGGGAGTGCCTGCCGTGTCGGCGTCGGCGCGGCAGGTGGCCGAGTTCCGGCTGGACGACGTGGAACTCCCGCCGAAATCGGAGGCGGAGCTACGCCAAATCGGAAAAGCCAACGAACTGGTGGGTGAGCGTGCGACGCTTGACGCGAAGGTCAAGGAGATGGCGGCCAAGTTACGGGATTTGCGCCGCCAGCATCGGAAGACGATCAATGACGTCGAGACGCAAAATCGTATCGTGACGGCGACTGGGTTCGCAGAGGCTGTACCAAGCGATTTGCGTCAGCGCGGGTTCAACGAAGATCGCATCAAACGCTTGCTGACGATGATCGCGCGGACCCCGCTAACGCCGGACGGGGTTGCCGCGCTGATTGCGCCATACATGGTGAAGTGACGCCGTCGGTTAACCTCAAGAAATGGGGAGGGTAGCCGATGAGAATTCGGACCATTCATCCCACGGCGCGCGCACCGCCACATTAGACGCAGTAGCCATGGCCAATCAGCGTAATCGCAAAATGGCTAATCGGTAGCAAGTCACAGGTTCTATCATTGCAGTAATAATCTGTTGGACCATCGAAGTGCTTGCAGGGCTCTTATCGCAAGTTGCCGATCAATGCGCCGCTTTGCTGTTATCCGGGAAAGGTCGCTACGCGTCGCAATATCCAAGAATGCGTCCGCCCGAAGGCGTCGCGAAGAACCGTTTCGAGCGCTTCGGCCGACAACGCTTCGACTCGCCGCGCAAGATCCGTGAATTCGCCTGATCGCGTGACGACATGTAGTGCGCGATCGAGTGCCGGACCGGGAAGGGGACGAATAGCAACGTCCGCCAATTCT
>VFQU01001183.1_pt1 | contig 16615 bp, 18 predicted proteins | sample 3512311 | NCBI WGS metagenome assembly VFQU01 (sample SAMN10412377, study PRJNA504923) | tailings metagenome | isolation source: Relicate 3 Philex TSF3 active mining site | place: Philippines: Tuba, Benguet | collected 2017-08-29
GCCCCCCTGCTCTTCGTCGGCGACGACTTCACGCACACCGATATCCGGTCCGCGCTCTGAACCGGTAACCTCTCGCTAACCACGTCCTCTAACGCCTCCTTCACCACGTCCCGTTGAGAATGATCGGACTCATTCTGACGGGGTTACCAATGGCGTTCGGGTCCGAGACCATCCTTCACGGCGACTGCATCGAGCAGCTGCGGGCCCTGCCGGACAAGTCGGTCGACCTGGTCTTCGCCGACCCGACCTACAACCTCCAGCTCGGCGGCGACCTGCTGCGGCCGGACAACTCCAAGGTCGACGCAGTCGACGACCACTGGGACCAGTTCGAGAGCTTCGCCGCCTATGATCGCTTCACCCGCGAGTGGATGGCCGAGTGCCGCCGGGTGCTGAAGGACGACGGCGCCCTGTGGGTGATCGGCAGCTATCACAACATCTTCCGCGTCGGCACGGTGCTGCAGGACCTGGGCTTCTGGATCCTCAACGACGTCATCTGGCGCAAGTCCAACCCGATGCCGAACTTCAAGGGCACCCGGCTGACCAACGCCCACGAGACGCTGATCTGGGCGGCCAAGGGCGCCGGGGCGCGCCGCTACACCTTCAACTACGACGCCCTGAAGGTGTTCAACGACGACACCCAGATGCGGTCGGACTGGACCATCCCCCTCTGCACCGGCGACGAGCGGGTCAAGAAGGCCGACGGGACCAAGGCCCACCCGACCCAGAAGCCCGAGGCCCTGCTGCACCGGGTGCTGCTGGCGACCAGCAAGCCGGGCGACCTGATCCTCGATCCCTTCTTCGGCTCGGGCTCCACCGGGGCGGCGGCCAAGCGGCTGGGCCGCCGGTTCATCGGCATCGAGCGCGAGGCCGAATACATCGCCGTGGCCAAGGAGCGGATCGCCAAGGTCATCCCCGTCGCGCCCCAGGACCTTGAGGTCATGGGCAGCAAGAAGGCCGAGCCCCGCGTGCCGTTCGGCCAGCTGGTCGAGGCCGGCCTGCTGCAGCCGGGCGACCAGCTGTGGTGCCCCAAGGGCGAGAAGTCGGCCCGCGTGCGCGCCGACGGCAGCCTGGCGGTCGGCGATCTGACCGGCTCGATCCACAAGCTGGGCGCCATGCTCGAAGGCGCCCCGGCCTGCAACGGCTGGACCTACTGGCGCTTCAAGACCGACGCCGGCCTGGCCCCGATCGACGTGCTGCGCAGCAAGGTCCGCGCCGGCATGGGGGCCTAGATCAACCGGGGCGTCTCCAACGCCAGCCGCGCCGCTTTCAGGAACACGCTGGGCAGGGCGGCCAGGCCCGCGCGCAGCGTCCAGACCAATCCCTCGTGCAGGTCTCCGTCCGCCCGGCTATCGGCCATCATCACCCGCAGCGTCAGCGAGAAGTGGGTGAAGACGTGCTCGATCTCGCCGACCGACCGCCAGTCGGCGGCGGCGGGCGCGCCGGACAGGTCTTCCGGCGGGTGGGCCGTCCAGTCGCTGGTCGGCAGGCCCAGCATGCCGCCCAGCAGGCCCTTGTCCGGCCGGCGGACCAGGGCGACCTGATCGCCGCGGGTCAGCACATAGGCCAGGCCATGGCGCCTCGGCCGGGCGGCCTTCTTCGTCTTCCGGGGAAAGCTCTCGGCATCGCCCCGGGCGAAGGCGGCGCAGTGCATCGACACCGGGCAGCGGTCGCACAGGGGCGATCTTGGCCGGCAGATCGTCGCCCCCAGGTCCATCAGCGCCTGGGCCCAGTCGCCCGGCCGCTCGTCCGTCACAAGATCGGCGGCCAGGGCCTTCAGTTCTGGCTTGGCGTCCGGCAGCGGCGTCTCGACGGCGAACAGGCGCGCCATGACCCGCTCGACATTGCCGTCGACGACATTGGCCGGCCGGTCGAAGGCGATGGCCGCAACGGCGGCCGCCGTATAGGCGCCGACGCCGGGCAGGGCCAGCAGGCCCGCCTCGCTGTCCGGAAACACCCCGCCGTGCTCGCCGGCGACGGCGCGGGCGCAGGCCAGCAGGTTGCGCGCCCGGGCGTAGTAGCCAAGCCCCGCCCAGGCGGCCATCAGGTCCGCGTCCGCCGCCGCCGCAAGATCGCCGACCGTCGGCCAGCGGGCCGTGAAGCTCAGGAAGTAGGGCGTGGCGTGCGGCACGGTGGTCTGCTGCAGCATCACCTCCGACAGCCAGACGCGGTAGGGGTCGGGCCGCGCCCCGGCCGCGCGCGGACCCACCCGCCAGGGAAGGTCGCGGGCCGAGGCGTCATACCAGGCCAGCAGGCGCGATCTGAGGTCGGAGTGGTTCACGCCGACCGACCTAGCACGACCGCGCGCGACGACCAGACGCGGATTCTTCGCCGGGCCTGTCGGCGTCGGGCGGCGCGGATCGTTCTTGGCTCATGACCGGCTTGACCCTGGTCCGGGCCGGACATACTGAAGCCATCACTAAACTGTTAGAGGCGCCCATGTCCCGGTTCCCCCTGATGATCCCGCTCGCCTTCGCCGGCCTGGTGCTGGGCGCCGTCGCCCTGACCGCCGGGGTCGGCCGGTCCGAACCGGCCCCGATGCCGGCCGAGACGGCCAGGGTCATCCAGGACCTGCCCGCCGGCGCCTGGCGCCTGGACCGCGCGCACGGCAGCCTGATCTTCCGCGTCGATCACCTGGGCTTTTCCAACTACACCGCCCGCTTCACCCGCTGGGACGCGACCCTGAACCTCGATCCCCGCAACCCGGGCGCCGCCAGCCTGGTCGCCGAGGTCGACGCGACCTCGATCGAGACCGACTATCCCGATCCCGCCACGCTGGACTTCAACGCCACCCTGCGCGGCGAGACCTGGCTGGATACGGCCCGCCATCCGAAGATGATCTTCCGCTCGACGAAGGTCACCCTGACCGGTCCGCAGACCGCAACCATCACCGGCGATCTGACCCTGCGCGGCGTCACCCGCCCGGTCACCCTGGAGGCGCGGTTCAACGGCGGCTACGCCAGCAACCTCTATGACCCGGGCGGCGCGCGGACCGGCTTCTCGGCGCGGGGCGTGCTGAACCGGGGCGACTTCGGCATCGACTACGGCATCCCCGCCCCCGGCACGACGATGGGCGTCAGCAACGCCGTCGAGATCATCATCGAGGCGGAATTCTCGCTGAAGGCCGGCTGACGCGGCGCATGCGCGCCGGCTCCGGGGGCGCTATAGTCGCCCGATGAAGCGCAGCCTGCCCACGCCCGAGGAAGCCATCGGCATCCTGGCCCGGCGCCGGACCATTCCGGCGCGGCGGCCGGCGCCGCCGGTGGGCAAGAGCCTGGCGCCGCTGATCCGTCGGCTGGACGAGCGGTTCGGCAAGGGAACGTCGGCTCTGTCGGCCCGCTGGCGCGAGATCGTCGGCGAGACCCTGGCGCGGCACACCGAGCCGGTGCGGCTGGTCAAGGGACGGGCCGGGGGGCCTTCGGCGCTGGAGATCCGCGTCGCCGGCCCGGCGGCGGCGATCATCCAGCACCAGGCGCCGGAAATCCTCGGCCGCGCCGCCCTCGCCCTGGGCGAGGCGCGCATCGACAAGCTGCGGATTGTCCAGGGACCGGTGAAGGCGGCGCCCGCCCCGGCCCAGCCCCGGCCCCGCCGCAAGGGCCCGCTGGACGCCGCCGCCGAGGCGGAGCTTTCGAAAGGTCTCGAGCCGCTCGAGGACGGGCCATTGAAGGCGGCGCTGGCCAGACTCGGGCGCGAGGTGATGCGCCAGCGTTGACATCCGCGTCCCCCTGCCGCATCGCGCCTTGGAAAGGCCGCCTTCATGCGGTTCCGGGAATCGCGCTTTACTGATCCATCCAGCCTTTCGGGGAGTTTGAACACCATGGGCCAACTGACCCGCCGCCGCGCCCTGATGGGCGCCGTCGCCATCGGGGGCGTGGGCGCCCTGTCGCTGGGCCTCGCCGGATGCGGCGGAGAGTCCAAAGGCGTCGTCGGCAACGAAGACATGACCATGGGCGATCCCAAGGCCCCGGTGACGATGATCGAGTACGGCTCGCTGAGCTGCGCCCACTGCGGCGACTGGAACGCCAACGTGCTGCCGGCCTTCAAGGCCAAGTACATCGACACCGGCAAGATCTTCTACGTCTTCCGCCCCTTCCAGCTTGGCCCCGGCGACAGCTACACCGCCGCCGCCGACCTGCTCGGCCGCTGCGCCGGCAAGGACCGCTACTTCCCGGTCGTCGACGCACTGTTCCACAGCCAGCAGGAAGCCCTGATGGGCGGCAACGTCCGCGAGGTGCTGCTGCGCGTGGCCGCCCAGGCCGGCATGAACGAGAGCCAGGTCAGCGCCTGCCTCAGCGACGAGAAGGCCGTGGCCGCCCAGGCCACCCGCCTGACCGCCGGCCAGGCCAAGGAAGTGCGGGTCACCCCGACCTTCTTCATCAACGGCGAGAAGTACGAGAGCGCCCTGCCGCTGACCGAGATCGACAAGGCCTACGAGGCCGCCATGGCCAAGAAGAAGTAGCAGGCGAGGTCCGCGCGGCGCCGTGCAATTCCAGAAGCTTCGACTTTCGGGCTTCAAGTCCTTCGTCGAGCCGACAGAGTTTCGGATCGAGCCCGGACTCACGGGCGTCGTCGGACCCAACGGCTGCGGCAAGTCGAACCTTCTGGAAGCCCTGCGCTGGGTGATGGGGGCCAATTCCGCCAAGGCCATGCGGGCCGGCGGGATGGACGATGTGATCTTCAACGGGGCCGGTTCCCGGCCCCAGCGAAGCCACGCCGAAGTCACCCTGACCATCGACAACTCCGACTTCACCGCCCCGGCGCAGTTCAACGCCAACCCGGTGCTGGAGGTGGTGCGGCGCATCGACCGGGGCGAGGGCTCGACCTACCGTATCAACGGCAAGGAGGTCCGGGCCCGCGATGTCCAGCTGCTGTTCGCCGACGCCTCGACCGGCGCCAACAGCCCGGCCCTGGTGCGCCAGGGCCAGATCAGCGAACTGATCGCCGCCAAGCCGCAGAACCGCCGGCGCATCCTCGAGGAGGCCGGCGGCGTCTCCGGCCTGCACACCCGCCGCCATGAGGCCGAGCTGCGCCTGCGCGCGGCGGAGACCAACCTCAACCGTCTCGACGACATCATCCGCGAGCTGGAACAGACCCTCGGCCGGCTGAAGCGCGAGGCGCGGGCGGCCGAGAAGTACAAGCGCCTGTCGGCCGAGATTCGCGCCCTGCAGAGCGCGGTGCTGTTCAGCCGCTGGAGCGAGGCGCGCGACACGCTCCAGCGCGTCGAGGCCGAAACCCGCACCGCCACGGCCCGTGTCGAGGACTCGGCCAGGGCCGCCGCCGCCGCCCAGACGGCCGCGCTGACGGCCGAGGAGGCCATCAAGCCGCTGCGCGAGGAAGAGACGGTGGCCACCGCCGTGCTCAATCGCCTGGCCATCGAGAAGGACCGCATCGAGCGCGAAGCCGAGAGCGCCGACGCCGAGGTGGCGAGGCTGTCGGCCGAGATCGCCCGCATCGAGGGCGACGCCGAGCGCGAGGCGCATATCGTCGACGACGCCGCCGCCGCGCTCGAACGGCTGGCCGCCGAGATCGAGGCGGTCGAGGCCGAGGTCGCCGCCTCGCCCTCTCGCCTGCCCGAGCTGGAAGCCGCCGCCAGGGCGGCCGATGAGGCCCGCGCCAAAGCCGATGGCGAGGTCGAACGGCTGGCCGCCTCCGTCGCCGCCGACGAGGCCCGCCGCCGCGCGGCCGAAGCCCGACTGGAGGACGCCCGCGCCCGGCTGAACCGGACCGTGCGGGCGCTGGACCAGGCCAAGGCGGAGCGCGCCGCCATCGGTCCCGCCGAGGACCCGCAGGCGGAGGCGGCGCGGTCCAGGCTGGCCGAGGCCGAGGCCGCCCTCAACGAGGCCCGCGCGGCGGTCGAGGCCGCCGAGACGGCGCGGGGCGACGCGGCCCGGGCCGAACAGGCCGCCCGGGACGAGATGCGCAAGCTGGAGGACCAGCTGGGACGCCTCAAGACCGAGGCCCGGGGCCTGGCGCAGCTTTCGGCGCCGCGCGGCAAGAGCGCCTATCCGCCGGCGCTCGACACGGTAAGGCCCCGGCGTGGCTACGAGGCGGCCCTGGCGGCCGCCCTTGGCGAGGATCTCGAGGCGGCGCTGGACGCCCGCGCGCCGGCCCACTGGGGCGGCCGCGAACTTGGCCCGCCGAAATGGCCGGACGGGGCCGAGCCCCTGGCCGCACAGGTCGAAGCCCCGCCGGAGCTGGCGGCGCGCCTCGCCTTCGTGGCGGTCGTCAGCCGGCAGGATGGTCCGCGCCTCCAGTCCGCGCTCGAACCTGGCTGCCGGCTTGTCTCGAAGGAAGGCGACCTGTGGCGCTGGGACGGCTTCGTCGCCCGGGCCGAGGCGCCGCGCCCCGCCGCCATTCGCCTGGAGCAGCGCACCCGCCTTGCCGAGGTCGAGGCCGAGATCGAGGTCGTCGGCCCCCGCGCCGAGGCGGCGACCGAAGCCCAGAAGGCCGCTCAGGCCGCCTTCCGCGCCGCCGAGGCGTCCCTGGCCGAGGCTCGCCAGCGCCCGCGCGAGGCCGAACGCGCCCTGGCCTCGCTGCGCGAGACGGTCGAGCGGCTCGACCGGGAAGCGGCCCGTCGCGACGCTCGGGCCCAGTCGCTGGACGAAACCATCGCGCGTTTCGACGCCGAACGGGTGGAGGCCGAGGCCGGCTTCAAGGCCGCCGAGAGCGCGGCCGAGGCCGGCGACGACGCCCAGAACCTGTCGCCCATGCTCGACGCCGCCCGCGCCGCCGCCACGGCTGCGCGGGAAGACGCCGCCGCCGCCCGCGCCGCCTTCGAGGGCGAGCGCCGCGAGCGCGAGGGACGGGCCCGCCGGCTGGAGAGCCTGACCCGCGACCGCGACGACTGGAAGCGCCGCTCGGCCGCCGCCGCCCGCCGCATCGCGGGCCTGGCCGAGGACCGCCAGAAGGCCGAGGCGGCCATGGCCGAGGCGCGCGACGCGCCACAGCTGATCGAGGGACGTCTCGCGCGGCTGCTCGACGAGTTCGCCATCGCCGAGGCCCGCAAGGCCAAGTCCAGCGACGCCCTGTCAGAGGCCGAGACGACCCGCGCCGCCGCCGACCGCGCCCTGCGCGCCGCCGACGCCGAGGCCGCCGAGGCGCGCGAGGCCCGCGCCACCCTGTCGGCCCGGCTGGACGCGGCCCGCGACCGCTTCGCCGAGATCGCCGGCAATATCCGCGAGGCGGCCAGGATGGAGCCCGAGGAGCTGGGCCAGCGGATCGCCGAGGAAGCGGTCGCCGTGCCCAAGGACGCCGAAGGCATCGAGGCCCACCTGTTCGCCCTGGAACGCGAGCGCGAAGCCATCGGCCTCGTCAACCTGCGCGCCGAGGAAGAGGCCCAGGAACAGGCCGCCCGGCTGCAGACGATGAAGACCGAGCGCGCCGACCTGACCGGCGCCATCAGCAAGCTGCGCGCCGGCATCGAGGAACTGAACGCCGAAGGGCGCGAGCGCCTGCTGGCCGCCTTCGAGGTCATCAACGGCCACTTCCAGGCCCTCTTCCAGGCCCTGTTTGGCGGCGGCCAGGCCGAGCTGCGGCTGATCGAGAGCGACGATCCGCTGGAGGCCGGCCTGGAAATCTACGCCTGCCCGCCGGGCAAGCGCCTGTCGACCATGAGCCTGATGAGCGGCGGCGAGCAGGCCCTGACCGCCAGCGCCCTGATCTTCGGCGTCTTCCTGGCCAACCCGGCGCCGATCTGCGTGCTGGACGAAGTCGACGCGCCGCTCGATGACGCCAACGTCGACCGCTACTGCAACATGCTCAACGAGATGCGCCTGCGCACCCAGACCCGCTTCATCGCCATCACCCACAACGCGGTGACCATGAGCCGGATGGACCGCCTGTTCGGCGTCACCATGGCCGAGCGCGGCGTCTCCCAACTGGTCAGCGTCGACCTGCGCCAGGCCGAGGCCCTGGCGGCGGAGTAGCGCTCGTCGACAGGCGGAGCGCACGGTGACGGAACGAGTTCGCCCCCTCCACCACGTGCGTATCCGCACGCGGTCCCCCTCTCCTTGGTCGCCCGCAATGCGGGCGGGGGAGGATCTTCAGCGCCAACCGCCCAACCGGTCGCAGATGCTCCCCCGGCGCGAAGCGCCGAACAGGGGGAGCTGTCGGTCGCGCAGCGACCGTCTGAGGGGGCTCCTCCAACCCTGCGTCCTTCGACACGCGCTTCGCGCTGCTCAGGATGACGAGCTTGGAGGCGCGCCCACCCTCTACGTCATGCTGAGCAGCGGCCAACGGCCGCGTGTCGAAGCACGCCCCCCAAACAACCCCCTTGCACAATTGTCGTTCGGACGGACTACTTGCCTCTGGTCTTGAGGAGGATCGCATGAAGTCGGTTTGGATGGTGAGCGCCCTGATCGGGGTGATGGCGGCGGCCGGCGGGGCGATGGCCTATGACGCGGCGGCGCAGGTCAAGGCCCGGCAGGCGGGGATGAAGCAGATCGGCGGGGCGACCAAGGGCCTGTTCGACACTCTGAGCGGCGACAAGGACCCGGCCAAGATCAAGGCGAACGCCGCCCGCATCAACGAACTGGCGGGCCAGGTCGGCGGCTGGTTCCCGGCCGGCAGCGGCCCTTCCAGCGGGGTGAAGACCAAGGCCAAGGCCGAGGTCTGGACCGATCCGCAAGGCTTCGCCGCCGCCCGCCAGGCGTTCGTCGCCCAGGCGGCCAAGGTCAACGCCGCCGCCCAGTCGGGCGACATGGCAAAGGTGCAGACCGAGTTCGGCGCCCTGCGCGGCACCTGCAAGAGCTGCCACGACAAGTACCAGTCGAAGTAGGAGCGCCCGTCATGCCCGCCACGGTCTGGGACCTGCCCACGCGGCTGTTTCACTGGCTGCTGGCGGCGCTGATCCTGTTTTCCTGGTGGAGCCGGCATGACCACCTCGACTGGCACCGGCTGTCAGGCTTCGCCATCGCCGGCCTGCTGGTCTTCCGGCTCTGGTGGGGCGTGGCGGGCGGCGCCACGGCGCGGTTCGCCGGCTTCCTGAAAGGCCCGCGCGGCGTCTGGGCCTATCTGCGGGGCGGAGGCCACGCTGGGGTCGGCCACAACCCGCTGGGCGGCTGGAGCGTGGCGGCCATGCTGCTCGCCCTGATGGTCCAGGTCGGTCTCGGGCTGTTCAGCGTCGACCAGGACGGGTTCGAGTCGGGCCCGCTGGCCAGGTACGTCAGCTTCGACGCCGGCCGCGCCGCCGCCGGGGCTCATGAGGTGGTGTTCAACATCCTGCTGGCGCTGATCGTGCTGCACCTGGCAGCAGTGGGCTGGTACGCCGTCGGGGGCCGCAACCTCGTCGGGCCGATGATCACCGGCAAGGCCAGGCTGGAGGCGGAAACCCCGCCGCCGCTGATGGCGCCGGCCTGGCGCCTGGTCGTCGGCCTGCTGCTGGCGGCGGCGACCTTCGCCGGGCTTTGGTGGCTGCAGAGGAGCGCCTCGGCGTTCTGAGCGCCTCAGTAGCCGACGCCGGTCAGATAGAGCCCTTCGGCCGGCGCGACCGGTCCGCAGGCCTTGCGGTCCCGCGCCTCAAGCGCCGCCTTCACATCGTCGGCCGTCCAGCGGCCGGCCCCGACTTCCGCCAAGGTGCCGGTCATCGAGCGGACCTGCCGGTGCAGGAAGCTGCGCGAGGCGAACACCAGCAGTACGTGGTCGCCCTCGCGCCGCACATCGGCGACATCGAGCGTCTTCATCGGCGACTTGGCCTGGCACTGCATGTCGCGGAAGGTGGTGAAGTCGTGATGGCCGACCAGATACTGCGCCGCCGCGTGCATCGCCTCGGCGTCCAGCGGCTTCTTCACATGCCAGACGCGCCCCTGGTCCAGCGCCGGGGGGCTCTTGCGGTTGAGGATGCGGTACAGGTAGCGGCGCTCGCGGGCCGAGAAGCGGGCGTGCCAGCCCTCCATGGCGATCTCGGCCTCGAGGATCGACACCGGCTCGGGCACGAGATGGGCGTTCAGCGCATCGCGCACTACCGCCGGGCTCCAGGCCTTGGTCAGGTCGATATGCACCACCTGGCCGGTCGCGTGGACGCCCGTGTCGGTCCGGCCGGCCGCCTGAAGGCGGATATCCTCGCCGCAGAAGGCCTTCACCGCCCGCTCGATCGAACCCTGCACCGAAGGCAGCTCGGCCTGCGCCTGGAAGCCGCGATAGGGGCGGCCGTCATACTCGACCAGCAGCCGGTAGCGGGGCATCAGGCCATCACCGCGCCGGTGGGAACAGCAAAGCCGCGCAGGAAGGTCCCGGCGTCCTGGCGTCCCCGGCCCTCGCGCTGGGCTTCGAGCAGGCGCACGGCGCCCCGGCCGCAGGCGATCAGCAGGCGCTCGTCCAGCGCCGCGCCGGGCGCGCCCTCTCCGGCCTCGACGCGCGACAGCAGCGCCTTGACCCGCACCGGGCCGCGCTCTGACGGGGCCATGAACCAGGCGCCGGGAAACGGCGACAGGCCGCGGATCTGGCGATCGACCTCCTCGGCCGGCCGGGACCAGTCGATGCGGGCCTCCTCGGCGCTGATCTTGCGGGCGTAGGTGACGCCGTCCTCGGCCTGCGGCGTCTCGACCGCCTGGCCGGACGCGATCTCGGGCAGGGTCGCGACCAGGAGGTCGGCGCCCAGCCGGGCCAGCCGGTCATGCACCGTTCCGGCCGTGTCTTCCGGGCCGATAGGCGTCGTCGCGGTGGCGATCACCGGACCCTCGTCGAGGCCCTCGCTCATCCGCATGACCTGGACGCCGGTGACCGGATCGCCGGCCATCACCGCCCGCTGGATCGGCGCCGCCCCGCGCCATCGCGGCAGCAGCGAGCCGTGCAGGTTGAAGCACCCCAGGCGCGGCGCTTCCAGCACGCCCCGCTTCAGGATCTGGCCGAAGGCGACGACGACGGCGGCGTCCAGCTCCAGCGCGGCGAAGGCGGCGATCTCCTCCTCGGCCTTCATCGAGCGCGGCGTGCGCACGGTCAGGCCATGCTTCTCGGCGAAGGCGTGGACCGGCGAGGGCTGCAGCGCCTGGCCCCGCCCGCGCGGCGCCGGCGGCTGGCTGTAGACGCAGACGATCTCGTGGCCCGCCTCGATCAGGGCGGCCAGGCTGACGACAGCGAAATCAGGGGTGCCGAGAAAGGCGAGACGCATCGCGACCGTTTAGAGCGCGTTCCGATAAGTGGGAACCGGTTATCGGGCAAAAGCGGCGAAGGCTAATGCGCGGCTTGAGCCCGCCGTCGCCTAAACGCCTCCCATACCCGCCAGCCCAACAGCACGGCCAGGATGGCGGCGTAGATCAGCGGCGGGCGCGTGTCGGCCTTGACCAGCAGGTAGTAGTGCAGCACCCCCAGCGGCGCGATCAGGTAGATCAGTCGGTGCAGCCGCCGCCAACGGACCGGCCCCAGCCGGCGGATCGCCGCGTTGGTCGAAGTCGCCGCCAGCGGGACCAGCAGCAGGAAGCCCAGCATGCCGATGGTGATGTAGGGCCGCTTGAGGATGTCCTTGCCGATGGCCTGCCAGTCGAAGAACTGGTCGACGCCGACATAGGTCGACAGGTGCAGCAGCACATAGGCGAAGGCGAACAGGCCGATGGTCCGCCGGAAGCGGATCAGCCGCGGCTGGCGCAGCAGCCTGGCCGCCGGGGTGATGGCCAGCCCGACCAGCAGCAGCCGCAGCCCCCAGACGCCCAGTTGCCGGATCAGCGTCTCGATGGGATTGGCCCCCAGGTCGCCCGACAGCAGCCGCCAGCCCAGCCAGCCGAGCGGCGCCAGGCAGGCCAGCCAGACGGCGGCATAGACCAGATCGGGCCGGGACCCTCGCGCGGCGACCATCAGTAGAAGGTCTTCAGGTCCATGCCGCGATACAGGCCGGCCACCTCGTTGTAGCCGTTGAACATCAGCGTCGGCCGCCGGCGAAACTCGCCGATCCGCCGCTCGGTCGCCTGCGACCACCGGGGGTGATCCACCTCCGGATTGACGTTGGAATAGAAGCCGTACTCCTGCTTGGCCGACAGGTTCCAGGAGGTCTCCGGCTGGGTCTCGACAAGGCGGATCCGGCTGATGCTCTTGATGCTCTTGAAGCCGTACTTCCACGGCACGACCAGCCGCAGCGGCGCGCCGTTCTGGTTCAGCAGCGTCTGGCCGTACAGGCCCACGGCGATCAGCGTCAGCGGGTGCATCGCCTCGTCCATCCGCAGCCCCTCGGTATAGGGCCACTTCAGCACCGGCCGGCGCTGGCCCGGCATCTCGGCGGGGCGGTAGACGGTCTCGAAGGCCACGTAGCGGGCCTTGGACGTCGGCTGGTAGCGCTTGAGGATGTCGGCCAGCGGAATGCCGATCCAGGGAATGACCATCGACCAGCCCTCGACACAGCGCAGCCGGTAGATCCGCTCCTGCAGGGCATGGCCCTTGAGGATGTCCTCCAGGCCATAGGTTCCGGGCTTCGCACAATGGCCATCGATCCGCACCGACCAGGGCCGGGGCTTGAAGCGGCCGGCGTTGCGCGCCGGATCGGCCTTGTCGACGCCGAACTCATAGAAGTTGTTGTAGGTCGTGATGTCCTTCAGCGGCGTCTGCTTCTCGGCCGTCGAATAGCGGCTTGGCGCGCCCTTCAGCGGCGCGGCCTCGACCGGGGTGGGGCTGCAGCCGGCGGCGATCAGGCCAAGGCCCGCCGCGCCGGCCATGAACTCGCGGCGGCGCAGATAGACATCGTGGGGCGTGACGTCGTTCTCGGTCAGGTCGCCGGCGTGGCGGATCAGCATCCAGGTCTCCTCAGCGCCCACCCGATGGCCCGAACCGTCAGGCCCGGCATGAAGACCACGTGGCGCGGATCACGCGCCAGTCAAGGGTGCGTTCCGAACCCGTGATGACTGGACGCCGCCCCAGGGAACCGGAAAGATCACGGTTCGTTGAAGTGTCGACCACACACCAACCGGGAGGGTTCCATGCGCACCATCGCCATCGCCGTCATCACCGCCGCCGGCCTCGCGCTCGCCGCCTGCAGCGCCGAGGATCGCAGCGAGATGAAGGAAGGCGCCGAAGCCGCCGGCGCCGAGATCAAGGACGCCGCGTCCGACATCGCCAACGATCCGGACGTCAAGGAGGCGGGCGCGGCCGTGAAGGAAGCCGGCGCCGAAGCCGCCGACATGGTCAAGGACGGCGCGGCCGAGGTTCAGGAAGGCCTCAGCGACAGCGCCGCCGACGACAAGGCCGAGGCCGAGAACGACGCGGCCGCCGCGGGCGATACGCGCCGCTGATAGTCGTGGGGACGCCTGCGCCGGTCAGGCGGCGCGGGCGGCCTTCTTCACCTTGGTGATCGCCCGTTCGCGCTTCAGCCGCGACAGGTGGTCGATGAACAGCACCCCTTCGAGGTGGTCCATCTCGTGCTGGATGCAGACGGCGTAGAGGCCGTCGGCGTCTTCCTCGACCGGCTTGCCGTTGTAGTCGAGGTAGCGGATACGCACCGTCGAGGGCCGGTCGACGGACTCATAGATGTCCGGCACCGACAGACAGCCCTCTTCATAGGGCACGGTCGCTTCGTTGCTGGTCAGGATCTCGGGATTGACGAAGTAGCGCGGCGCCGGCTCCTCGTCCTCGCGGGCCAGGTCCATGACGATGATCCGCTGCGGCACGCCGATCTGCACGGCGGCCAGGCCGATGCCGGGCGCGTCGTACATCGTCTCCAGCATGTCATCCATCAGCGCGCGGGTCTCGTCGGTGACGGCCTCCACGGGCAGGGACTTCTGCTTGAGCACGGCCAGGTCGGCGGCGTTGTCGACGGTGAGAATGCGGCGGATGGTCATGACGGGCGGGAGGTAGGGTCTCGATAGTTGAGCGTCAAGCTCGGGATTGCTGGGGCGCGTTGCTCACCGGGCCCCCGGGTTCTCCAGCGGCGGCGGCGCGGGGGCAACCGGCGCCTGGACGACAGGAGCCGCGGGATAGGGCCGCGAAGCCTCTCGCCGGGCGCTCATCACCGAATAGGCCCACACCTCGAGCAGCAGGAACGCCACGGCGCAGGCGAGCACCACAGCCGGCGCGATCAGGGTCCGCGCCCGCTGGCTCCACAGGCTGTCGAACCGTTCCGGCTCCAGCGACCGCTCGATGCGCGGCCGCGCGTGTCCCTTGCCGATCAGCACGCCCGTCGCCCGGGCCCGCAGCAGGCCGGGGCCGGTCCTGAGGATCAGGAACAGACTGGCGATGACCGCCCCGATGGCGGCGAAGTCGAACAGCATTCCCCCTCCCCGCGCCTTGAACTATTCCGCCGCCTCGCCGGATGTCAGCTTGGCCAGCGGCCGGGTCGCCCCCTCGATGGGCTCGAGCACCGGGATCTCCTTGCCCTCGTGGTCGACCTTCAGCTCCTCGAACCGGCGGGCCTGGGTCAGCACCTGGGTCTCCAGCGAGCCGACGAAGGCATTGTACTTCGACAGAGCGCCCTCCAGCGCCTTGCCCATGCCCGCCACATGGCCGCCCATCACCGACAGCCGGCCATAGAGATCGCGGCCCAGCCGGGCGATCTTGTCGGCATTGGCCGCCTGTTCCTCGACCCGCCAGCCATAGGCCACCGCCTTGCACAGCGCGAACAGGGTGGTCGGAGTGACGATCAGCACCCGCTTGTCCATCGCCTCGGTCATCAGGTCCGGCAGCCGCTCGATGGCGGCGGCCAGGAAGCCGTCGCCCGGCACGAACATGGCCACGAAGTCGGGCGAGCGTTCGGCGGCGAACTGGTCCCAGTAGGCCTTGGCCGACAGGCCCTGCATATGGCCGCGCACGCTGGCGGCGTGACGGGCCAGCGCCGCCTCCCGCGCCGCGTCCTCGACCGCGTCCTGCGCCTCCATGAAGGCATTCAAGGAGCATTTGGCGTCGATGGCGAACACCGCCCCGGCCGGCATCCGCACCTTCACGTCAGGGCGCCGGCGGCCCTCCTCGGTGTCGAGGCTGAACTGTTCGACGAAGTCGTAGTGCTGGGTCAGGCCCGCCGCATCCAGCACGTTGCGCAGCGTCTGCTCGCCCCAGCGCCCCTGCACCCCCGCCCCGCGACGCAGCGCCGTCGACAGCTTGCGAGCCTCGGCCTGGGTGGCGGCCGAAGCCTCCATCAGGGCGGCGATCTGGGCCTTCAGCCCGCCCTGCTCCTCGGCGCGGGACTTCTCGACGGCGGTGACCTGGGCCTCGAACTTGGCCAGCGTCTCGGCCACCGGCTTGAGCTGCGATTCCAGCCGCTGCTGCGCCAGCAGCTCGCGATTGCGGAAGGTCTCGTCGGCCCGCTTCAACACCTCGTCGGCCACCGCCCGGGCCTGCTGCTCGGCCTGCGCCTTCAACAGGTCGGCGGTCGGCCCCGACTGCGACTCCAGCAGCGCCAGCCGCGCCTCGGCCGCCGCCGCGCTGTCGCGCAGATCCCAGGCCCGCGCCTCGGCCGCCGCCGCCCGCCTGCGCTCCATCAGCGCCCAGGCGAGCGCGACGACGGCCAGCACGGCGAAGGCGGCGGCGGCGATCAGGGCGAGCGTGGCGGCGTTCATGGTTGGTTCTTTAGCCTAGCAGAGGGAGTCGCGCCATCCGCCCTCTCACCGCCAGTCGAAGGTGAACTTCCACTCCAGCGCCGACAGCGCGGGTTCGGAAAGTCCCGGGTAGCGGGGGCGCATCTCCTGGCGCGCCCAGCGTGCAGCAGAGGAAAGGTCGTGACGCGACCACTCGATGGGCAAGGCACTGAGGTCCGCGAGGACCGCCCGCACGCCCTCCAGCAGGCCGGCCGCATGCTTTGCCCCGAAGACGTCGATGACCGCCGCTTCGTCCGCCGCCGGAAAGGCTTGTCGACCAAAGCCGAGGAACAGGATCAACGCGCGGCTGAGATCAACATCGCTCACGCCGGCCGCCGCGCCCGCATGGCCTGGGCGATGGTGCCGTCGTCCAGCCAGTCGAGATCGCCGCCGACGGGGACGCCCCGGGCCAGCATGGTCACCGCCACGTCCAGGTTCGACAGCCGCTCGGCGATGTAGTGGGCGGTGGTCTGGCCATCGACCGTGGCCGGCAGGGCCAGGATCACCTCGCGGATGCCGCCCTCGGTGACGCGGCGGGTCAGGTCGTTGATGCGCAGGCTGTCCGGGCCGACCCCGTCCAGCGCCGACAAGAGCCCGCCCAGCACATGGTATCGTCCCCGGAAGGCGCCGGCCCGCTCCATGGCCCAGACGCTGCCCACCTCCTCGACGACACAGACCAGCGCCCCGTCGCGCGAGCCGTCGGCGCACAGGCCGCAGGGGTCGCGCGTATCCAGGCTGCCGCACACCGAACAGGTCTTCACATTGGCCAGCGCCTCGCCCATCGCCGCCGCCAGCGGTCCCAGAAGCTGGTCGCGCCGCTTGAGCAGCATCAGCGCCGCCCGCCGCGCCGACCGCGGCCCCAGCCCCGGCAGCTTGGCCAGCAGGCTGATCAGACGTTCGATCTCGGGTCCGGCGACGGCTGCCATGGTCGGTAGATAGGGGTGATTCTCTGAAATTGCCCGAAGGTGCGTCCTTCGACACGCGCTCCGCGCTGCTCAGGATGACGGGCTTGGGTGGGCGCATCACCCTCCCCTCAACACCGAACATCGGACATCGGACACGCCGCCGCCGCGAGCTGTTCCTTCTCCCCCTGCGGGAGAAGGTGGCGCGAAGCGCCGGATGAGGGGTTGATG
>VFQU01001184.1_pt1 | contig 16562 bp, 12 predicted proteins | sample 3512311 | NCBI WGS metagenome assembly VFQU01 (sample SAMN10412377, study PRJNA504923) | tailings metagenome | isolation source: Relicate 3 Philex TSF3 active mining site | place: Philippines: Tuba, Benguet | collected 2017-08-29
GTCACATGTTGCGCCGGTACTGGCCGCCGACCTCGAACAGCGCGCTGGTGATCTGGCCCAGCGAGCAGCAACGCACCGCGTCCATCAGCACCTCGAACACGTTGCCGTTCTGGATCACGGCCTGCTTCAGGCGCTCGAGCATGGCGGGCGCTTCGTGGGCGTGGCGAGCGTGGAAATCGTGCAGGCGCTGCAGCTGGCTCTGCTTTTCTTCGTCGGTGGAGCGCGCAAGCTCGAGCGCCTGCGGGATCGGATCGCCGTGCGGATTGCGGAAGGTGTTGACGCCGATGATGGGCAGCTCGCCGGTGTGCTTGAGCATCTCGTAGTGCATCGACTCGTCCTGGATGCGACCGCGCTGGTAGCCGGTTTCCATCGCACCCAGCACGCCACCGCGTTCGGCGATGGCAGTGAACTCGGCCAGCACCGCTTCTTCCACCAGCTCGGTGAGCTCGTCGATGATGAACGCGCCCTGGTTCGGGTTCTCGTTCTTGGCCAGGCCCCACTCGCGGTTGATGATGAGCTGGATCGCCATCGCGCGGCGCACCGAGTCTTCGGTGGGCGTGGTGATGGCCTCGTCGAAGGCGTTGGTGTGCAGCGAGTTGCAGTTGTCGTAGATCGCGATGAGTGCCTGCAGCGTGGTGCGGATGTCGTTGAACTGGATCTCCTGCGCGTGCAGGCTGCGGCCGCTGGTCTGGATGTGGTACTTGAGCTTCTGGCTGCGCTCGTTGGCACCATATTTCTCGCGCATGGCCACGGCCCAGATGCGGCGCGCCACACGGCCCATCACGGTGTACTCCGGGTCCATGCCGTTGCTGAAGAAGAAGCTCAGGTTGGGCGCGAAGTCGTCAATGTGCATGCCGCGCGCGAGGTAGGCCTCCACGAAGGTGAAGCCGTTGGAGAGCGTGAACGCGAGCTGGCTGATCGGGTTGGCGCCGGCCTCGGCGATGTGATAGCCGCTGATGGACACGCTGTAGAAGTTGCGCACGTCGTGGTGCACGAAGTACTGGGCGATGTCACCCATCACCTTCAGGCTGAACTCGGTGCTGAAGATGCAGGTGTTCTGGCCCTGGTCTTCTTTCAGGATGTCGGCCTGCACCGTGCCGCGCACATTGGCCAGCACCCATTCGCGGATCTTGGCGGCCTCGGTGGCAGTGGGCTCTCGGCCGTTGTCGGCCTGGAACTTTTCCAGGTTCTGGTCGATGGCCGTGTTCATGAACATCGCCAGGATGCTGGGCGCCGGGCCGTTGATGGTCATGGACACCGAGGTGGCCGGGTGGCACAGGTCGAAGCCGCCGTAGAGCACCTTCATGTCGTCGAGCGTGGCGATGGACACACCCGAGTTGCCCACCTTGCCGTAGATGTCGGGCCGCGGGTCGGGGTCGTTGCCGTAGAGCGTGACGGAATCGAATGCGGTGGACAGGCGCTTGGCGGGCATGCCTTCGGAGAGCAGCTTGAAGCGGCGGTTGGTGCGGAAGGCATCGCCTTCGCCCGCGAACATGCGCGTGGGGTCTTCGCCTTCGCGCTTGAAGGCGAAAGTGCCGGCCGTGTACGGGAAGCTGCCCGGCACGTTCTCGAGCATCAACCACTTGAGCAGCTCGCCGTGGTCTTCGTAGGTGGGCAGCGCGACCTTGCGGATCACGGTGCCCGAGAGGCTCTTGGTGGTGAGCGCGGTGCGGATCTCCTTGTCGCGGATCTTCACCACGTACTCGTCGCCCGCGTAGGCCTTCTGCATGTCGGGCCACTGCAGCAGCAGCTTGCGCGCGCCGCTGTCCTGGTCGAGCTCGCGCACCTGGGCCAGGTCGATCACGGCCTCGGCGGCGCGCGCGCGCTCGGGCTTGTCCTTGCGCAGCATCTCGGCGGTGGCGCGCAGTTGCTGGATCTCGCGCGCCAGGCGCGCCTGCTCGCGCACGGCCTTCTTGTAGCCGCGCACGGTGTCGGCGATCTCGGCCAGGTAGCGGGTGCGCGCCGCGGGCACCACCGGCGTCTGGTTGGTGCTGTGGCGCACGGCCACAGCGGGCAGGCGGCCATCGGTGAGCGCCAGGCCCAGGCCGGCCAGGCGCGGCTTGAGGGCCTGGTACAGCGCGCTCACACCGTCGTCGTTGAAGCGCGCGGCCATGGTGCCGAACACCGGCATCTCCTCGGGCCGCTTGCCCCAGGCTTCCTTGTTGCGCTGCACCTGCTTGGCCACATCGCGCAGCGCGTCGGCTGCGCCCTTGCGGTCGAACTTGTTGATGGCCACGAACTCGGCGAAGTCGAGCATGTCGATCTTCTCGAGCTGGCTCGCGGCGCCGAACTCGGGCGTCATCACGTACATCGGCACGTCCACGTGCGGCACGATGGCGGCGTCGCCCTGGCCGATGCCGGAGGTCTCGACGATCACGAGGTTGAAGCCGGCGGCCTTGCAGGCGGCGATCACGTCGGGCAGGGCGGCGCTGATCTCGCTGCCGAAATCGCGCGTGGCCAGCGAACGCATGAACACGCGCGGGCCCTGCTGCCAGGGGCCAATGGCGTTCATGCGGATGCGGTCACCCAGCAGCGCGCCACCGCTCTTGCGGCGCGAGGGGTCGATGCTGATCACGGCCACGCGCAGCGCATCGCCCTGGTCCAGGCGCAGGCGGCGGATGAGTTCGTCGGTGAGCGAGGACTTGCCCGCGCCACCCGTGCCGGTGATGCCCAGCACCGGCGTCTTCACGCCCGCCGCAGCGCTGCGCACCGCCTGCAGCAGCGCGGCGTCGGCGCGGCCGTTCTCGATCACGGTGATGAGTTGCGCGAGCGCGCGCCAGGCCATTTCGCCATGCCCCTGGACCGCGGCCAGGGCCTGGGGCGCGTGGCCCGAAAGATCGTGGTCACAGCGCATGACCATTTCGCCGATCATTCCCTGCAGCCCCATGCGCTGGCCGTCCTCGGGGCTGTAGATGCGGCACACGCCGTAGGCCTGCAGGTCCTGGATTTCGCTTGGGACGATCACGCCGCCGCCGCCGCCGAAGACCTGGATGTGCGCGCCGCCGCGTTGTTTGAGCAGGTCGACCATGTACTTGAAGTACTCGACGTGGCCGCCCTGGTAGCTGCTGATCGCGATGCCCTGCACGTCTTCCTGCAGCGCGGCGGTGACGACTTCATCCACGCTGCGGTTGTGGCCGAGGTGGATCACTTCGGCACCCATGCCCTGCAGGATGCGGCGCATGATGTTGATGGCCGCGTCGTGGCCGTCGAACAGGCTCGCGGCGGTGACGAAGCGCACCTTGTTCTTCGGGCGGTAGTTGGCCAGGGCCTGGTAGTCGGCGCTCAGCTGGGTCATGTCTTGTCTCTCTCGGTCTCGGTGTCTTGGGGGCGGTTCATTCCACGCGCAGCTTCTTCAGCGCGGGGTCTTCGGGCGGAAAGCGCAGATCCAGCGCCTTGAGGGTGTCGCGCACGAGGGTGGCGATCATCAGGTTGCGGTGCGTCTTGCTGTTGGCGGGCACGATGGTCCACGGCGCCCAGGGTGTGCTGGTGGCCTCGAGCAGGTCTTCGTAGGCTTTCTGGTACTGCGGCCACTGCTTGCGCACCTCGAGGTCGCCCATGCTGAATTTCCAGTGCTTCTCGGGGTCGTCGATGCGGTCCTGCAGGCGCTGGCGCTGCTCGTCGAAGCCGATGTGCAGCATGAACTTCAGCACCACGGTGCCGGTTTCGGCCAGCAAGCGCTCGAAATCGTTGAGCTGGGCGTAGCGCTGGCGCGTTTGTGCCTTGTCGATCCAGCCGTTGACCACGGGCACCAGCACGTCCTCGTAGTGGCTGCGGTTGAAGACCACGATCTCGCCGTTGCCGGGCATGGCCTGGTGGATGCGCCAGAGGTAGTCGTGCGCGCGCTCGATCTCGGTGGGCGCCTTCCAGCCCACGGTGCGCACACCCAGGGGGCTGGTGCGGCCGAACACGCCGCGCACGGTGCCGTCCTTGCCCGCGGTGTCGGTGCCTTGCAGCACCACCAGCATCTTGAAGCGGCCATCGGGGTGGAACACGTTCTGCAAGCGGTCGATCTCGTCTGCCAGCCGATCGACCGCGGCCTTGTCGGCGGTCTTGTCGCCGCCCGAGAAGGGCTTGGCGTCCGGGTCGAGCGCCTTGAGCGAGACCTGGGGCTTCGCGGCCTCCGGGTCGACCTGCCAGGCGCGCCAGGGGCTGCCCTTGGGCGCGCGCAAGACCTGTTCGTCGAACGGCAGGCGGGCGTCGCTGGGGCGGGGCATGGCGTCTCCGGTGGGGGCAAGGCCTACCCTAACCGGGCGGCCCTGATTGACGTTAACGTAAACGTCAATGGTAGCGGCAAACCAGAAAAAAAGGGGCGCCGAAGCGCCCCCTGGCTGGATGAGTGGCGATCAGTTGTAGAGCACCGAGGGCAGCCACAGGCCGATGCCGGGGAACCAGTACAGCAGCACGATGGCGATGATCTGGATGCCCATGAAGGGGATCATGCCGGCGAAGATCTGGTTCAGCGTCACGTGCTTGGGGGCCACGCCCTTCAGATAGAACGCGCTCATGGCCACCGGCGGGCTCAGGAACGCGGTCTGCAGGTTCAGCGCCACCAGCAGGCCGAAGAACAGCGGATCCACACCGAAGTTGTCGAGCAGCGGAATGAAGATCGGCATGAAGATCACGATGATCTCGGTCCACTCCAGCGGCCAGCCCAGGATGAAGATGATCACCTGCGACAGGATCAGGAACTCGGTCTTGGACAGGTTCATGCCCAGCACCCACTGCTCCACCAGCTCCTGCCCGCCCAGCAGCGCGAAGGCGGCCGAGAAGATCGCCGAGCCCACGAACAGCCAGCACACCATGGCGCTGGTCTTGGCGGTGAGGAACACGCTCTCCTTGACCACGTTGAAGGTGAGTTGGCGGTAGGCCGCCGCGAGCAGGAAGCCGCCGAGCGCGCCCACGGCCGCTGCCTCGGTGGGCGTGGCCAGGCCGAACACGATGGAGCCCAGCACCGCCATGATGAGCACGAGCAGCGGGAAGAAGCTGGAGAGCAGCATCTTGAAGACTTCCAGCCGCGCGTAGCTCAGCAGCGCGTAGAACACGGCCAGCGCGAGTGCGCCCACCGCCACACCGATCCAGTAGCCCATGCCAGGGGCCTGTGCTTCTGCGGTGTCTGCGGCATCCCCACCCGGCTCGGCTACGGCATCGGCCTGTGCGGGCTCGCGGGCGTCGCTGGCAGCGGCGGGCTCTTCGGCCTCGGCGCCTTCGGGCTCGCCCAGCGCGTTGTCTTCGTCTTCGGCGGGCGGCTCGCTCAGGCCACCTTCCTTGTCTTCGTCACCGGGTTCGGCCAGGCCGCCTTCTTCCGCCGCGTCGGTGGGCGGCTCGTTCAGGCCGGTGCGGGCTTCGCGCTGCGAGGGCTCGGTGCCCATGGCCACCAGTTCGCTGTCAGGCTCTGCCTCCGCGGCCCGGGGGCTGGGGTAGCTCAGCACCGCCACGATGACGAACAGCAGTGCCGGCAGCAGCACCACACCGAGCTGGCGCAGCAGGTAGGCGCTGGACACGCCCTGGTTGTTGCGGCCCTTGAGTGCGCTGAGCAGCCCGCCGAGCGCCGACGCGCCGGCGCGTGCGCCGATCTTGAGCAGCGGTTCGGGCAGGGGCACGTTGCGTTGCTCGGCCGTCAGGGGCGGTGCCCAGGCCGGCTTGAGCTTGGCCATCAGGATCACGTAGACGATGTACAGGCCGGCGAGCATGAGCCCGGGGAAGAACGCACCCGCGTAGAGCTTGACCACCGAGACGCCGGCGGTGGCGCCGTAGACGATCAGCAGCACCGAGGGCGGGATCAGGATGCCCAGGCAGCCGCCCGCGGTGATGGTGCCCGCGGCCAGCCGGGTGTCGTAGCCCGCGCGCATCATCTGCGGCAGCGCCAAGAGGCCCATTAGAGTGACCACTGCGCCCACGATGCCGGTTGCGGTGGCGAACACCGCGCAGGTGACCAGCGTGGCCACAGCCAGCGAGCCGGGCACACGCGAGAGCGCCAGGTGCAGGCTGCGGAAGAGCTTCTCGATCAGGTTCGCGCGCTCGACCAGGTAGCCCATGAACACGAACAGCGGGATCGAGATCAGCACGTCGTTCGCCATCACGGAGAACGCGCGCTGCACCATCAGATCCAGCGTCTGGCGGATCGCGCCGGCCGCGGACTGGTCGCCCGAGTGGTAGGCGAAGAAAGTGAAGATCATCCCCATGCCCATCAGCGTGAAGGCGGTGGGAAAGCCGAGCATGATGGCCACGACCACCAGCGAAAGCATGAGCAGGCCGTAGTGGCCGTTGGTCATGGTGTCGGTGCTCAGCACCATCACCCCCGCCGCAGCGACGATGAGGGCCATCAAGGTGAAGCCGAACCAGAGTTCCTTGCGCAGTTTCATCACTGGCCGCCTTTCTTCGCGGTGAGGCTGTCCAGTGCTTCGATGTCGGTGTCCTTCACGTGCACCATTTCCTTGAGCTTGTCGACGTCGACTTCCTCGACGTCGTCTTCACGTTTGGGCCACTCACCGGTCTGCAGACAGATGACGCAGCGGATGATCTCGACGATGCCCTGCAGCAGCAGGAAGGCGCCGGCCACGGGCACGACGAACTTGAACGGATAGACCGGCAGCGGGTCGGCGTTGAAGGTCTGCTCGCGGATGGCCAGGGACTCGTTGGCGAAGGTCCAGCCGGCATAGGTCAGCGCGACGATGCCGGGCAGGAAGAACACGATGTAGAGCACCAGGTCGATGCTGGCCTGCGTGCGTGGCTGGAAGAAGCCGTACAGCACGTCGCCGCGCACGTGGCCGTTCTTGGCCAGGGTGTAGGCGCCCGCGGTCATGAAGAGCAGGCCGTACAGCATGATCTGCGCGTCCAGCACCCAGGCGTGCGGGTCGTTGAGCACGTAGCGGGAGAACACCTCCCAGCTGATGAGGCCGGTCAGGGCCACCACGGCCCACGCGCAGGCCTTGCCGAACCAGGTCGACAGGGCGTCGACCGCGAAGAGTATTTTTTGCATGACGATTTCCAGGAAACGGAAAAGGGCGCCCGGGGGCGCCCTTTTGCGGGCTGACCTCGATGGATCAGCTCTTCTTCGCGCCTTTGCCGAAGTAGTGGTTGTAGGCCATCTTGAAGTCGACGGTGTAGTCGTTCTGCCATTGGCCGGCGCGAGCAGCGAAGGCCTTCTGCGAATCGAGGATCTTCTTGAACAAGGGGTTCTCGCCGCCTTTCTTTTCCATGATCTTGTCCCACGAGGCCAGCTGGGCGCGCAGCACCGCATCGGGCGTCTTGTAGAACTTCACGCCGGCCTTCTTGAGCTCGATGTAGTCCTGCGAGTTGCGCTGGATGGCCTTCCAGCTCATGTCGGCGCTGGCGGCCTGCACGCCGTAGTCGATGATGGCCTTCAGTTCGGCCGGCAGTGCGTCGAGCTTGCCCTTGTTGAACAGAATCTCGAACTGCTCGCCCGACTGGTGGAAGCTCTGCAGCATGCAGTTCTTCACCACGTCCGGGAAGCCCAGGATGCGGTCCGAAGACGCGTTGTTGAACTCGGCGCCATCGATCAGGCCGCGGTCGAGTGCCGGCACGATCTCGCCACCGGGCAGGGGGTTCACGGCCGCGCCCATGTCGGTGTACATGTCCACCGCCAGGCCCACGGTACGGAACTTGGTGCCTTTCACGTCGGCCACCTTGGCGATCGGTTTCTTGAACCAGCCGAAGGGCTGGGTGGGCATGGGGCCGTACAGGTAGGACACCACGTCCAGGTTCAGGCTCTTGTAGATCTCGGCCAGCAGGTCCTTGCCGCCACCGTAGTTGTGCCAGGCCAGCAGCATGTTCGGGTCCATGCCGAACGAGGGGCCGGAACCCCACAGCGCCAGCGCCGAGTTCTTGCCGTAGTGATAAGCCACCACGCCATGACCACCGTCGAGCGTGCCCTTGGCAACGGCCTCCAGCAACTGGAACGCAGGCACCACGGCACCGGCAGGCAGCACTTCGATCTTGAGCTTGCCACCGGCCATGTCGTTCACCTTCTTGGCGAAGTCGTTGGCGTACTCGTGGAAGATGTCCTTGGCCGGCCAAGTGGACTGGAAGCGCAGCGTGGTGGCGGTCTGCGCGGTGGCGACCATCGGCACAGCCATGGCGCCGGTGGCGACGGCGGCACCTTTGAGCATGCCGCGGCGGGAGGTGGCGGTCTTCTTCTCGGTCATCGGTTGTCTCCAGAACAGGTTGGGAAAGGGGCATCATCCTTCCGCAAGCATGCTTACCAAGACAGGGTTTTCACCAACGTTCAGCTTGGTGCAAGCTGTCGCTCGCGCCGTGCCGCCCGGTGGTCGCCCGTTCGCAAGGGTGGTGTGAATTTTTTTGAATGGCTTGATGAAATCCGCCGCGCGCCCATCGTGCAGACCAATGTGGGCCAATTCGGTCGTTAAACATCCCCAGAGAAGACGCATGCAACCTCTTCAACTTTTTGATCCGGCATCGAGCACCTACACCTATTTGCTGTTCGACACGGAGAGCCGCGAGGCGCTGATCATCGACCCCGTGGACGAGCAACTGCAGCGCGATCTCGACGCGCTGCAGGCGCATGGCCTGAAGCTGGTGTGGGCCATCGAGACCCATGCGCATGCCGACCACATCACCAGCGCGGGCCGACTCGTGGAGCTCACCGGAGCGCGCACCGCGGCCCCTGCGGGCTGCGGCATCGGCACCGCCGCGGTGCAGCTCGAACAGGGGGACGAGCTGCGTTTCGGCGCCGAAACGCTGCGCGCGCTACACACGCCTGGCCACACGGCAGGCAGCATGAGCTACGTCTGGCGCGGCCACGTGTTCACCGGCGACACCCTGCTCATCGGCGGTTGCGGGCGCACCGATTTCCAGTCCGGCAGCGCGAGCGATCTTTACCGCAGCCTCACGCGTGTGCTGTTCGAGTTGCCCGACGACACCACCGTGTGGCCCGGGCACGATTACCACGGGCGAACGCAATCGACCATCGGTCACGAGAAGCGCCACAACGCACGCGTGGCCGGGCGCAGCGAGGCCGAGTTCGTGGCCTTGATGGACGGCCTGAATCTGCCGCGCCCGCGCCGCATCGACGAAGCGGTTCCAGCCAACCTGAGCTCCGGCCTGCGCCACGACGCCGGTGGCGATGCACCCGCCGCGCCGCGCCCGGCCCAGGGCAAGGACGCGGGCAGCTACGCCGGCGACGTGTCGCCGGAGCTGGCCTGGCGCTGGGTGCAGGAAGGGCGCGCCGTGCTGGTGGACGTGCGCACCGATGCGGAGCGCGAGTGGGTGGGGTTTGTCCCCGAAGCGGTGCCTGTGGCCTGGAAACAGTGGCCTGCCATGGTGCCCAACCCCGATTTCGATGCCCAGGTGCGGGCTGCTTCGGGCGGCAAACCCGTGGTGATGCTGTGCCGCAGCGGGGTGCGCTCGATCGCGGCCGCCCAGCGCGCGACAGCGCTCGGGCTGGAGGCCTACAACATCCTGGAGGGCTTCGAGGGCGATCCGGACGACCAGGCCCACCGTGGAACCCGGGGTGGCTGGCGTCGGCGCGGGCTGCCCTGGCGGCAGAAATAACTGGCACAGCTGTGAAGAAAACCACACGCCCATCCGACCACTGGTCGGATTTGCAAGCCCAAACTTGAGACGAAAGCGTCACACCCCCTGTCAACTCTGACAGGGTTCGTGCGATCCGTCACACATTCATTTTTTTAATGGAGTTCTCTGGCCTTCTAGGAGAACTACATGGATTCGTTGGGAACGTTGGAAAGAGCGGTGCCGAAAGAGCCCGCCATGCACCCCGCCGTGCTCGCCCGCCTCGAGCGCGACTTCCTCCCTCGCTGGGAAGGGGAGTGGGGCGGCAAGTTCGTGCTGCACGGTGGCCAGCCAGGCCCCAATGCGGTGCGTCTGGACGGCAACGACTACCTCAGCGTCACCGGCCACCCGGACATCGTCTCGGCGCAGGTCGCCGCCCTGACCCGCAGCACCGAGTTCGTGGTGCAGTCGGGCGTGTTCCTGCTGCAGCAGCACCCTTCGCGCGCGCTGGAGCGGGCCCTCGCCGACTGGGTGGGCAAGGAGGAGGCGCTGGTCTGCCAGTCCGGCTACTCGGCCAACGTGGGCCTGCTGCAGTGCATCGCCAACGCCAACACCCCGGTGTTCATCGACGCCATGGCGCACACCTCGCTGTGGGAAGGCGCGCACGCGGCGCGCGCCCCGGCGCACATGTTCCGCCACAACGACCCGGACCACCTGGACAAGACGCTGAGCCGCAAGGGCCCGGGGGTGGTGGTGGTCGACTCCGTTTACAGCACCACCGGCGCGGTCTGCCCCCTGGCCGAGATGGTGGAGGTGGTCGAGAAGCACGGCGCCATGATCCTGGTCGACGAGTCTCATTCGCTGGGCACGCACGGTGAGCGCGGCGCGGGCCTCGTGGCCTCCCTGGGCCTGACCAACCGGGTGCACTTCATCACCGCCAGCCTGGCCAAGGCCATGGCCGGCCGCGCGGGCTTCTTCACCATGCCGGCCAGCATGCGCTACTACGTGCTGACCTCGAGCTTCCCGAACATCTTCAGCTCCTGCCTGCTGCCGCACGAGGTGGCCGGCCTGCGCGCCACAGTGGACGTGCTGCAGCGCGCCGACGCCCAGCGCGAGCGCCTGTTCCAGATCACGCGGCGCCTGCGCGAGCGCATCACCGCGCTGGGTTACTCGATCCACCAGGGTACCGAGCAGATCATCTCGCTGGAGGCCGGCACCGAGGCCGACACGATGAAGCTGCGCGACGCGCTGGAGGCCCGCGGGGTGTTCGGTGCCATCTTCTGTGCCCCGGCCACCAGCCGCAACCGCGCCATGGTGCGCCTGACGCTGAGCGCCGCGCTGACCGACGCCGAACTCGATCACGTCGAGGCGGTGCTGGCCGAGGTCGCGCCCATCGTCCAGCCCTGGAACTGGCCGATCGCGCGCCGCGCTCGGGTGGCGGCAGAGGCCTGAGCGCCCCTACCGAGAAAAACGCCGGCGCTCTGCCGGCGTTTTGTTTTAGTGGTCTTGCACCGAGCGGTGGTTCTCGGCTTGCAGAAAGTGTCGGTAGGGGTAGACCGGCTGCGGCAGCTCGCTGGCGGCCAGTTCGAAAGCCGCCGCCATGAGCAGGCCGTCTTCGCCGATCGGCGTGGCCGGTGCGGTGCGCACCGGCCCGCGCAGCGCCATCTGCTGGTGCAGCTCCACCGCAGCAAGGCGGCGCCCGTCGCGCACCGCCTGCACCACCTCCATGCCCAGCGCCGCCGAAGCAGCCAGCTCGGCCAGATCGCCGAGGCTGGCTGTGGGTTCGAGCTGCAGCCAGTGCACACGGCCCTCGGCGTCCAGGCCGATCAGCCCGAAGGGTTCGCCGATCACCACGTATTCCACCCAATGGTGGTGCGTGTAGTCGCGCAGCCATTGCGCCACGGAAGGAATCTGCAGCAGCGACACCTGGTGCGGCCGCAGCACACCGCGCCACATGGTGTTCAGGCGCGGGTGCGGCGACTGGGCGAGGCGGCGCAGCACGCCCAGCAGGTGGCGCGTGATGTCGGTGGCCTGCTTGGGCACGAACTGGTCGATGAGCCCGTTGTTGAAGGCCTGGATGGCGATCTGCTCATCGGCCTGACCGGTCAGCAGCACGCGCGAGCCCGGCCAGTCGAGCAGGGTGTTGAGCACGGTGAGCCCGTCGGTGCCGGGCATGGCGAAGTCGACCACACAGATCTGCGCCAGGCGGTAGCGCTCGGGACGCGTGGCCCAGTAATGCAGCACCTGCGGAATCAGCGCCTGGCCCTGGCGCCAGCGGTCGATCATCTGCAACTGCAGTGCGGCGTCGGCCTCCCAGTGGGCGGGTTCGGCCTGCATGCGCGCCAGAAAGCCGGAGGGGCGTGAGTACAGCTCGACCTGGGTCTGCGCGGGCACCACCATGCCGAGCATTTCGAGGTAGTCGGGGTCGTCGTCGAGAAACAGCACCGCGCCCGGGCGCTGGAAGAGGGAGAGGGTCAGGGCCATGGCGTCAAGCGGTCTGGGTAGGCCGCGTGGGCGAGCCGGTGGTGGACAAGGGCATGTCGATCATGAACACGGCACCGAGGCCGGGTTCCGAATGCACGCTGATGCGGCCATTGGCCGCTTCGACCACGTTCTTGCAGAAGGTCAGGCCCAGGCCGTTGCCGGCACCTGCCTGCGTGGAATAGAAGGGCTCGAAGATGCGCGTCTGCAACTCGTGCGAGATGCCGATGCCATCGTCCGAGACCGCGATGCGCCCTTTGCCATGGTGGATGCCCACGTCCACGCGCAGGTCGCCCGGCTGCGGGGCACTGCTGGCCGAAGCCAGGGCGTGCAGCGCGTTCTTGAGCAGGTTGGTGATGACCTGGGCAAACATGGCACGCGAGCCGGTGAAGCAGAAATCCTGCTGCACCTGCACGCGCACGCAGTCGCGCTCGCGCGAACTGCGGTAGGGGTAGGTGGTCACCACCTCCTGCACCAGGTCGGCCGCCTGGATCGGCAGGTTTTCGCGGGGCAGCCGCAGCAGTTGCGCGTTGGATATCTGCGTGTCGATCTGGCGGTTCATGCTGCGCACCAGGTTCTGCAGCCGGGTGGCGAGCTCCTCGAACTTCTTGCGCTTGGCCTCGCTCACGTCGTGCTGCGACAGGTTGCGCAGCACGTCGCCCATGAGGTTGACGGTGGCCAGTGGCGTGCGCAGCTCGTGGGCCATCACGCCCATGGTCGACAGGGTATTGATCAGCCGTGCCCGCCGCAGATTGGCGCTGGACAGTCCCAGCATCAATCCCATGGACCAGGCGAAACCGATGACCACGATGTTGGCCATGGGTTGCTCGGGGCCAACGGGGCTGGCGCCGAGCAGGTGGGTGGTCAGGAGACCGGCACCCCCGCCAGTGATCAGGCCCAGGGTGGCCAGGCGCCAGTCGGTGGCGTGGTAGTAGACGAGCACCATCGCCACGAAGCTGCCCAGCCAGACCGGGTTGCCGCCGTTCATGCTGTACATCCAGGTGAAGAACCAGGGCAGCTGGATCCAGGTGGCCAGGGTGAACAGGCGCCCGCTCGCGGCCGATGTCGGGTCGCGCCGCAGACCCGGCATGAGGTAGATGAGCGAGGTGAGCGCCATGAACAGGCGCGCCAGCAGGTTTTCGTAGGGCTGTGGCAAGCCATAGGCCCAGACCCAGTGAAACAGCATGTGCCCGCCGAACGTGAACACGCCAATCCACAGCAACCTTTGCGGGGATGGGTGCAAAATGGGCTCCAGGGGCGCGTCGATCACGTCGTCGTGCCACCATTGCCGCCAACGCGCCAGCGTGTTCCTCATTTGCAACCGGTCCAGCCGCAACATGCTCTCCTGTGTTCTAGCGTGCCTTGCCTGCGTGCCATCGGCTCGGCAGGCTGCGCGCATTCTGCGCCCTGAAGGGGCGGGGCGGGCATGACCCTCCCTGTCAACTTTGACAGTGTCGGGGTCGACAGCATCCTGTCGGACTGGCTCTGCGCGCTGCGTGAACAGGGCGTGGAAGCCCTGGTGGTGCTGGGGCCGGATCCCGTCGGACCGCGCGAGAAGCGCGATGTGCTGGCCGCCCACCCGCCGCGCGTGCTGGCCGCTGCCGAGGCCCTGGCCGAGAGCCGGGACTTCGGGTCGAGCTGGCGCGAAAGCGACGCACCGCTGGTGGCATGGCAGGACATATCGAAATCGGCCTCTGACCAAGGCAGCCGCTGGCGGCGCCTGTTTCTGGCCCATGGGCACCAGACCCTGGTGCGCGTGGCCTTCCCGTTGCCCGCAGGGCGCGCTTTCGAGTGTTTTCTTTTCAGCCCCCGGGCCTTTGGCGGCCGGGCCGAGGCCGCCACCCTGGCGTGGTCGGCCTTCAACGTGTGGCCCATGCTCAAGCGCGCACTGGCCGAGCAGCGGGTGGCGTTGAGCCCGCGCGAGCTCGAAAGCCTGAACCTCGCCTTCGAGGGCATGACCGCGCGCGAAACCGCCACCCGCATGGAGGTGTCGGAGCGCACGGTGAACTACCACCTGGCCAACGCCATGGCCAAGCTGCAGACCGACAACAAGCTCGCTGCGGTGCAACGCGCCTGCTGGCTCGGCCTCATCTGATCTGATCCGGCCTGACGCGTGGAACGCCCCAGCCTGGGGCGTTCGTCATAATGCCGGCCCATGGCCTTTCTCGCCCTGGACGTCGGCAACACGCGCCTGAAGTGGGCGTTGTACGAGGAGCCCCGCGTGGGGGCCCGGCTGATCGCGCATGGCGCGCAGTTCCTCGAGAACATCGAATCGCTCGAAGAGGGCGACTGGAGCCGGCTTTCAACACCGCGCTGGGTGCTGGGCTGCGTGGTGGCGGGCGATGCGGTCAAGCGCCGCGTCGAAGAGCAACTCGAACTCTGGGATGTCACGCCGCAGTGGGTGGTCTCCGGCAACGCCGAAGGTGGCGTGGTCAACGGCTACGACCACCCCGCGCGTCTGGGATCCGACCGCTGGGTGGCCGTGATCGGGGCGCGCCAGCGCCTGCTCGCGCATGGCCCGGCGCGGCCCTGCGTGGTGGTGATGGTGGGCACGGCGGTCACGGTCGAGGCCATCGACACCCAGGGCCGGTTCCTCGGCGGCATCATCCTGCCGGGCCACGGCATCATGCTGCGCGCGCTCGAATCGGGCACAGCGGGCCTGCACGTGCCCACCGGCGAGGTGCGCGATTTCCCCACCAACACCAGCGACGCGCTCACCAGCGGTGGCACTTTTGCCATCGCCGGCGCAGTGCAGCGCATGGTGGAGAACCTTCGCCGTCAGTGCGGTGAACTGCCTGTGGTCTACATGACCGGGGGTGCGGGCTGGAAGATGGCGCCCTCGATGTCGACCGAGGTCGAACTGGTGGAGAGCCTGATCTTCGACGGCCTGCTGCACATCGCGAGCACGCGGTTGAACCTGACGCTGCCTGAGCGCTAAACCTGAGCGGTCTCGCCCCAGGGCAGCATCAAGGTCATGGCCAGCAGGTGGTTGAACGCCGGTGTGAAGCCGTCGATGATGGCCTGCGGCTCGGGGCACAGCGCGGTGTCGGCGATCACGCCGAACTGCACGCCGCCGCCGTAGCTGAGCACCGACACACCCAGGCCCACCGAGCCGGTCTGCGGCACCCAGAACATGGTCTGCTCCAGGGTGCTGCCACACACCCGCAGCTTGGTGCCCGGGCCGGGCACGTTGGTCATCACGGCCGTGGTCTTGCGCCCGAACAGGTTGAGCATGGCGTCCTGCGCGGGCTTGATGAGCAGGCCCGCCACGCTGAGCAGGCCGAAGGTCAGCAGCGGTTGCAGGCTGCCCTTGAGACTGCTCATGCGCGCGCGCACCGCGTAGAGGCGCTCCACCGGGTTGGTGACGCCGATGGGCAGCAACAGTGGCACCAGGCCGAAGCGGTTGCCGAGCTTCCAGGCGTCTTCCAGCGGGCGCAGGTTGATCGGCACCATGGCGCGGATGGCCTGGCCTTCGGTGTCGTCGCCCTGGTCGCGCAGGTACTGGCCGATGGCGCCGGCCACGCACGAGAGCAGCACGTCGTTGACCGAGGCGTTGAAGGCCTTGCCCACGGCCTTCACGGCGTCGAGCGGGATCGGCTCGCACCAGGCCACTTTCTTCACCGCACCGGGCGTGCCCTTCAGGCGCGTGGTCGAGTCGTCGGGCATGAGCGCCAGCGCAGCCAGGTCGCTGGCGAGCTGGCTGCCGATGCGCGCGATGTCGATCGCCTGGTCGACCGTGCCGGCCAGGGTCTGCTGCGGCGCGGCCATCAGCGTGAGCGACTTCGCAGCGCTGCCGCCGGCCACTTCCAGGGCGCGCGCGGTGATGTCGCCCAGCGGGCGGATCAGGGTGTCTGCGAGCCAGTCTTCCGCGCCCGCTGCGCCTTCGCGAGCCGGCTTGGCGCGGCGCTGGGGTGGCATGGCGCCGCCGTCGACCAGGCTCATCATCACGCTGATGAGGGCGATGCCGTCGGCGATGCAGTGGTGGATGCGCGCGATCAGCGCCGAGCCACCCTCGTGCTGCTCGATGAGTTCGAACTGCCACAGCGGGTGGGCGTGGTCCAGCGGCTGCATGGCCAGCGCGGCCACCCGCGCCTGCAGGGCCGCCTGCGCGCTCTGGCCTTTGGCGCGCTTTAGGCGGTGCGTGGTGAGGTGGCGATCGAGCTGGAAGTCGGGGTCGTCGACCCAGGCGGCACCGGCCGCGTCCTCGCGGGCGATCTGCCGGAAGCGCCGGTAACTCAGCAGCCGCTCGGTGATGCGTTCGGCCAGCGCGGCCCGCGTAACCCCGGGCTTGAGGATCCACACGCCCACGATCATCATCAGGTTGACGGACGAGTCCATGCGCAGCCAGGCCGTGTCGACCTTGCTCATGCGCTCGCCTTCCAGGCCGATCGCGGTGCTCAGCGCCTGCGTGACGGCGGCGACGCGGTGATCCATGCTGTCTCCTCGGGTGGGTTCCCTATTCTGGCGAGGCTCGGCTCCGTAAGATACCGGGACAAACCGCCATTCCCCGGCGCCATCCCACCAGGAGACCCCATGTCCGACCTCAAAGCCCGCTTCGAAGCGGCCGTTGCCAACTCCAAGAAGCTCGCCGA
>VFQU01001185.1_pt1 | contig 16561 bp, 15 predicted proteins | sample 3512311 | NCBI WGS metagenome assembly VFQU01 (sample SAMN10412377, study PRJNA504923) | tailings metagenome | isolation source: Relicate 3 Philex TSF3 active mining site | place: Philippines: Tuba, Benguet | collected 2017-08-29
TCATGGGCGAGATCAGCGCGGCCTCGGCCGAGCAGACCGCCGGCATCGAGCAGGTGAGCAATACCATCACCCACATGGACGAAACCACCCAGCAGAACGCCGCCCTCGTCGAAGAGGCCACCGCCGCCGCACGCGCGATGGAGGATCAGGCCGCGAGGCTGGCGGAGAACGTGGCGCGGTTCAGGCTCTAGGCGCCGGGAATCGCGAGCCGGGAATCGGGAATCGTCAGAGCGGCCACAGGCCGGCGCTGATCGATTCCCGCGGCCGAAATCCGTGACTGCAAGCGCCAGGTGTGCCCTGGCCCACCGACGGAAAACGCATAGGGTGGGCCCTGGCCCACCGTGAGCCGAACGCTGGCCCTGGTCTCGCGCGCAGGCAGACACGAACCTCCGAAGGGCTCGCGGCGCCGGAAACGGGTGAAACTCACCTTTGCCGCGGCGCATTGGAACGAAACGCTGGGTTTGCATCGGCTCGGGTAATGGGATCGATCGCCGAGGTGCGGCGAGCGTGTGGCCTGTGGTGGGCCAGGGGCCACCCTATTGCTCGCCCTGTTACACCTCGCCGCACCGACCAACCGGATCGGAGCCGTGTGTTTCGCTTCTGCGAATCCCGAATCCCTACCCGGCCCTCGCGCGCAGCGCTCGGGCGTTAGGCGACCCGCGCGGCAGTGCCGCGCAAGCGGGCCGCCTCACCCCGATTCCCGGCCCTCAAGCCACCCTGCGCCGCAGGTAGTTCAGCAGGTCGATGCGGGTGATCAGGCCGAGGAACTTGTCGCCATCCGTGACGATCGCGACGTGACCGCGCTGGAACACCGGCAACAGGCTCTCGACCGGCGCGCGCACGTCGAGCTTGTCCAGCGTGGTGATCATCGCGGTCGACACAGGATCGCGGAAGCGAGCTTCGTCGGCGTGTACGTGAAGCAGCACGTCGCTCTCGTCGACGATGCCGACCAGGCGCTCGTCCTCCATCACCGGCAGCTGGCTGACGTCGTAGAGCTTCATGCGCTGATAGGCCACGGTGAGCGCATCGTTCGGGCCGATGACGACCGTGTCGCGCTGCGCATAGGGGCGCAGGATCAGGTCGCGCAGGTCGCCGTGCTGCGGGCGCTCGAGGAAGCCGTTGTCGAGCATCCAGTAGTCGTTGTACATCTTCGACAGGTACTTGTTGCCGGTGTCGCAGACGAACATCACCACGCGCTTCGGCGTGGTCTGCTCGCGGCAGTAGCGCAGCGCGGCTGCCAGGATGGTGCCGGTCGACGAGCCGCCGAGGATGCCCTCTTTCGCCAGCAGCTCGCGGCCGGCGTGGAAGCTGTCGCGGTCGCTGACCGCGTAGGCCTTCTTGACGTGGGTGAAGTCGGAGATCGGCGGCAGGAAGTCCTCGCCGATGCCTTCGACCATCCAGCTGCCCGACTTGGTGCTGAGCGTGCCTTCGTTGATGTACTGGGTGAGGATCGAACCCACCGGGTCGGCCAGGATCAGCTCGACCTGCGGGGCCTCGCGCCTGAAGAAGCGCGACAGGCCGGTGACCGTGCCCGAGGAGCCGACGCCGAACACGATGGCGTCCATCTTCCCGTCCATCTGCGCCCAGATCTCGGGGCCGGTGCCCTCCTCGTGGGCGCGCGGGTTGTCGGGGTTGCCGAACTGGTTGATGAAGTAGGCGCCGGGGGTTTCGCGGGCGATCTGCTCGGCGAGGTCCTGGTAGTACTGCGGGTGGCCCTTGGCGACGTCGGAACGCGTCAGCACCACCTCGGCGCCCATGGCCTTGAGATTGAAGATCTTCTCGCGGCTCATCTTGTCGGGCACGACCAGGATCAGCCTGTAGCCCTTCTGCTGCGCGACCAGGGCGAGACCGATGCCGGTGTTGCCGGCGGTGCCTTCGACCAGCGTATCGCCGGGCTTGATCTTCCCGGCCTTCTCGGCGGCTTCGATCATGGTCAGGCCGATCCGGTCCTTGATCGAGCCGCCCGGGTTCATGGCTTCAAGCTTGAAGAACAGCTCGCAGCAGCCGGTGTCGAGGTTCTTGGCGCGCACGATCGGGGTGTTGCCGATCAGGTCGGTGACGCTGTCGAAAATGGGCATGGAGGTCTTGGCCGGACGGCCGGTCGGAAATGGATGTGGCGCGCATGATAGGTGAAGCCCGGATCGGGGATCGGGGATCGGGGATCAGGGAGTAAGGCGATCCCGCCGCCGCGGCATCGCCGCGCGGCTCGCCAAACACACTGACGCCGCTCGCAGGGGGCCGGGCGGGGATTCACAGGCGCCGGCGGCGCAGGCGCGTTCGCGCAGTCGCCACGCTCACGCGCAACAGCGCGAGTCATAGGGTGGGCCCTGGCCCGCCGTGGCCGCGACGCGGCCTTGGCATCCGTCCCGTGTCGAGCCTCCCGAGCCGCGACCCTGAGGGGCTAGGGGCCCGCGCGACGTGGAACGGCACCGGCGCAACGGCTGGATATGCGGTGGACCCGGGCCCACCCCATGGCCGCATGCGCGGCGTGGGCCCACGTCCTTCAAGCCCCGAGACCGAGACAGATCGCTGCCCGCATTCACCGCCCTCCCCGCGCGCGATCCAGCAGGCCTGGATCGGCACGCGCGACTCAGGCGCAGAACAGCGGCCCCAGCCCCTGCACGAAGATCTCGCTGCCATAGCGCGCCCACAGCGCGCCGGCCGCGGCCAGCAGCGCGGCTGCGACCAGCAGCAGCCAGCGCTTGAGGGCACGCGTGCTCATGCCGGCTGCCAGGCGCGGCGCTCGCGAGTGGCCGCGCTCAGCGCAGCGGCCAGCAGGGCCAGCGCCACCGAGGTCCACCAGATCACGTCGTAGCTGCCGGTGGCGTCGAACAGCCGCCCTGCCCACCAGGCGCCAAAGAACGCCCCGACCTGGTGGCTCAGGAAGACAATCCCGTAAAGGGTCGAGAGCTGGCGCAGGCCGAACATGCTGACCACCGCCCCGCTGGTCAGCGGCACCGTGCCCAGCCAGAGGAAGCCGAACACCGAGGCGAACACCAGCGCTGAAGCCGGCGTCAGCGGCAGCCACAGGAAAATCACCATCGCCAGCCCGCGCGCGAAGTACAGCGCGGCCAAGAGGCCGGTGCGCGAATGGCGCCCGCCCCATAGCCCGAACAGCCAACTGCCGGCGATGTTGAACAGGCCGATCAAGGCCAGCGCCCAGGCGCCGACCGCAGGGCTCAGGCCGCCGTCGACGAGATAGGCCGGCAGGTGGGTGCCGACGAAGGCGACGTGGAATCCGCAGACGAAGAAGCCGCCGTTCAACAGCCAGTAGTGCGAGTGGCGGGAGGCGCAGCGTAGGGCTTCGCCCAGCTCGGGCCCTTCCACCGCCGCTGCCGCGCCCTTGCGCACCCGCCCCGGCAGGCCGAAGGCCAGCAGTGCGATCAAGGCGATCAGTGCGCTCAGGATCCACAGCGCGACGCGCCACTCGAAGGCGCCCACCAGGCCCTGAGCGAGCGGCACCACCGCGAACTGGCCCAGCGAGCCGCCGGCGGTGACCAGCCCAAACGCGAGGCTGCGCTGGGCCTCGGGCACCACGCGGCCAACCGCCGACAGCACCACCACGAAGGTGGTCGCCGACAGCGCCATGCCGACCATCACGCCCAGCGCGAGGCCGAGGCTGTGCGCGCCGGTGGCGCTCGCCGCCAATGCAAGCCCTGCGATGTAGAGCAGGCTGCCGCCAATCAGGGTGGGCCGCGTGCCGAAGCGGTCGGATGCTGCGCCGATGAAGGGCTGGACCAGGCCGAACAGCAGGTTCTGCAGGGCGATCGCGAAGCCGAAGGCCTCGCGGCTGATGCCAAGGTCGCCGCCGACTGGCTGCATCATCAGGCCGAAGCTCTGGCGCACGCCCATGCTCAGGGTGACGATCGCCGCCGCACTGGCCACGGCGATCAGGGCGGTGCGGGTCCAGGTACTGCTGTCGACGGAAGCGTTTGCGTTCATCCGCGCATGCTACGCCCGCACCCGCAGGCGGCGCGTCGCGACCTTGGGCGAAGCCGCAAACGCTATGAACCCGCGCGCAGCCTCAGGCCAGCGCCCCGCCGCAGCTCGAGCCCTGACCCGCGGTGCAGCCATAGCAGTGGCCGGCCACCGCGATCTTCCGCGGCAAGGGGCCTTCGAGCAGGTCGCGTAGATGCGGCTGGCCAGAGCCCGCGGCTTCGGCCGGCAGGTCGAGCATCTGGTTGAAGTCGCAGTCGTAGAGATAGCCGCGGTAGTCGACGCTGAGCAGGCTGCGGCACATCACCGATGCGAGGTTCTCCTCGCGATGCGCGCCGCGCAGGGTGTCGAGGTAGCTGTCGAACTGGCCCTTCGACACCAGCATGCTGCCGAAGCGCTGGATCGGCATGTTGGCCAGGGCGTAGAGATGATTGAAGACGATGCCGAAGTTGTCGCCGAGCAGGCGCTTGTAGTCGGCTTCGAGCTTCCCCTGCGACGGCGGCAGGAAGGCCCCGCCGGGGTTGTAGACCAGCTGCAGTTCGAGCCCGCTGCCGGGCTGGCCGTAGCCTAGGGCATTCAGTTTCTGCAGCGCGCGGATGCTCGACTCGAACACGCCCTTGCCGCGCTGCGCATCGACATTGGCCTGGCTGTAGCAGGGCAGGCTGGCGACGATCTCCACGCGGCGCGCGGCGAGGTAGTCGGCCACCCACTCGTAGCCTGGCTCCTCGATGATGGTCGGGTTGAGCCGATCCATCACCTTGAGGCTACGCTCGACGGCGGCATCCACCAGCCAGCGGAAATGCGGGTTCATCTCCGGCGAGCCGCCGGTGAGGTCGAGGGTATCGGCACCGAAGCGCTCGGCCACTCGCAGGGCCAGCTGCATGGTCTCGAGGTCCATCAGCTCGGTGCGGCGCGGGCCGGCGTTCACATGGCAGTGGGTGCAGCTGATGTTGCACAGGTAGCCAAGATTGAGCTGAAGGGTCTTCAGCGCGGCGCGCTCGAGGGCGGGGAACTCCACCGCCTGCAGCAGGGGCCAGGTGTCACGCATGCGGATCGTGCTCCGAAGGAGGCTGCGGCCGGAGGGGCTGCAGCAGCAAGCTGGGCAGGGTTTGTTCGCGGCTTGAGCGGAAGTACTCGAGGCCGATTGGCATGCTGGCCTCGGGCGCGCGCGGCTGCACGCGATAGCTGCCGAACAGCCGGTCCCACAGCGACAGGTGGAAACCGTAGTTGCTGTCGGTTTCGGGCCGCCAGGTCGAATGGTGGATGCGGTGCATGGACGGCGTCACCAGCAGCCAGCGCAGGCGACGATCCAGTGCGGGCGGCAGTGCGAAGTCGGCATGGGTGAACAGCGCGCCCATCGACAGCAGCAGCTCGAACACCAGCACCGCCAGCGCCGGCGCGCCGAGGGCGGTGAGCACGGCGAGCTTGTAGACCATCGACAGCGCCATCTCGAAGGGGTGGAAGCGCAGGCCGGTGGTGACGTCGAAGCCGGTGTCACTGTGATGCAGGCGATGCAGGCGCCACAGCAGCGGCACGACGTGCATCAGCCGATGCTGCCAGTAGATCGCGAGATCCAGCAGCAGCACGGCGATCACGCAGTCCAGCCAGAACGGCAGGCCGAGCTGCGGCAGCAGGCCGACGCCCTGCCCTTCCAGCTGCAGCGCGAGACCCACGGCAAGCACGGGAAAGGCCAGCCGCAGCAGGAGGGTGTCGAGCGCGATCAGGAGCAGGTTGGTGGCCTGCCTGCGCTGGCCGCGACCATCGCCGCGCAGCGGCCGCAGCCACTGCAGCACCAGCAGCAGGGACAGCACGCCGGCGAAGGCGACCAGCCGCAGCGGGCCTTCGTTCGCCAGCAGGACGTTCGCACACTCAGGCATGGCGCGTCGGCTCCAGCAGTCGCTCGATCTCAGCCCGGACACGCTGCTGTGCCGGCCTCGGTTCGGGCAGCTCGCGCAGGGCCTCGGCCACGCGCTGCAGGTCCTCCGGCGTATCGAGATCGCAGAGGGTGGGCAGGTTGAGCCAGTCGCCGAAACTCGCCAGCGCCGCGCGGAACTCGCTGCCGGTGCGCGGCTGGCTGTAGGCCACGCTCTCCCAGAGCACCTCGGGCGCGGTCCGATTGCCGCCGTACAGCCAGAAGCCACCGTCCTCGGCCGGGCCCAGCACCTGCCGGGCCTGCGGCGCGCGCAGCCAGTCGGCGGCGCCCTGCAGGTACGCGGGCGTCAGCTGCGGCAGGTCGGCGCCGATCAGCAGGCCGAAGCCGTGTTCGCGCACCAGCCGATGGTGGACGCGGGCCATGCGCGCGCCGAGTCCGCCCTCACCCTGCGGCATCCAGTCGAGCCCACCGCGGGCGGCCCAGAAGGCCGGGCCGAGGGTGTCGTCTTCGGCGATGGCCCACAGGCAGCGCACGCCGCTGTCGCGAGCGAAGCCCTGCAGCAGCTCGGACACGGCATCGGCACTGGCGAGGTAGAGGCGTTCGGCGGCGGCGGCACCGATGTCGCGCGCCAGCCGCGTCTTGACCGGTGACAGCCCCGGCGTCTTGACGAACAGGGCCAGCGCGCCGCTCATCCGCGCCCGGCCTTCGAGAACGCGCGCGCCTGCGACCAGGTGAGCGCAAAAAAGCGCAGGGTGGTGCGCAGCCATCCGGCGTCGGCGTAGCGTCGGCCGCTGGTGCGCAGGCGAGCGCCAAGCCGCCGCACCGGCAGGCCGGCACGATGGGCGGCCCACACGAGGGCGTGGTCCTCGGCGCGCGGCAGCGCGGGATCGAACCCGCCCAGACGCTCGAACTCCGTGCGCGGCAGGCTCAGGCCCTGATCACCGAAGGGAAGCCCGAGCAGCCGCGAGCGCAGATTCGCGCCGAGCGCGTTCAGGCGCAGCAGGCCGGGGCCATCGAAAAAGCCGAGGTCGAAGTAGTAGAGCGCCGCGGGACGCTCCACCAGGGTGGCGAGCGCGCGCACGGCGGCCGCGTCGAGTCGTGAATCGGCGTGCAGGAAGCACAGCCACGTGCCGCGAGCGGCGGCGGCACCGGCGTTCTGCTGGCGCGCGCGCCCACGCTCGGCGCGCAGCCAGCGCAGCCGTCCGGCCAAGGCCCCTGCCCGGGCGTCGAGTTCGGCCGGCGCGCTGTCCACGCCCACCAGCAGCAATTCGACGTCCACCGGCAGGCGCTGCAGATCGTCCAGCAGGCGGCGCCAGGCGGTCTCGCCCGGGCCGATGGGAACAACAATGGACAGTCGAGGCAGCACGGACGATGGACTCTGCGAACCACGGTATCGCGGGCCGGCTGCGACATTCGGTCGCATGGGCTAGGTCGCGGGGGCCTTGAACAATACGCGGCCCCGCGTCGCCTGAGTGCAAACAGATGCTTCATCGTTCCCGTTTGATCCCCCTTCGTTCATTGACCTCGGCCCTTCTGGTCGCGCTCGCGTCCGGCGCGACCGTCGGCGCGAAGGCCGCTGCAGGCTTCGAACTGGCCTCGGCGGCAAAGCTCGACGAAGTGGAAGTGAAGGGCGAGGCGCCTGCACCGCTGAAGCGGGCCGCACGCGCCGCCTCGCGCCTCGATGTGCCGCTGCTGCAGCAGCCCGTTTCGGCGGACGTGATCGACGCCGACAGCCTGCGCGCGCGCAGCGACGCCAGCTTCAACGAGGCCCTGGAGCAGACCCCCGGCCTGGTGCCCGGCTACAGCTTCGGCGTCATCAACATCAGCGGGCGCGGTTTCTCCGGCGTGTTCAACTCGCCGATCCTGTTCGATGGCGTGCGCTATCCGGGCTGGCAGGTGACGCCACGGCTGACCCTCAACTACCAGCAGATCGAAGTGCTGCGCGGCCCGGCAGCGCTCACCGCGGGCCAGGGCTCGGTGGCCGGTGCGATCAACCTGGTGCCGCGGCGCGCCGACGGCCGCGCGGGCTCAAACGTGTATCTGGGCTACGGCCGCTACGGCACGACGACAGCGGCGCTGGGCAGCGGCGGCAGCGTGGCCGGCGGCGGTCTGGCCTGGCGGCTCGATGCCAGCCACCAGCAGTCGGGCGAGCGCGGCAGCTTCGGCTATGCGCGCGACACCAGCTTCGAGTTCCGCCACGTCAACGCCGAGCTGGCCGCGCCGGTCAGCGACTCCCTGCGCCTGAGCCTCGCTTTCGAGCATTTCCTCGACGATGGCGAGGGCTATTTCGGTACGCCGCTGATCGATGGCCGCATCGACCCCAGCCTGCGCGACATCAACTACAACGTGATCGACGACGCCATCCGCATGGACGTCGACTGGCTGCGCGCGCGCGCCGAGTGGCAGCCCAGCGATGAGCTGCGCGCCTCGCTGGTGCTGTTCGGCAATGCCGAGGACCGCTACTACCGCAATGCCGAAGTCAACACCTGGCAGCCGGCGACCGGACGGATCCGCCGCAGCGACTATCTGGAGATCAGCCACGACCAGAAGCTGCGCAGCGCGGTCGCCGATGTCGCCTGGTCGCACACCCTGTTCGGCCGCGCGCATCAGCTGGTGTTCGGTCTGAAGGCCGATCGCAACGATCACGACCGCAGCAGCGACAGCCCCTTCCGCTACACCGACACGGTCGATCTGCGGAACCCGGTGCGTGGGGTCTACATCAGCCTCGACACCTTTCTGCCGCGCACTGCCACCGACATCGCGCAGCGCTCGGTCTCCGTCGAGAGCGCGCTCGATCTGGCGCCGCGCTGGCGCCTGATCACCGGCCTGCGCCACGATCGCAGCGAAGTCGACTCGCTCAACGTCGTCAGCGGCGTGCGCTTCGACAAGCGCTACAGCGCCGGCAGCTACCGGCTTGGTCTCACCTTCAGCCCGAGTGACCAGACCACGCTGTATGGCTCGCTGGCGACTTCCAGCGAAGCGCCGGCGCAGATCACCACCCTCGGTCTGGCGAATGCGAACTTCGACCTGACCGACAGCGAGCAGGTCGAGCTGGGCGTGAAGCACAGCGGCGCGCGCGTCGACTGGACCCTGGCGCTCTACGACATCGCCCGAACCAATCTGCTGAGCCGCGATCCCGAGAATCCGAACTTGCTGATCCAAGTTGGCGAGCAGGCCGCGCGCGGAGTCGAGGCCAGCCTGCGGATGCCGATCGGCGAGCGCCTGCGCGTTGAGGCCAGTGCAGCGGTTCTCGATGCGAAGTTCGAGCGCTTCAACGAGGTCGTCGGCGGCGTCGCCGTCTCGCGCCGCGGCAACGACCCGGTGGCGGTGCCCGAGCGCATCGGAACCCTGTGGGCGTTCTACAGCGCGAGTCGGACTCTTGAGCTGGGCCTCGGCCTGCGCGGCGTCGGCGAGAGCGCGGCGAACACCGCCAACACGGTCTACCTGCCGGGCTATGCCACGGTCGATGCGCTGCTTCGCTACGATGCACCACTGGGCGGCTTCAGCCTGCGCCTGCGCAACCTTGACGATCGCGTCTACGCCACGCGACCTTACGGCGCCGGCCAATTCATGCTGGGAGAACCGCGGTGGTACGAACTCACCTGGCAGCGCAGTTTCTGAGTCTGTTCGGCGCAGGTCTTGCCCTCGCCGGACCCGCGCAGCTGACGCCCATCGAGCTGCCGATCGAAGCCTCGGCGCTGACCCCGCATGTGGTCGCCGACGCGGCCAAGCAGCGCTTCCTGCTGAGCTGGCAGGAGCGCCTGCCGGAAGGCTGCGCGCGCCTGCAGGTGGCGACGCTGTCGACGGCAGGCGAACTGGGCGAAGCCCGCGAAGTCGCGCGCGGCTGCGACTGGTTCGTGAACTGGGCCGACCACCCGCAGATCGCGGTCGCCGACAACGGCGGCTGGTGGGCGTTCTGGCTGCAGAAGGAAGGGGCGGGCACCTACCACTACGGCATCCGCGTCGCCCATTCGCAGGACGAAGGCGCGAGCTGGTCGGCGCCGATCACCCCGCATGAGGACGGCACGCTGAGCGAGCACGGCTTCGTCTCGATGGCGCCGGATGGCGCCGATCGCATGCGCCTGGTCTGGCTGGACGGGCGCCACGCCGCGGCCTCGCACCCGGCCGAGAGCGATCTGCAGGAGGGCCATGGTGAGCACGAAGGCGCGATGAGCCTGCGCGCCGCCGTGCTCGACGCCAGCGGTGCGGTCCGCGAGGGCGTGGAGCTCGATGCGCGCACCTGCTCCTGCTGCTGGACCGCGCTGCTGCGCAGGCCCGATGGCAGCCATCTCGCGGCCTGGCGCGACCGCAGCGAGCATGAGATCCGCGACACCGCCCTGGCCACGCGCGGGCGCAGCGGTTGGCAGGTGACCGGACTGATCCACGCCGACAACTGGAAGATCCAGGCCTGTCCCGTCAATGGCCCCGCCCTGGCCCAGGACGGCGAGCGCGTGTTCGCGGCCTGGTCGACCATGCCCAATGCGAACGACCTGGCGGTGCGACTGCGCGTGATCGGCAGCGAGGCGACGCCCCTGCGCGTCGAACAGGGGCCCTCGGTGCTAGGCCGCGTCGACGCCGAAGCCTTCGCCGGCGGCGTGCTGCTGAGCTGGCTCGGCGCCGGCGCGCCCGGCGAGAGCGTGCTGCGGCTGGGACTGTTCGATGCCGAGCTCAGCGAGCGCCAGCGCATCGATGTCGCTGCCCTGCCTGCGGGTCGCGGCATCGGCGTGCCGCGCTTGGCCGCACTCGGGCAGACCGCCGTGCTGGCCTGGACCGAGCCGACCGGCGCCGCCGTCGCAGGCGCCCCGGCGCCCACCCGTCTGCGCGCGGTGCGGCTCAGGGTGGGCGATGAGTGAGGACAGCGCGGAGCAGAACGGCACGGGGCCGCGTAGCGCGGCTGCGCGCCACCGCGCTACGCGCATCAGCCTTGCTTGAGCGCGCGCCAGACGCCGCGGCTTGCAAGCACGCCCAGCACGAGGCCCAACGCCATCAGGCCCACGCCCAAGATCGGAAACAGCGTGGCGATCGGCAGGCCTAGGCCGAGTCCGGCCAGTGCCCAGGCCGCGCGATCCGCACAGGCAGTGCCCGCCGCCGGCAGCCAGCGCGCGATCAGCGCGTCCAGGCTCAAACGCCCGGCGCCGCCCAGCACCAGCGGCAGCAGCATCAGCGCGAACAGCAGGGGCAGCTTGAAGTTGCCGGCCCCGGTGTTGCGGATCGCATACCCCTCCCACAGCTGCGCCAGTGAGCCCCAACCGGCGGGCCAATGCACGGCGGCGGTGGCCACGAACGTCAGCACCAGCAGGCCGTAGGCGGCGAAGCGGGTGAACAGACCGGCCAGCAGCAGCGCCGCCGCCCCCAGTTCGGCCCAGGTCGCCAGCCACCAGCTCAGCTCCGGATCGACATGGTTGAGAGGGAATGGGAAGTTCGACTGCACGCCGCCGAACCAATTTTCGCCGCGCAGCTTTTCGAGGCCAGCCTCGCCGAACTCGTAAGCGAGGATCAGGCGCAGGCCGAGCGGTGCGAGCCAGAGTGCGAGGCCATCGAGCCGCGTGCGCAGGGCGGTGGGGAGCGTGCGGAGTGCTTTCATGCGGGGAGTCCTGGGGCGACCGTCATTGCGTGACGAGCAGAGGCCGCTGCGCCGCGCTTGATTGCCGCGCTCGCGTTCGTCGCGGGGATGCGATGGCCGCCGCGGCCCTCGGCAACCGCCGTGAAAGGCGCATGCAATCAGATGCCCCGCTGGCGCATCCTTGGCCTTCGAACGCGGATCGCCGCGGGAGAATCCCCATGCACACCCTCGCGAAGGTTCGCTTGCCCGCCCGGATATCGAGCCCATGAACCGACTCGGCGACGAGGACTTCCAGCGTGCCTACCGCTATGCGATCGCCCTGACCGGCGAGCGAGAGCAGGCTTACGACGTGGTGCACACCGCCGTGACCCAGTGGCTGAGCGCAGCCACCTCCACCGTTGAGAATCCCTTGGCCTACTTTCTGCGCATCGTGCGCAACACGTTTCTGGCCGATCAGCGCCGCGCGGCGCTGATGCGCTGGAGCCCGATCGAAGACGCCGAAGCCGTCATTCCCGCCGACCTGCGCGCGCTGGAGGATGTGCAGCTCGAGCGCGCCTGGCTGGAGCGGGTCTGGGGCGACTTCACCGCAGCCGAGCGCGAGGTGCTGTTCCTGTGGGCGGTCGAGGGCTACACCGTGGATGAGATCAGCGCGCAGACCGGGGCGCCGCGCGGCACCCTGCTGGCGCGCATGCATCGACTGCGCAGGAAGTTTGCCGGCGACGCCGAAGGCGCGCGGGCGGGAGAGCGGGCATGAACCCTTCAGCCAAGAAGCCACTGCGCGAGGCGCTGCGCGAACAGTTCCAGGAACAGCGACTCGATGCCATGCAGCTGGACGCCCTGCGTTCGCGCATCGATACCGCGGCCGCATCGACACCGTCGGTCGTTCCGGCGACGGTGCCGCAGCCTGGGCGGCGCCGTTTCCTCGCGCTGGCGGCCAGCGTCTCGGCGGCGGGCGCAGTCGGCTACTGGGGTCTCTTCGGGCTCACCGCCTTCCGCAATCAAAGCAACGTGCAGGCTTTGGCCGACGAAATCGCCTACAACCACCTGTACGACAAGCCGCTGGACGTGGCCTCGGCCTCGTTGAGCGAGCTGCGCGAGGCGTTTGCGGGCGTCGGCTTCCTTCTGCAGGAGATTCCGTTCCAGCTGCCCTCGGGCGCCCAGCTGTTCGGCGCCCGGCACTGCTCGATCGCGTCCGTGCCCGCGGTGATGCTGCGCTATCGCGTCGGTGACGACGTGATCGGTGTCTGCCAGGCCCGATTCGATCCCGCGCGGCATCGCGGCGTTCCCGATCTGCAGGTCGCGGCAGCACCGACCACGGCGATGGCCCGCGGGCTAAAGGTGAGCCTCTGCCATGACCGCGGCGTGCTGATGGCGATGGCGATCGCCTGAAGCGCCGGCCCGCAGCGTGTGAAAGATGCGCCAAGGCGGCCTGCGCGCAATCAACGGCCTCCCTCGCCCACTCTGGATGTCGTCGGCGCAGCGAACGGGCCGATCGGAACTTGAAACCTTCGCCGCGCCGGGGGCACCCTTGGGCGGCGCCTCCCACACCGCCCGCCGGGCGGATTCCATCCGGGCCTTGGCCCACGCCACAGAGGACTGAACGCATGAACAGCAACACCAAGAACCTCGGCCTTGCCCTCGGCGCCGCCTTCGCCGCCAGCCTGGTCGCCAGCCCCATCGCCCAGGCCTTCCAGGTGCAGGACCTGCAGCAGGGCTATCAGCTGGTGGACGACCACAAGGAAGAGCCGCCGAAGGACGACAAGGAAGGCAGCTGCGGCGAAGGCAAGTGTGGTGAAGGCAAGTGCGGCGGCGAGCCCGCCGAGGGCGAAGAGGCCGACAAGGACAAGGAAGGCAAGTGCGGCGAAGGCAAGTGCGGCGGCGCCGCCTGATCGCACGCCCTTGCTGAGCTGACGCCGAAGCACCCGCGGCGTGCATCCCGCAGGGGATGCGCGCCGCGCCTACCGCGATACACATGCGCCGGCGGCCGCTGTCGCTCCGCGCCCGTCGAGGCCGAGTTCTCCCATGGATGCGCTATCGCTCTGCGGCCTTGGACTGCGCCGCCCCCTCCTCGACGAGCTGCTGGTCCTGCCGGCCGGCCGCGTCGGCTTCCTCGAACTCGCACCCGACAACTGGATCGGCGTCGGCGGCAAGCGTCGCGAGGCGCTCGATGCGCTGCGCGAACGCTTCCCGATCTTCGCCCATGGCCTCAGCCTCTCGCTGGGCGGGCCGGAGCCTTTCGATACGCACTATCTGAAGCGCCTGCGCGAGTTCCTCGACGCGCTGGGCTGCCCGCTGTACAGCGAGCACCTGAGCTACTGCAGCGACGAGGGCCAGCTCTACGATCTGCTGCCGATGCCCTTCACCGAGGAAGCGGTACGCCATGTCGTCGCGCGCATCGGCGAGGTGCAGGACGCACTCGGCCGGCGCATCGCGATCGAGAACATCAGCTACTACGCCGCGCCCTTCCAGGCCATGGCCGAGATCGACTTCCTCCGCGCCGTGCTCGACGAGGCCGACTGCGATCTGCTGCTGGACGTGAACAATATCCACGTCAACAGCATCAACCACGGCTACGACGCGCTGGCCTTCCTGCGCGCGCTTCCAGCTGAACGCGTGGCCAGCCTGCACGTGGCCGGCCACTACGTCGAGGCGCCGGATCTCATCATCGACACCCACGGCGCCGCCGTGATCGATCCGGTCTGGGCCCTGCTGGAAGGGGCCTACGCGCACTGCGGGCTCAAACCCACCCTGCTGGAGCGCGACTTCAACTTCCCGCCGATGGCCGAACTGCTGGCCGAAGTCGACCGCATCGCCGCGATCCAGCGCGCCCACCGCGAGCGCACGGAGCCTGCCCATGCCCGCTGCGCCTGAGACCCTGCGCGAGCAGCAGCTGGCGCTGGCGCACTGGATCCGTGATCCCGCGAACCGAACGCCGCCGCCGGGCATCGAGCCGCGCCGGCTGCAGGTCTACCGCGAGCTGATCCGCAGCACCGTCGCCGGGCTGCTGGGCAGCCAGTTCCCGGTGATCCGCAAGCTGCGCGGCGAGGCGTTCTGGAATGCGCTGATCGACGATTTCATTCGCGAGCACCGCGCGCAGACGCCGCTGTTCCCGGAAGTCGGCCAGGAGTTCATCGCCTTCCTCTCGGCGCGCGCCGAGGCGGGCCGCGGCGATCCGCCCTTCCTGCCCGAACTGGCGCACTACGAGTGGGCCGAGCTCGGCATCGCGCTGTCGGACGCAAGCGAAGACCTCGAGACCATCGAACCCGCCGGCGACCTGCTGCGCGGCGTGCCGGTGCTGTCGCCGCAGGCCTGGCCACTGGCCTACACCTGGCCGGTCGACCGCATCCGCAGCGAGTTCCAGCCCGAGGCGCCACCCGCCGAGCCGACCCTCCTGCTGCTGCAGCGCGCCGCCGACCACAGCGTCAAGTTCGCCCGGCTCGACCCCTTGGGCTATGCCCTGCTGGAGCAGGTCCGCAGTGCGCCGGACACCGGCGAAGCCGTGGTCCAGCGCCTTGCGGCGGCCTGGGGCCTCGATCCCGCGCCGCTGCTCGAACCCGCGGCCGCCATGCTCGAATCGATGCGCGCGCGCGGCGTGATGCTGGGCACGCGACGCGAGGCGCTCGCCTCAAGCGCATTGGGTGGGCCCTGGCCCACCATGAGCTCCACGCTCGCCTCGGTTTGACTCTGTGCATTCGTCGTTGGAGGCGAAGAGCGCGAGCTTTCGGTCAGCTCGCCCACGCTGCCAGAGGCCCCGCGAACAGCACAGGCTCCTGACCGCAACAGCGCAGAGCCGAGGCCAACGCTGAAGCCGCAGCTGCAGCCACGGCCCTCGGGCCACGCTCGAACCGGGCGCGATGCCCTCGACCTCAGCCCACTTGACCTGCATCAGTGCCGCCTCTGGCCCCTGAAGCGGAGCATCGCCTCCACAACAAGAGGTTGATGAGGAGTGCGCGTCGTGAGCATCGAAAGAAAGCTGTGGCTGGGGCTCATCGCCCTGCTCGCAGTGTCGTTCTCGGTCCTGCTGTGGGTCGGCAGCGAAATCCACCGGCAGATGCCGCCGATTCCCGAGCAGGTGGTGACCCCCGACGGCGAGGTGATCTACACCCGTGCCGACATCGAGACCGGCCGCCAGGTCTGGCAGTCGATGGGCGGCCATCAGCTGGGTTCGATCTGGGGCCACGGCAGCTACGTGGCGCCGGACTGGACCGCCGACTGGCTGCACCGCGAGGCGATCGCCTGGCTGGACATGGAAGCGCGTCGCACCCACGAGCGCGACTACGCCGATCTGCTGCCGGAGCAGCAGGCCGCCCTGCAGGTGCGCCTGCAGAGCGAGATCCGCGAAAACGGCTACGAGGCCAGCAGCTCGAACGTGGTCATCAGCGCGCAGCGCGCGCAGGCCATCCGCGCGGTAGCGCAGCACTACATCGCGCTGTTCGGCGACGACCCGCAGATGCTCGACCTGCGCCGCGCCTACGCGATGAAGAACGGCACGGTGAAGGAGGCCGAGCATCGCGCGGCGCTCAGTGCCTTCCTCTGGTGGACGGCGTGGTCGGCGGTCACCGAACGCCCCGGCCAGGACATCAGCTTCACCGCCAACTGGCCCTACGAGCCCCTGGTCGGCAACGAGCCGGCGCCGAACCTGATGCTGTGGACGGTGTTCAGCGTCCTGTTCCTGATCGCCGGCATCGGCCTGCTCGGCTGGTACCACGCGCGCCAGAAGGAGGAGCCGCTGCCGCCGCTGCCCACGATCGACCCGCTGTCGCAGATCACGGTGACGCCGTCGATGAAGGCCACGGCCAAGTATTTCTGGGTGGTGATCGCGCTGTTCCTGACCCAGATCCTGCTGGGCGCGCTGACCGCGCACTACCAGGTCGAGGGCCATGACTTCTACGGCATCGCGCTGTCGGAGTTCCTGCCCTACTCGCTGACCCGCACCTGGCACACCCAGCTCGCGGTGCTGTGGATCGCGACCGCCTGGCTGGGCATGGGCCTCTACATCGGGCCGGCGATCTCGGGCCATGAACCGAAGTTCCAGCGCCTCGGCGTCAACGTGCTCTGGGTCTGCCTGATCATCATCGTGGTCGGCAGTTTCGCCGGGCAGTGGTTCGCGGTGATGCAGAAGCTGGGCCTGGCCCACAACTTCTGGTTCGGCCACCAGGGCTGGGAGTACGTCGACCTCGGCCGCTTCT
>VFQU01001186.1_pt1 | contig 16545 bp, 12 predicted proteins | sample 3512311 | NCBI WGS metagenome assembly VFQU01 (sample SAMN10412377, study PRJNA504923) | tailings metagenome | isolation source: Relicate 3 Philex TSF3 active mining site | place: Philippines: Tuba, Benguet | collected 2017-08-29
ACCGGTGTGTATCCGCGCGCCGACGCCGACCGGGGCGGTGCGGCGGACGCTTCCGGCGGTCGATGCTGCGAATGGTCCTGCGCCAGCGCGCGCCGTCCCAGGAGTGCCAGGGGCGCCAGCGCCCCAGCGCCCGCCCAAGTGAACCAATGGCGTCGAGAAAGATTCATGGCCGGTCTCCGTGCTCGTGATGGGAATGCGCGTTGTCGCTTTTCTCGCTGTCGTCGGTATCGCCCTCGGCCGGAGGGTCGCGTTCGGGGACTGTCTTGCGATGGCCAGCGTGCGGATCGACGGGTTCCGCTGCGGATGGGTCCTGCGCAGGCGGTTCGCTCTCCGAGCCCGATTGCGGCTTGGGCATGGCATGTCCCGCGTGCGGGTCGGCATCACGCGCGGACGGCGACTCGGGCATGCGATGCCCCGCGTGCGGATCCGCCTCGGTTGCGGGCGTGGCGCCGCCGTGCGCCGAGTGATCCATGGGCGCGGCGGATGCTGCCGGCAGGATCGCCTCGACGCCCACCGTGGGAGACAGCGGCTGATCGTCATCGGGCAGGCGGCCACCCACCGCGCCGCGCAGTTCCGCACGTGCGGTCCAGTAGTCGCGCACCGCTTCGAGGTAGGCCTGATAGGCGTCGTACTCCTGCTGCTTGGCCACCAGCAGCTCGAAGACGCCCGCCAGCATGAAGTTCACCTGTTCCTGAGTACGCGCCACGATGGCCTCGCGCCGCGGTACCAACTCGGTGCGGTAGCGCTCGGCGATGGTCGCGGCCACCGTGAGCCGCTCGATCCCCAGGTGTGCAGCGTTTTGGACGGCGAGCACCTGCGCATCCAGTTCGGCACGTGCCTGCAGCAGCTCGGCCTGCGCGCGCGCGACCGCGCCTTGGCCCTGGTTGAACAGCGGCAAACCCAGGGCCACCGACGGGCCGCGCGTGATGCCGCCGTCGATCTCACGCTCACGCTCGTAGCCCACCTCGACGGTGCCGAACCAGCGCCATCGCCGGGTCACACCGAGCGCGTCTTCGCGCAAGGCCACCGCCTGCTTCGCGGCGGCCAAATCCAGTCGCGTTTCAAGCGCCAACGGAATCAGGCTGTCGGCGGAAAACGCCGCCGGCCGCGGCGCCGGCAGCTGCGTCTGCAGACGCCAGTCCGCACTGCTCGGCAATCCGATCAAGCCGCCGAGGGCACTGCGCGCCCGCAGCGCATCCGCGCCCGCCGCCGCCGCCTCGATGCGCGCTTGGGTGGCGGCAGCATGTTCCTGCTCCAGCTGCAGCCGGTTGATGTTGCCGGCATCGAAGAAGCGCTGCGCCAGTTCGGCAGAGCGGTCGGCCGCTTGGGCGACGAGGTCGCGCATGGCCGCGATCTGCGCCGCACCGACCGCCTCGTACCAAGCGACCTCGACCTCGGTGGCCAGCGCCAGCACCTCGCCGGCAACGGCCTTTTGCATGCGGTCGAGCTCGCCCTCGGCGAGGCGCTTGCGTGCGGGCAGCAGCAGGAGGTCGGTCAGACCCAGCGAAAGGCTGCGCGTGATCTGAGCGCCATCACCCCCTTGCGGGGAGAGTCGCGCGAAGCCGAAGGTCGGATTGACCAGGCGACGCGCCTCTTCGAGCTCGGCGCGGCCGATACCGAGGCGCGCATAGGCCTCGCGGATGCGTGGGTTGTGGAAGAAGGCCCGCATGACGGCGTCATCGACGCCCATCGGGGTAGCGGGAAAGTCGGGGGTCGCAACGCGATCAAGCGGCGACCAGTCTGCCGGCAGTGGGCGCTGGGCGTCGATGAGCGCGCGGGTTTCGGCGTAGCCGCGCTCACTGGGCAGGCTGGCACAACCCGCCAGCGCGAGCGCCGCCGCGGCGGTCGCGACGGATCGTAAAGGCAATGGCATGAACTCGTCCTCTCGGACGGCCGCCGGCGAGGTGCGCGCAGCGGCCGCGACAATGGGCGCACGGACGCCGAACGGCTCCCGCGCGGGCGATCGTCAGGCCGTCAGGCCGCCGGGGGTCTGAGTGGAGGAGAGGTGCGGTAACGGACGAGGTGCGATTCGGCTGCGACAAAGGCCGGCATGCCGATCAACACCGGGGGCACCGCCTGGATGCGCAGCGCCAAGACGGGGGGCAACACGCAGCCGCACTGGCAGGATGTCCCTTCGCAGCAATTGCCGTCGTCCATCGGTTCCGGCATCGAGCCCGCGTCGCCGCCCACACCCGCATGGTCGTGATGCCCATGGTGCGCCATCGGATCGGGGGCAGGCGGCTGCTCGGCAGCAACGTGATTGGCGTGGGCGCCGTGATCCATACGTGCCATCGCCCAAGGCGCCGAGATCCCGTTCAGGATCAGCGTCAGGGCGAGGACGATATGCAGCAACAGGCGGGGCATGATCGCAACAGACTGCGCTGGACCGGGCAAAGTTTCAACTCGGTCGCGTCACGGCCGGCAGGCCACCCGCGTGGTAGCCTTGCCGCAATGTTGGGCCGACTCCGCCACCGCTGCGCGAAACGAACCTGGCTCTGGGCCACGCTGCTGGCGTTGACCTTCGTTTGGCAACCGGTGTTGTCGATGCTGGGCGAGTTGCATGCAACGACGCATGGGGACGTGGCAGGACACGTCGTGCATGCGGACCATGCGGAAATCCCCGCTGCGCCCGAGGCTCCTGATGAGAGTGGCCTCTTGCACGGCCTCATGCACGCGACGGTCTGCTGCGCGCATGTCAGCGCCTTGCCAGGCTCCGTAGCGCTGACCGTGGCGATTCGCCCAACCACTCTGGTCCCGCTCTCGGCCGAACGTTATTTCGAGAGCGTGTTGCCCTCGCGGATGTCGCGACCTCCGATCACGGCCTGAGCCTCGCGGGCGGTCTCGCCCGCCCATCCTCTCGCCCCTTTCCATCGGAGTTTCCATGATTTGCCCAATCCGCGCGGCCTTGGCCGCAGCGGTGCTGTGCGTGTGCGCTTCCGCACCCGCTGGCGCCGCTTCTCCCCTGTCCCTCGATGACGCCTTTCGCCGCGTGATCGAGACCCATCCTGACCTGGCGTCCTATCGCTTCACCGAAGACGCGCGGCGAGCCGAGGCTGACCTGGCTCGCCAAGCACCGCCTTTGCGCCTGGCCGTCGATGCCGAAAACCTGCTGGGCACCGGCGGCGCTTCGAGCTTTCGGGGCGCCGAACTCACCCTCTCGCTCGCGTCGGTCATCGAGCGCGGTGGCAAGCGCGATGCCCGACTCGGCGTTGCCGACGAGCGCCTTCAGGGCGTTGCGTTGCTACGCGAGGCCAAGCGCCTCGACCTGCTGGCCGAGGTCGCTCGGCGCTATTTGGACGCCACGGCCGCCTCGGCGTTGGCAGCGCTGACGCGTGACGACCTGGCCCAGCGTGAACAGCTGGTGGCCGCGGCCACCGCGCGACGCAAGGCCGGCATCGAGCAGTCGTCGGCGCCGCTGGCGGCCGAGGCAGCGCGGTTGCGTGTCGCCGCCGACATGGAGCGCAGCGTACGTGCCGCAAGCCATGCGCGGCGTCGGCTGGCCGTCCTGTGGGGTGGCACCGGGGCCGACTTCGATTTGGCGCCAATCGACCTCAGCGCACTGCCGCCAGTGCCCGATTACGACGCGCTGGTTCGCCTGCTGGCCGAAACGCCGGAGCTGCAGCAGTTCGCCCACGAAGCCCGCCTGCGCGAGGCTCGGCTGCAGCTCGCGCGCACCACCCGGGTGGCCGATATCGACTGGCAGGTGGGCGTGCGCCGTCTGCAGACCGGTTCGGATTGGGGCCTGGTCGGCAGTGTGTCGATTCCCTTCGGTAGCGCAAGCCGTGCCGAACCCGGCATCCGTGCCGCCGAGGCCGAGCTGTCGGCCATCGAGTTCGAGCGCGAGGGCCAACGGCGTGCCCTCCAGGCGACGTTGGCGGAAGCCTGGGGTCAACTCGATCTCGCCATCGCGCACGCCCGTCGCGTCGAGACCGACGTGCTGCCCGCCCTGCAGCGCGCCGCGGAAGCCGCTGAACGCAGCTACCGGGCAGGCGCCAGCAGCCACCTCGAATGGACTCAGCTGCAGGGCGAGATCGTCGTCGCGCGTCGCGACCGCCTCGATGCCGTCCTGACCGCCCATCGCGCGCTGATCGAACTGCAACGCCTGACCGGCCAGACCTTCGCGGTCGCCGCGGGCACCGACAACGGAACCACACCATGAACCTGAGCAAACCTTTCCTGATTCTGGGACTCGTCTTCGCGCTGGCCGCCTGTGGCGCCCGAGAGGCCGCCGACGAACACGGCCACGGTCACGACGACCATGCAGAGGCCGACGTCGAAAAAGGGGCCCACAACGGGCGTCTGTTGCGCGAGGGCAACCTCACGGTCGAACTCGCCATCTTCGAGGACGGTGTCCCGCCTGAGTACCGCGCCTGGCTGTACCGTGATGGGAAACCGCTGCCGCCCGACGCGGGCAGTCTGGAAGTCGTGCTGACACGCCTCGGCAGCGTCACCGACACCCATCGGTTCAGCGCCCGGGGCGACTATCTGGTGGGCAGCGGTGTGGTCTACGAGCCGCACTCCTTCGATGTGGAGGTGCGGGCGCAGGTCGATGGCCAGTCCGCACGGTGGACGTACGAGAGTTACGAAGGCCGTACCCGCATCGCGGCCGACATCGCCACCCAGGCTGGCATCCGCGTTGCGGCCGCCGGCCCCGGCGTCATTCGCGACGAACACGAACTGCAGGGGCTGCTGACGCCGATCGAGGGGCGCCATGCCCGGCTTGCCGCACGCTTTCCCGGGCCGATCCGCAGCATCTCCGTGGGCGTGGGCGATGCGGTTCGCCAGGGCCAGGCGTTGGCCACCGTGGAGAGCAACGTCAGCCTCGCGCCGTACACCCTCACCTCGCCGATCGATGGCGTGGTGCTGGCCCGGTCGGCGACGGTCGGAGAAGTCGCCGGCGAGTCGCCGCTGTTCGAGATCGCCGACCTCTCCGCCTTGTGGGTCGACGTGCACCTGTTCGGCGGCGATGCCCAGCACATCGTTGCCGGTCTGCCCATCGAGGTTACCCGGCTCAGCGATGGCGTGAGCGCAAGCACCGCCCTCGATCGCGTGCTCCCGGCCACGGCGACCGCCAGTCAGAGCACAGTTGGCCGCGCCCGGATCGACAACGCCGATGGTCGCTGGCGTCCGGGTGCCGCAGTGCGCGCCCGGGTCACCGTCGCGGAACACGCCGTTCCGCTGGCGGTGCCGCTGGCGGCACTGCAGCGCTTTCGCGATTGGGATGTGGTGTTTGTGCGGATCGGCGACGACTACGAGATCCGTCCGCTGGAACTGGGACGCCGTGATGGCGCCAAGGTCGAAGTGCTGGACGGGCTCAAGGCCGGCGATGAGATCGTCGTCGAGCAGAGCTATCTGGTGAAGGCCGACATCGAGAAATCGGGGGCCTCGCATGATCACTGAACCGCGTCCGATCCTGGAGCGGCTGATCCGCTTTGCCATCGCCCATCGCTGGCTGATGCTGATCCTGACCCTGGGGCTATCCGCCCTGGGTGTGTGGAGCTTTCAGCAACTGCCCATCGATGCCACCCCGGATATCACCAATGTCCAGGTGCAGATCAACACCGAGGCGCCAGGCTACTCGCCGCTCGAATCCGAGCAGCGGGTGACCTTCCCGATCGAAACCGCGCTGGCCGGTTTGCCGCGGCTCGACTACACCCGCTCACTGTCGCGCTACGGGCTGTCCCAGGTGACGGTGGTGTTTGAGGATGGCACCGACATCTACTTCGCCCGCCAGCAGGTGGCCGAGCGGCTGCAGCAGGCGCGCTCGCAGTTGCCCGATGGGCTGGAGCCCGAACTCGGGCCGGTCGCGACCGGACTGGGTGAGATCTTCATGTACACCGTGGAGGCTGCGCCCGGCGCGCTGCGCGAAGACGGCCAGCCGTGGACGCCCACCGACCTGCGCACCCTGCAGGACTGGGTGGTGCGTCCGCAGTTGCGCAACGTGCGTGGGGTCACCGAGGTCAACACCATCGGCGGCTTTGCCAGGCAGATCCACATCACGCCGGATCCGGCCAAGCTGGTGGCCTACGGCTTCACGCTGCAGGACGTGCTGGCCGCGATCGCCGCCAACAACCAGAACATCGGCGCCGGCTACATCGAGCGCAACGGCCAGCAGTATCTGGTTCGCGTGCCGGGACAGGTCGCCTCGATCGAGGCGCTGGGTGAGATCGTGCTGGACCGCCGTGAAGGGGTGCCGATCCGCGTGCGCGATGTCGCGGGCGTCGGCGAAGGGCCAGAACTCCGCACCGGCGCGGCGACCCAGGACGGCCAGGAAGTGGTGCTGGGCACGGTCTTCATGCTGATCGGCGAGAACAGCCGCGCCGTGGCGCAGGCGACCGCGGCGCGACTCGAAGCGGTGGCCGATACACTGCCGCCGGGTGTCGACGTGCATCCGGTCTATGACCGGACCGCACTGGTCGACCGCACCATCGCCACGGTCGAGAGGAACCTGGTGGAGGGCGCGCTGCTGGTCATCGCCGTCCTGTTCCTCCTGTTGGGAAACATCCGGGCGGCCTTGATCACTGCGGCGGTGATTCCGGTCGCCATGCTGATGACGATCACCGGCATGGTGCGCAGTGGGGTTTCCGGCAACCTGATGAGCCTGGGCGCACTCGACTTCGGCCTGATCGTCGATGGCGCAGTGATCATCATCGAGAACTGCCTGCGCCGATTCGGTGAACGCCAGCATGAACTCGGCCGACTGCTCAGCCGTGAGGAACGCTTCGACCTCACCGCTGAGGCCACCGCCGAGGTGATCCGGCCCAGCCTGTTCGGCGTCGCCATCATCACCGCGGTCTATCTGCCGGTATTCGCGCTCACCGGCATCGAGGGCAAGATGTTCCATCCGATGGCCTTCACGGTGGTGCTGGCACTGACCGCGGCCATGCTGCTGTCGCTGACCTTTGTGCCGGCGGCGGTGGCGGCCTTCCTGGGTGGCCGCGTGCAGGAGAAGGAGAACCGCCTCCTGCAATGGGCGCGGCGGGCCTACGAGCCAGCACTGGACTGGGCACTTCGGCTGCGCTGGGGGGTGCTGGCGGGCGCGGCGGTGTTGGTCGTACTCAGCGGAATGCTCGCCAACCGCATGGGCTCGGAGTTCATCCCCAGCCTCGATGAAGGCGACATCGCTCTGCACGCGCTGCGCATCCCGGGCACGAGTCTGAGCCAGGCGGTCGAGATGCAGTCGCTGCTGGAAGAGCGGATCAAGCAGTTCCCCGAGGTCGAGCGGGTGTTCGGCAAACTCGGCACCGCCGAAGTGGCGACCGACCCGATGCCGCCGTCGGTGGCGGACACCTTCCTGATGATGAGGCCGCGCGAGCAGTGGCCTGATCCGCGCAAGCCCAAGGCGCAATTGGTGGCCGAGATCGAAGCCGCGGTGAAGCAGCTTCCGGGCAATAACTACGAGTTCACCCAGCCGATCCAGATGCGCATGAACGAGCTCATCTCGGGCGTGCGCGCCGACGTCGCAGTGAAGCTGTATGGCGACGATCTGGAGACACTGGTCGAGGTTGGCGAACTCTTGGAAGCCGTGACCAAGGCCGTTGATGGCGCCGCCGACGTCAAACTCGAACAGGCGACCGGGTTGCCGCTCTTGACCATCACGCCCAAACCCGAGGCCCTGGTGCGCTATGGCCTCAATCCGGTCGCGGTGCAGGAGGCCGTGGCCACGGCGGTGGGTGGCTCGGTGGCCGGTCAGTACTTCGAAGGCGATCGCCGCTTCGAACTGGTGGTGCGGCTGCCGGAAGCCCTGCGCAGCGATCCGGCACGGCTGGCCGATCTGCCGATCCCGCTACCGACGGATGGACGCAATGCCGACGAGATCTCGCAGCCGGCCACCTGGGCCAGCGGCGGACCGGGCGTGGTGCCACTGCGCGAATTGGCCGACATCGCAATCACCGAAGGGCCGAACCAGATCAACCGCGAGAACGGCAAGCGCCGGGTCGTGGTGACGGCCAACGTGCGCGGTCGCGACCTCGGCGGCTTCGTCGCCGAACTGCGTCAGCGGGTCGCGGCCGACGTCGAGGTCCCGGCCGGGTATTGGGTCGACTACGGCGGGACCTTCGAGCAGCTGATCGCCGCCAGCCAGCGCCTGTCGGTGGTGGTGCCGGTCACGCTGCTGCTGATCTTTGGCCTGCTCTTCATGGCTTTCGGATCGGGGCGCGACGCGCTGGTGATCTTCAGCGGCGTGCCGCTGGCGCTCACCGGTGGGGTGCTGGCCTTGTGGCTGCGCGATCTGCCGCTGTCGATCTCCGCCGGCGTCGGTTTCATCGCGCTGTCGGGTGTGGCGGTGCTCAACGGCGTGGTGATGATCGCCTTCATCCGCAAGCTGCGGCTGGAAGGCGACCGGCTCGACGACGCCATCCGCGATGGCGCATTGGGCCGGCTGCGCCCGGTGCTGATGACAGCCCTGGTCGCCTCGCTCGGCTTCATCCCGATGGCCTTCAATGTCGGCGCCGGGGCCGAGGTGCAGCGACCGCTGGCCACCGTAGTGATCGGCGGCATTGTCTCCTCGACCTTGCTCACCCTGCTGGTGTTACCCGCACTGTACCGATTGATTCACCGCGACGCTGAAACGACCGAAGCGATGCTGCACGGGTGACGGACCACCGTGTACCGGTTGATTCATCGCGACACTGAATCGACCGAAACCATGCTGCAGGGCTGACGATGTGAAGGCAGAAAGGGCAGAGGCGGCAGCGGGCATCCGCTGCCGCCGCTTTCACCATCTCGACGCACGCACGCGCTCGACGTTTCGATTCATCGCATGGCGGATGAGCCGCTCGTAGAGCCAGCGCTTGATGCCCCGCAGGTTGGAGCCGTGGCGGGCGTAGAAGGCATCCGGATCGTCGAAGACGCCGAAGTCATCGGCGATGCCTTCCTTTTGGATGTAGGTATCTTTGCCCTGCCACTCGACCCCCGGCGCTGACAGGTCAGGCGTGGCGGCACCTTAGCCGCAAAAGCGGCGCGCCTCCGGGAATCGACGTTGCAGGCTTGCCAGGTAGGGTGCATCGAGGATGAAGCCTTCCAGCACGAGCCAGCGCCCGTCCAAGAGCACTTCGACCCAGCTGTGGATTATCCGCTGCGGCGCCAGCCGGTACGCGACGCCAGTGATCGCGCCTTTCTGCAGCGGCTTGTCGATCGTGAAGCCGTGGAAGCGGCAAGGAATCCCCACGGCCCGCAGCAGGGCCATCAGCAGCGTGCCCTTGGTATTGCACTGGCCGATGCCGTCGGCCAGCACCCGGGAAGCCGGCAACTCGTCACCCTCGTTGTAGCCGAAGGCGACCTCATTGCGCACGAAGTCATAGACTGCGCCAATGCGGTCGTACAGGCGCAGGGTACGCCAGCCACGATCGGTGACCAGTGCCTCGATGGCCGGATGGTGGAAATCCAGCAGCGGGGTTGCTGCCAACAGCGTGCGCATGGCTTCGGTCATGATCTGTGGCCCTTCAGACTGGCGTCGGCACTGAGCGCAGCTCGGCCACGGCTTGGTGGATGACGGAGCGCGCGGCCGTCAGCGCCAGCACGCCCATCACCACAGCGACAGCCAGGTCGGGCCAGCTGCGGCCAGTTCCGAAGACACCCAGCGCGGCTGCCATCACCGCCAGATTTCCAATGGCGTCGTTGCGGCTGCACAGCCAGACCGAGCGCATGTTGGCATCGCCTTCGCGCCACGCGTAGAGCATCGCTGCCACCGACACATTGGCCAGCAGCGCCAGCGCACCGATTGCGCCCATGGTCACCGGTTCAGGCAACGTGCCGGTCGCGGCCGACCAGGCCGCCCGCCCGAGCACGAAGAGGCCAAACCCACCCATGGTCAGGCCCTTCAGGAGGGCCGCGCGTGCCCGCCATGTCAGCTTCATGCCGAGCACCAGCAGCGAGATGCCGTAGTTGGCCGCGTCACCGAAAAAATCCACCGAATCGGCGAGTAGCGAGACCGACCTGGCCTGCAGGCCGGCCGAGATCTCGATCCCGAACATGGCGGCGTTGATGAGCAGCGCTGCCCAGAGCACGCGGCGATAGCGCGGGCTGTGGCGGGCCGCAGGTGCGGTGGTGCAACCGTGGCTGCTGCAGGAGTTGCTCATTGACGGCTTCCGGGTGTCGATGTCGATTCGGTTCCGCCATTGGAAACCCTGTAGCCACTCTAGAGTCAAGCGACTATGCTGCGATGCGTTGGCCGCCTCAGGCGGCAGGTTGAAGGCATCGCCCCATGCTCGACTTTGTTCGCGTCGCCGGACTGTTCTTCGTCACTGCGGTCACCGAGATCATCGGCTGCTACCTGCCGTGGCTGGTACTGACGCAGGGACGCCCGATGTGGTGGCTGCTGCCGGGCGCCGCGTCCTTGGCGATATTCGCCTGGCTGCTGACCCTGCACCCCAGCGCGGCGGGACGCACCTACGCTGCCTACGGGGGTGTCTATGTCGTGGTCGCGCTGCTCTGGCTGTGGCGCGTGGACGGCATCGTGCCGACGCGTTGGGACGTATTCGGCGGCGCCATCTGCCTGGCTGGCATGGCGATCATTGCCTTGCAGCCCCGGGCCGCAGCCTGAGCGAGGAGATTTCCATGAAGATCGGCGAGCTTGCCGCAGCGGCGCGGACCCCCGTCGAGACCATCCGCTACTACGAGCGCGAGGGCCTGCTGCCGCAGGCACCCCGCAGCGACGGCAATTACCGCATCTACCGCCCTGAGCATGTCGAGCGGCTGGCCTTCGTCCGGCACTGCAGGTCGCTGGACATGACGCTGGACGAGATCCGGGTCCTGTTGCGCTTCAAGGATTCACCGCAGTCTGGCTGTGGCGAGGTCAATGCCCTGCTCGATGAACACATCGGCCATGTTGCGGCCCGCATCCGCGAACTGCGCCAGCTCGAGAAACAGCTGAAGGCGCTGCGTGAACAGTGCGGCGATCCGCGGGATGCGGCGCACTGCGGCATCCTCAATGAGCTGGTCCATGCCTCCGCCCCAACTGCTGTTCCCTCTGCCAGCACCCATGTGCCCAGGGCGCATCAGATGGGCGCTCGTGCAGGCAGGGCGAACCCTGGACCACAGATAGCAATAGCCCCGAAGCCGCGACGGCGGGATTGAATCGAGTTGCCTATGCGTTGCAGACCGCTGCCCCCTGGTGTCGCACGTCGAATCATCCCCACTCGTCCTGTGTCGCGCGCTCCAACCCCTCGACCGGGCCGCGAATGCGGCCGACGCATGCCATCAGGTTGGATTCTTCTCGAACTGTATCGCCCATCTCGCCGACCCGTGATGCAATGGCCGAATGTGATATCTGCGAGGGCACCGGGACTGAAATCGTGCGACGCACACATGCCTGATGTGCCGGTCGATTCGGGTCACGCGCAGGACAGCGCATCGCTGCACGGTCCAGCGCGTCGCGACGTCACGCGTCGGCCTGCCAACGCAGGCCCACACTCGCCCCATGGCCGATCGACGGGTGTCGCCCCCCTCGGCAGGCGGATTCGCCCTCCGCCCTGCGTCGAAAGGGTAACCCAAGGTGGCCGGCGGACACCCTTCAAGCCATTCCTTGGCCTGCGCACATGAACACCTTGGAACGCTATCTGGCCGCGGCCACGCGCAAGAACACGCAGCAAAGTTATGCGCAGGCTACGCGCCATTTTGAAGAAGACTTCGGCGGCTTCCTGCCGGCAACCGGGGACGCGGTGGCGCGTTATCTCGCCGCGTATGCAGGCGTGCTGTCGAACAACACCCTGCGGCAGCGACTGTCCGCGCTGGCGAGTTGGCATCGTCAGCAGGGCTTTCCGGATCCTACCCGCGACGAGGTGGTGCGTCAGGCCTTCAAGGGCATTCGCGCGGTTCACGCCTCGGTCGAGAAGCAGGCGACGCCGCTTCAACTCGCGGACCTGGAGCGCGTCGATGCGTTCTGCCAGGCCACCGCAAGCCAGGCGTGCAAGGAGGGCAACCGGGCGGGCGAGGTGCAGGCGATCCGCGACCGGGCGTTGCTGTTGCTCGGCTTCTGGCGCGCCTTTCGCAGCGACGATCTGGTCCGCTTGCACATCGAGCACCTCACCGTGCGTCCGGGCGAAAGCCTGACACTGTGGCTGCCGACCTCCAAGGGCGATCGCGAGAATCAAGGGCGCCGCTGGGTGGTGCCGGCGCTGACTCGGCTGTGTCCCGTCGAGGCGGTTCAGGCGTGGCTGGCCGCCTCGAAGCTCGAGTCCGGACCGTTGTTTCGACGCGTCAATCGCTGGGGGGCGCCAGGGCAGCAAACCATGAACCGCAAGAGCATCATTCCGTGGCTGCGTCGCCTGCTTGCTCAGGCCGGGGTCGACGATGCACGCAGCTACACCAGCCACTCCCTGCGTCGAGGCTTTGCCGGCTGGGCCACCCATCACGGTTGGGATCTGAAGGCCTTGATGCAGTACGTGGGCTGGCGCGACATCCAGTCGGCGTCGCGCTACGTCGATCCTCTGGCCAGCGATCGGGATCGCCTCGCAGCCGGCCTCCAGCGCTCAGCTCCCGCCGAGTCGGCTCCGGCCTCATCTGCGCCAGCCGACCAGTGGGTCCGGCTGGAGGTGTCGATCGCGCTTCGCCCCTTCGTCGGCAAGACGCGGGGCCTGGCGGCCGCACGCCGACACATCGAGGAGGTGTGCCTCGCGCGGTTGGGTGGACAAAAGTTCGGGCGCAAGGGGGACCGCTATCACGTCCACCTGCCGGCGCAGGCGGACGAGGCCACGCTGACCGAACGCGTCAGCGATCTGCTCGACGAGTTGCACCAGGTCGCCACCAACAATGACTGCTACCTCGAAGCCGGAATTCGCGACGTGGCCACCGGTCGGACTTGGGACTGAAGTGAATACGGAGTCGGCGTGACGACCGAGTACGAAACCGCCTATCGGCGTCTCAATGACGATATCAGCGAGCGAGACCTACGGCGCCTGTTCACGCCCAGCAAGAAAGATTTGGACGTGATCCACGGCATCGCCAAGAAGCCCTACCCACGCCTGGCCCTCACCATCCACTTCAAGGCCTTCCAGTACCTGGGCTACTTCGTGCTGCTCAAGCAGGTGCCGGAGCGAATCAAGGCACACATTGCTCTGGCGCTGGGCTACAAACGGCTGCCCCCGGCCTATCGGCTCGAAGCTTACGACGGCACCAAAAGCAAGCGCGATCACCTGGCGGCGCTGCGCCGTGTCCTGCGTGTCGAGCCGTTCGAGCTACGCGCGCACCGTGGCTGGGTGGAAGGGGTCGCCCGGGACGCAGCCCAGACCAAGCACAACATCCCGGACATCATCAATCAGCTGATCGACGAACTGATTCGCCGACGCTTCGAGCTGCCGGTGTTTTCCGTGCTCGAAGACATCGCGCGTGAGGCGCGCACGGCGATCCACGATCAGTACCTGTCTCGCCTGTCGGAGGCGCTGAGTCCGGCGGGCCGCGCCATGATCGATGGCCTGCTCAAGCGCGGCAACGATCCGTTGACGGGCTGGAACGCGCTCAAGCGCGAACCCAAGCGTCCGACCAACCGGGAAGTGCGCCACTGGCTGCAGCATCTGGAAAACCTCAAGCGGCTGGCCGACCAGATGCCGCCGCTTGAGATCCCTCCATCCAAACTGCGGTTCTTCCGCGATTGGGCCCACGCATATGACGCAGCCCAGATGGCGCGGCTCAAGGGTCCGACGCGCTACGGCCTCGCCGCCATCTTCATTCACGCCCAACGCGGTCAGGCACTCGATGATGTGGTCGAGCTTTACCTACGCTTCGTGCAGCGGCTGGAGAACATCGCCGTTCGCAAACTGCAGGAGCACCGCCTGGCCACCGGGTCGGACGCCGACACGCTGATCGAGCGCTTCCTGACCACGTTGCAGGCCGACGACACCCGTGGCAGTGCGGCAAGGCAACTGGCGGCGCTGCGCAACACCTATCAGGACAAGGACACGCTGATCGCCGCGTGCCAGCAGCATCTGGCCGTGCGGCACAAGGACTACCTGCCATTCCTGGTCGAGCCCTACGAGGGCATGCGCACCCTGCTGCTGAACTGCCTCGACATCGCCGACCTGCATTGTCTCGACGAGTCGCCCGAAAGCCGAGCGCTACTGGCCGCGCTGCAACGCCTGCGGAAGCTGCGGCGGAAGCGCCTCATCACCCATGAGGAAGCCGGCCTCGATACCAAGAATCTGCGCTGGCTGAGGGAGCCGTGGCCACGCCACGTCGAGATCGACACGCCCGAGGGTCCGGCGCTCGACCGGGTGTTTCTCGAACTGGCGATCCATTTCCGGCTTCGCAACGAGATCAAGTCCGGCGAGCTGTTCGTGCCCAAGGGCAATCGGTTCGACGACTACCGGGAACACCTCCTCGATGACGAACGCTTCTCGAAGGAACTCGGGGCCTATGGCGAGACCACCCGGATCGAAATCGACCCGGTCAAGCACGTGGCGAAGCTGCGGCGCGATCTTGGCGCCAAGATCGCCCTGGTCGACTCGCGCTTCCCCAACAATCCCTTCGCCGAGATCGTCAACAACAAGCTCAATCTGTCGCGGATTCGGCGCAATGAACTCAGCCCCGACGTTCAGCGACTCGAGGCCGAAATCACTGCTCGCATGACCGAGGCCAACGTCGCCGACGTGCTGGTCGACGCCTGCCGGTGGGCCAACGTGGCCACGGAGTTCCGCACGGTGGCGGGCGAAAAGGGACGTCTCAAGGATCTGTCGCTGCGTATCGTCGTGTCGCTGATCTGCTACGGGCTGAATCTCGGCGCCTCCCAAACCGAGCGCTCCGTGCGCCTGGTATCGCGCAAACAGGTAGCCTGGTTGAACCAGCAGTATGTGACCGAGGAGACGCTTGATCGCGCCATCGTCAAGGTCATCAACTGCTTCAACCAGTTCCAGCTTCCGAAGTATTGGGGCAGCGGGATGAGCGCGTCCGCCGACGGCAAGAAGTGGAACATCTACGAGCAGAACCTCATCTCAGAGCGGCACATCCGCTATGGCGGCTACGGCGGCCTCGGCTACTACCATGTGTCCGACCGCTACATCGCGCTGATGGCGCACTTCACGACTTGCGGGACCTACGAGGCGATTCACATCCTGGATGGCCTGCTGAACAACGCCTCGGAGATTCAGCCCGACACAGTCCACGGCGATACGCAGTCGCAGAGCTACCCGGTGTTCGCACTGGCGTACCTGCTTGGCATCAAGCTGATGCCGAGAATCCGGGATCTCGGCGATTGTTCCTTCAGCCGCGCCGAACCGAAGCAGCGCTACTCGCACATCAATGCGCTGATGGACGACGCGATCAAGTGGGACCTGATCGAGGAGCACCTGCCGGAGATGATGCGCATCGCGGTGTCCATCAAGGCAGGGCTGCTGACCTCGTCGTCGATCCTGCGCCGGCTGGGCACGCAGAATCGGAAGAACCCGATTTACTTCGCGTTCGTGGAACTCGGGAAGGTTATTCGCACGCTGTTTCTGCTCGACTACGTCGATGATATGGAGCTACGCAAGACCATCCATCGCGCCACGAACAAGAGCGAGCAGTTCAACGGCTTCATGCGGCTGGTGTTCTTCGGCGGGGAAGGTGTCGTCGCCGAGAACATGCGGCACGAACAGCAGAAGCTGGTTAAGTGGGCGCACCTCGCAGCGAATCTGATCATCCTGCACAACGTGAACGAGATGACCCGGGTCCTGCGTGAACTCGAAGCCGAGGGCTACGATCTCACGGAAGAGGCGATGGCGGGAACGTCACCGTTCCGGATGGGGCACCTCAACCGATTGGGGGTCATGCTGGTCGACAGCAATCGGCAATCCGACCCCTCGAACGCGGAGTGGCAGCCCAAGTCAGCCGAAGTCAGCGCAGAATCCCCTACACTTCATTAACTTACAGCGGATTGTCGGGCCTTCTCCGGCTTAACGGCCAACCCTCTTTCTCACCGGCGTGCTGCTGGATGACGAAGGCGCGATCACGGTGATGGATTGGGACCGAATTCTTTCGCGGTGGCGATCGCTGGACTCGGAAGACGACGGTTTACGCTTCGACATCGTCGGCTTACAGCACGTTCCAGGTGGCACACCGCGAGTCGCTCTTGCCGTAACGGGATCGTATGCCGTCGATGTCGCCAGGATCGGTGAAGCCATTCCAGAAATGCCTCTGGTGGAGATGCGTCTGCGGGAGGGTTCGACGGATGCGCACTGGTCGGAAGCGAAGCAGCAAGCGCTGGGCAAGCAATTTCTGGACACCGTCATTGCACTTGCCAACCTCGGCGTATCAGAACTTCATCTGTTTCTCGCAGCGCAGAACAGCCTGGTGTTTTCGTTCGGCCGTCTTTACGACAAGCGCAACCTGCCGCGGGTCACTGTGTACCAGTACGAAAAGGGCCAAGCTGTTGCGTTTCCATGGGGCATTCGCATGCCCGTTACGGGTCAGTCTGCCGCAGACGTCATTCGCACGCAGACCGGTTCTGGGTAGTAGCAGACCCGGTCTTTCGCGTAACGGAGACCTGACAGCCGCAGTTGGCGTGCGTCGTTCCACTCCATCACGCCTGCAGTCAGCTGCATCGCTTCAAGGCCCCTCGATATCAAGAAGGCTGCC
>VFQU01001188.1_pt1 | contig 16464 bp, 11 predicted proteins | sample 3512311 | NCBI WGS metagenome assembly VFQU01 (sample SAMN10412377, study PRJNA504923) | tailings metagenome | isolation source: Relicate 3 Philex TSF3 active mining site | place: Philippines: Tuba, Benguet | collected 2017-08-29
CGATGCCCTTGTGGCGGGCCGAGCGCAGCGAGATGGCGTTGTCGTAGGCCAGCGGGCCGTCGAGCACGCCGCCGGCGATCTGGCCGCGGTCGGCCATCTTGCACAGCGCCGCGGCGTCGAGCGTCGCCGGCATCGCCGCACTGACGGTCTCGACCGCGGCGAGGATCGCCACGCGCGGCGCAGCGACGCCGATCGCGTGGGCGAGTTCGATCGCATTGCGCACGATGTCGGCCTTCTGTTCGAGATCGGGCGCGATGTTGACCGCGGCATCGGTCAGGATGAACGGGCGCGGGTATGCGGGCGTCTGCATCACGAAGCAATGGCTGATCCGGCGCTTGGTGCGCAGGCCGACCGCCGCCGGCACGACCGCGGCCATCAGCTCGTCGGTATGCAGGCTGCCTTTCATCAGGGCTTCGACCTCGCCGCTGCCGGCCAGCGCGGCGGCGCGCGCGGCGGCCGCATGGCTGTGCGGCACGTCCTCGATCGCGACGCCGGCGAGGTCGAGCCCGGCCTCGGCGGCGACCGCTTCGAGCCGGGCGCGCGGCGCGACCAGCACCGGCACGATCAGGCCGGCGTCGCGCGCCTGCAGGGCAGCCGACAGGCTCGGCGCATCACAGGGATGCACGACGGCGGTGCGCACCGCCTCGAGCGGCGCGACGTGGGAGAGCAGGCGTTCGACGCCGTCGTGTCCGGCGACGTCGAGACGGATGTCCGGCAGCGCGGTGCGCGGCCGTTCGATGCGCTGATCCGGCGCGAGCACCACCGCCTCGCCTTCGACGACCGCAGTCCGGTCCTGGTTGCGCGCGCTGCAGGCCAGCGTGACGTGGCGCCGCGACGCGTCGCGCGCGGTCACGGTGACCTCGATCGTCAGGCAGTCTCCGAGGCGGACCGGTGCGAGAAAGCGCAGCGTCTGGCTCAGATAGACCGTGCCGGGACCGGGCAGCCGCGTGCCGAGCACGGCCGAGATCAGTGCGCCGCTCCACATGCCGTGCGCGATGACGCCGTGGAAGCGCGTGGAGACCGCGAATGCCGGATCGACGTGGCTCGGATTGACGTCGCCGGACATCAGCGCGAACAGCTGGATGTCCTCAACGGTCAGCGTGCGCTCGATGCTGGCGCAGTCGCCGACCGCGATCTCGTCGAACGTGCGGTTGCGCAGAATCTGAAGGTCGGGGGCGGGATCGGGCGGCATCGGAACTCCTCGCGAGGACGGATCGGCTCGCCGGCACCGCGCGTCGCGCGGCCGCCGACGCTGCCGTGCGCGCAGTCTACGCGGCGCCGCCTCGCCGTCGCTTGACCGCGATCACTTCGCACAGCCGCCGCGCTCGCGATAATCGATCGCGATGAACGCCGCGACCCGTCCCGAACGATCCCTGTCATGCCGCGCACCGCCGCGCGGCGCGGCGCGCTCGCCCGTGCGGCGGCCGGCGCGATGACGGCATTCACCTGGCCGGGCGTGATCGAGATCGACGCGTTCGCGACCTTCACGCTGGCGATCGTGCTGCTGTTCGCCGGCAAGGGACTGGCGGCGCGCCTGACCTGGCTGCGCCGCTACGGCATACCGGAGCCGGTCGTCGGCGGTCTGCTCTGCGCCGGCGCGGTCTGGGCGCTGCACGACGGCCTCGGTCTGCGCGTCGACTTCGCGCTCGGCGCCCGCGACATGCTGCTGCTGTACTTCTTCGCAGCGATCGGCCTCAACTCGGATCTGCGCACGCTGCGATCGGGCGGCCGGCCGCTGCTGGTGCTGGCCGCGCTGGCCAGCGGCTTCATCGTCGTGCAGAACCTCGCCGGGATGGCGGTCGCCAAGGGTTTCGATCTGGACCGGCGCGCCGGTCTGATGGTCGGTTCGATCGCGCTGACCGGCGGTGTCGGTATGACACTGGCGTGGACGCCGTATTTCGAGCGGCTCGGCATCGCCGCGGCCGGCGAGCTGGGTCTGGCCGCGAACATGATCGGTCTGATCGCCGCCTGCGTGATCGGCGGCCCGGTCGCCGGCTGGCTGATGCGCCGCCACCGTCTGCAGCCCTCCGGCGATGCGGCGCTGGAGATCGGGTCGCTGCGCCGCGCGCCGGCCGGCGAACCGCTCGACTATCAAGCCGTGCTGCTGGCGGTGCTGTGGCTCAACATCGCGCTGATGCTCGGCCGCGGCACGAGCGCGCTGTTCGAGCTGGCCGGACTGACGCTGCCGGCCTTCGTCGGCTGCCTGCTCGCCGGCATCGCGCTGCGCGCGCTCGGCGATGCGGTGTCGGCGCCGGACCGCACGGGACTGTGGCACTGGCCGTCGCTGCGGCCCGGCATCGCGCTGATCTCGGACATCAGTCTCGGCCTGTTCCTGACGATGGCGCTGATGGGGCTCAGACTGTGGGAGCTCGAACCGGTCGCCGGCCTGATCGCCGCGGCGATGGTGCTGCAGATCACGCTGGCGGTCGCGTTCACGGTCGGCATCGTGTTCCGCTGCATGGGGCGCGACTACGAGGCGGCAGTGATCTGCGCCGGCTTCGGCGGCATCGCGCTCGGCTCGACCGCGACCGCGATCGCGAACATGAGCGCAGTCACGCGCGAGTACGGCGCGGCGCCGCGCGCGTTCGTCGTCGTGCCGCTGGTCTGCGGTTTCGTGATCGACCTCGTCAATGCGCTGGTGATCGGACTGATGGCGCGCTGACGCTGTGACCGGCCGGATGCCGATCGTGCCGCGCATGCCCGGACAGCTCAGCGCTTCGCCGGCCGCGAGCCGGCCATCCTCGCCGGCACCCTTCGCGCGCTGGTCAAGGTTGGCGGCGCCGGCGGCGGGATACTGAGGGGAGCGCAGCCGATGCCGGACGCGCCGGCCGTCGTCGTCGGTGAGGCGGTTGCAGCGGAGAGCGTCGTTCGCTCCGCCGCTCGGTGCGATCGTCCGCGCCGCAGGGCAACCGAGAGATCGGCTAATCGTCGAAGCCGCGCTTCGTTGCGAAGCCTGGCCCTGGCCGAGCGAGCCCGCCAAGGGATGCCGGGTGCCCGGCGTCCCATCGTCATGCGCTCAGCGCCGCGAGGATCGGCGCAGGCGACGCGGCTGTGCGAGAGTCGGGTCCTGCCTCGCAGCGCATCCGCTCGCAGGCCCGGTGGGCACGATCCTGACGGCCCAAGGGCCGACCGCGTCGTCGGGCGCCACCGGCCGGGGCCGATGTCCGCACGGCCGCAGCGGGGCGACGCGGACGGCTGCATCGGCCGCCAGGGAAAGGCCGCGTCGCGGACCGCAAGAAAAGCGATCAGAACTCGTCGTCGAAGCCGTCGAGATAGATCGGGTCGGCGCGCTGGCCCTCGATCGTCAGTTCGATGTACGAGTCGGTCAGGGCCCCGCCGCCGGTGATCTCGGCGCCGAAGCGGCCGGGCCGGATCTCGCCGTTGAAGTCCTGAGATACGAACTCGTGCGTGAACGTGCCGGTGCCCGACCAGCCGAGCATCGTGCCGGTGAAATGGACCCAGGTCTGATCCGACAGGGTCGGCACGTCGAACGTGAAATAGAAGTCGGCCGCATCCTGATCGCCGGTGGTCGTGTAGACGATCACGACCTTGGTCGAGGTGACCTCGCCGGTGAACGGCCCGAACTCGTCCCCGAGCCAGCCCCACAGGAACGACATCGACGCGGCCGGCGGCATGTCGGCGCGCCAGGTCAGCTCCACGGCACGCGCGCCGGTGCTGGCCGTGGCGAGGAGGAGGACGAGCAGAAGTCTGTGGATCACGGGTGCGCCCTTGCGGTGGATGTCGGAGGCCCGATTGCAACCGATCGCGGCCGGGGAAACTTGACGGGATCGTGACGAAGCGGCCGAAAGTTCTGACTTCGCCTTGATTCGTCGCAGTTTTTCGCCTGCCGCGCGATCTCCGGGCCGCTCACGGAATCGCCAGCAGCTCCGGCGGCAGGTTCAGCTGCGGCGCTTGTGCCGAGGCGTCCAGGCGGGCCTGTTCGGCGGCCGCGTCGGCCTCGCGTCCGGCCGCGTGCAATGCCCGGATGCGCAGCGCACGCGCGGCCGGCTGCTCGGCCAGCCAGCCGCCGAGCGCCGGCAGCGCGAGCGCGGCCTCGGGCCGGCCGAGCTCGATCAGCCAGCGGCCGAGCTCGAAGACCGCGGCCTGTGTGACCGGTCCGCGATCGTTGCCGCGCGCGTCGAGAAACGCCTCGAGCGCGGCGGCGGCGCCGGCCGCATCGCCGTCGGCGCGACGTAGCTCGGCGTCGATCAGCGGCAGGCGCTCGGCCAGCCGGTCGGCGTCGCCGGAGGCGGCAGCCAGTTGCCGATATGCATCGGCTGCGGCGTGCGCGCCCGGTCCGTCGCCGGCGCGCGCAGCGGTCTGCACGGTCTCGGCGAGCACCTGGGCGACGTTGCGGCGCAGCCCGATCGATTCGAACGCCGTCTTTGCGCGCGCGAGCTGGTCGAGCGCGCGCGGCCAGTCCTCGCCGCGCGCCGCCAGCGACGAGGACAGCCAGCGTGCTTCGGCTTCCCAGTAGACGTTGCGCTCGTGCTCGGCTTGGCGCAGCACCGAGTCGGCCAGCGCGGCCGCCTGATCGGTGCGGTCGAACGTCGCGAGCACCCAGCCGAGCTGGATCGCGCTGAACACCTGGACCTGGCGATCGGCACGCTCGCGCGCCAGCGTCAACGCGCGCCGCAACAGCAGGGCAGCCTCCAGCGAACGGCCGGCATTGTGCTCGGCGCCGCCGAGATTGAGCAGGGTCGCCGCTTCCAGCGCGCCGTCGCCGCCGGCTCGCGCCGCGTCGAGCGCCGCGCGCAGACGCGCGATCGCGGCCTCGGCTTCGCCGCCGGCATTGTCGACGACGGCCAGATTGAACAATGCGCTGGCCTCGCGGCGGCGGTCGCCGAGCGTACGCGCCTGACCGAGCGCCTGCTCCAGCCGCGCGCGCGACTCGCGCCAGTGGCCGCGCTCGCTCTCGATCGAGCCGTAGGCGATCAGCAGGTCGATCTGCGCCAGCGGCGGCAGCGGCTTGGGCAACTCGGCGATCGCGCGGTCGAGCACGGCAGCCGCGGCCTCGACGTCGCCGCGCCGGAACGCGACGCTGGCGAGCTGGCGCGCCGCCTGCACCTGCAGCATGACCTGGCCGCGCTCGCGCGCCGCGGCCAGTACGCGTTCGGCATTGGCGACGCCGGCTTCGGTCTCGCCGGTGCCGATCTGCGCGGTCGCCAGCTGCAAGCGCGGCCACGGCAGGTTCGGATCGTGATCGAGACAGATGTCGAAGTACTTCTTGGCGGCGGTCGCGTCGCCGCGCATCTGCGCGTCGATGCCGCGCGCATACGCTTCAGCGACGAACGGATCGCCGATGCCGGCGGCGCCGGCGGCCTCGGCCGCGGTCTGCGGCAGCGGGCGCTGCAGGCGCTGGCGGATCCGTTCGGCGGCATCGACCGCGATCGCGGCCGGCGCGCTGCCGCGCAGTACGTCGCGGTACTCGATCCGGCTGTCGAGCGCGACGACGCGCACGTCGAGCTCGGCGACCGGTCCGACCGTGCGCAGCTGCGTGAACACCGCGTGCGTCGCGCCCGACGCGGCGCGCAGCCGGGTCAGTGCGGCGCGGTCGTCGGCGGCCGCGTCGGCCGCATCGCCGGGGTCGGGTGCCGGCACGATCTCGATCGCGGCACCGTCGCCGATCAGGCTGCCGATCAGTCCGGTCAGGCCGCTGCGGACCCAGGCCAATTCGGGGTCGCCACTGCGGTCGACGGTCGGCAGCACGACGACGCGCAGCGGCGCACCGGCGGTCGCGGTCGCCGGCTCCGGTCGCAGGTATTCGTGGAGCAGGGCAGCGCTGACCATGGCGGCGAGCAGCACGCCGATCAGCACGATCCAGCGCCGGCGAACGCGGCCGGAACGCTCGGGCGCGGCGGTCGGTGCCGGCGCGGCGGCCATCGATGTCGCCGACGCCGGCGCGGCGGCCTCGTCCTCGTCGGCTTCGAGCGCGCCGACCCATTGCAGGCCGCGGCCGTGCACGGTGCGGATCAGCGCCTGGGTTTCGCCGTCGTCGCCGAGCGCGCGGCGCGCCTTGCGCAGCAGCTGCGACAGCGCCGCGTCGGTGACCGCGCGGTCCGGCCACAGGGCGTCGCCGATCTCGCGCTTGCTCAAGGCACGCTCCGGATGCGCGATCAGCAGCGCGATTAGATCGAAGACCTTGGCCTCGACGTCGATCGGCGTGGCGCCGTGGCGGATATCGCGCGCGGCCAGGTCGATGCGGTAGGCGCCGCTGCGGACCCGCTGCGGCCGGGCCGCGGCGACCGGCGCGTCGGCGTGGTCGGAAGGCGTCGACACGGCAGGCCTAGACGCGCGCGAGCAGGTGAGCCTGCCCTCCGGGCACGGCCTGCGACTGGATGCGATGGCGGTTGGCGGTCATCTGGCGGTGTCGTGTCGCGGGCGATCGGCGCAGCCGGCCCGGCGGCGCGCAGCCCGAATCGGCGCGCGCCTCGCCGAATCTTCGCACGATTCGCGCACGGGCCGGAATCGGCGGCTCGCGCCACGAGTCCATACCGGCCCAGAGCGGCTCAGGCGCGCCCTGACCGCTCGATCGAGCGTTGCCATGAACAATGGCAGGCGTCCGCGGCGTGCCGGCCTGCTAGGGTCGCCGGCTGCGTCCGTACCCGATGCCGGAGTGCCATGAAGCTTTTCGCTCTGTCCCTGCTGCTGATTCCCTGTCTGGCCGCCGCGGCCGCGACACCGCCGCCGGCCGTGCCCGAGGTGCCGATCACCGAGGTGCTCGCGCTCGGCCCGCTGCCGGTCGCGACCGCGGCGATCGCCGCCGACGCCAAGCTCGAAGAACTCGAGCGCGCGCTGGCGATGCAGCTCGCGCGCAGCGGTCCGCCGGCCGCCGGCGCCGAGGTCGCCGCGTTCGGACAGCGGCTGCGCTGGCAGCGCGCCGTGCCCGCTGCGCTCGATCGCGGCGACGCGCTGTGGTTGTGGTCCGTCGACCTCGATACCGAGCGCTTCGTCAGCGGGCGCCTGCGCATCGAAGGACTGCGCAAGCCGGTGCTCTGGCGCGACGGCCAGGTGCAGGCGATCAAGGACGGCGCGGTCGAGCTCGGTCTGGCGACCGGCAGCCACGCGCTGTGGCTGCTGCATCGCGGCCGTGAAGGCGAGGTCGTGCCGGCACTGCGCTGGGCCGGCAAGGCCGCGCACGATCGCGTCGTGTCGCGGCTGACGCCCTCGCGCCTGGTCTCGGCGCAGCAGCTGACCAATGCGCAGACCGTCACGCGGCTGGCCGTCTCGCCGGACGGCCGGCGCGTCGCACTGAGCTTCAACGCGCGCGACGAGGTCGCCAAGGTCGACCTGCGCCGTTTCGAGATCCGCGACCTGCAGGACGATCGCATCGTCCAGCAATGGACCGGCACGGTGCCCTCGGCGGCCGCCTGGAGTCCGGACGGCCGCTGGCTGGCACTGCAGCAGGACAAGCAGCTGTGGCTGCGCGACGCCGACGGCCACGCGGCTCGGCTGCTGCTGGCCGAGCACGAGCGCATCGACGGCTGGCGCTGGCATCCGGATTCGAACTCGATCCTGTTCGAGTGGACGCGGCCTTTCGACGCCAAGGACGCCAAGGTCAAGCGCCTGCGCGGACTCGAGGATCGCTGGGCCGGCTTCCGCGACAACAGCCAGCTCTACCAGGTCGACGTCGCGTCCGGTCTGGTGCGGCCGCTGACGTCGGGCGAGATCTCGGTCGATCTGCTCGACGTCGATCCGGCCGGACGCCGCCTGCTGCTGTCCGAGCGCGTGATCGACTACGCCGAGCCGCCGCACAGTCTGTTCAAGCTGTTCGAGCTTTCGCTGCCGGACCTGACGCGGCGCGACGTGCTGTCGCTGCGCGCGATCGACGGCGCCTTGTTCGCCGGAACCGATCCGGACGCCGGCTACTGGCTGCTGACCGGACCGGACCTGCCGGTCGGCGACGGCAGCGTGCTGCCGACCGGCACGCCGGCCAACGGCTTCGACGGCCAGCTCTACCGGCTCGCGCGCGACGGCCGCAGCGCGCGCAGCGTCAGCCGCGGGTTCACGCCGGCGATCACCGCGATCAGCCGCCTCGGCGACGGCGACCTGGTGCTCGCGGTCGTCGAGGGCGACCGCACGCCGCTGTATCGCCACCACGTGCGCAGCGGACGCTTCGAACGCATCGAGACCGGTCTCGACGTCGTCGACGGCCACGCGGTGTCGACCGGCCGCATGCCGGTCGTCGTCGCGGCCGGCACCGAGGCCGCGGCGCCGCAGCGCGTGGTCGCGGTCGACCTCGCACGCAACCGGCCGCGTGTGCTGATCGATTCGGCCGGCACCGACTACGCGCAGACGCGCCTCGGCGAGGTCCGCGACTGGACCTTCGACAACCGCGACGGCGATCGCATCGACGGCCGCTACTACCTGCCGCCGGGCTTCGATCCGGCCAAGCGCTATCCGCTGATCGTCTACTACTACGGCGGCACGCTGCCGGTGAACCGCCAGTTCACCGGGCGCTACCCGTTCCATCTGTGGGCTGCCAACGGCTACGTGATCTACGTGCTGCAGCCGCGCGGAACGGTCGGCTACGGGCAGCGCTACTCGGCGCTGCATGTCAATGCCTGGGGAGACTACGCGGCCGACGACATCATCGACGGCACGCGCGCGTTCCTGGCCGCGCATCCGTTCGTCGATCCCCAGCGCGTCGGCAACATCGGCGCCAGCTACGGCGGCTTCATGACGATGTTGCTGGCGACGCGGACCGACCTGTTCGCGACCTCGATCGCACACGCCGGCATCAGCGACCTGACCGGCTACTGGGGCGAGGGCTGGTGGGGGTACAGCTACAGCGGCGTCGCCAGCCGCGGCAGCTTTCCGTGGAACAACCGCGACCTCTACGTCGAGCACAGCCCGATCTACCACGCCGACCGCATCACCACGCCGCTGCTGCTGCTGACCGGCGATGCCGACACCAACGTGCCGCCCGGCGAGAGCCGCACGATGTACACGGCGCTGAAGCTGCTCGGCAAGGAGGTCGAGATGGTCGAGGTGGCCGGACAGGACCACCATATCGTCGACCGCGAAAAGCGCTATCTGTGGTGGGACACGATCCTGGCCTGGTTCGACCGCGGACTCAAGGATCAGCCGCAGTGGTGGCAGGACCTGTATCCGGAGACCGCCGTCAAGCCGGATCCGGAGGCGGACGAAAAGCCGCTGCTCTGAGCACGCGGTTCCGGCGCGGGCCGTCGAGCAGCGGTTCGGGCCGGGATGCGGCTTGAAGTGGTGCGTAGCGCACGAGGCGGGGCGCCTCGTGCGCTGCTCAGCCGCGCTCGGCGGAATTCGACGTCGCGACGTTCTCGAACGCGGCATTGCCGAGCCCGGTGCCGATCGTCAGCACGGCCCAGCGCTCGACGTCGCGCATCGCGCGGCGCTGGCTGAGGCCCTGCACGACCGCATCGTTGTGCATCAGCACCTGCGTCGAGTCGCGGCCGATGCGCGGCAGCCGGTCCTGCAGCGCGGTCGGCAGATGGAACTCCGGCGCACTCCATTCTCCGGGCAGGTTCTGCGTGCCGCGGCCGATGCCGCCGTCGGCGGCGATCTGGCCCGGGCAGCCGACGACGACGTGTCGCGCGAGACGCCAGTCGCGCCGTGCGGCCTCGGCGACCAGGCGTTCGAGCATCCGGGCCATCGTGTCGATCATTTCGTCGCGGCCGACCGGCTCGTCGCGGTGACGCCAGCGCTCCAGGGCGGCCAGCTTCGGCCGCCGCGCGAGCGCGCTGCCGTCCTTCACGCGGCGCAATCGCAGCAGGCCGCAGCGCAGCTTGCTGCCGCCGATGTCGACCGCGAGCAGCGCGTCGGCGTCGGCGAGCGCGGGCGGCGGCAGCAGATGGACGCCGCCGAGCAGGCCGGCGGCATCGGGATGATCGGCAATCGGCACCAAGCCGACCCCGACACCGCGCGCGTGCAGCAGCGCCTGCGCGCGCGCGATTGCGACCTCGCCGATGCGGCCGCGGCGAAAACCGCCGCCGACCGCGATGCGCTGCACGCCGGGCCAGGCCTCGTCGAGGAACGTCGCCGTGACCTCGGCGAACGCATTGGCGAACGATTCGATCGCGCCCTGCACGGTCGCCGCCGAGCGCGCATCGCGGGCGTCGTAGGCGCGCGCCAGCGCCTTGCGGCCGAGCGTCGAGGAGTCGTCGGCGTCGAACGGATCGTCACCGGCCAGTCGCGCGATCGCGCGCCACTGGTCCAGACAACGATGGAAAGCCCCCTTGTTCGCGCGGTCGCCGAGATAGCCATCGCCGGCACACAGCGCGAGGTTGTAGCCGCTCACGCGCACGGTCGGCAGAGCCGAGGCGCCGTGGTCGGGTAGGGTGTCGCGGTTCGGGTGCGGACGGCGCCGCTGACCGGCGGATGCGGATCGGGACATGCTGCCAGCATAGCGGCCGCCGTCGCCGCGGCCGTGAACGCCGCCGGTACGAGGCGACCGCCGTGCGCGCGGCTTCAGACTGGGCCGGATGTCGATTCGTCCGCGGCCGAGTGCGCGGTGCATCGCAATTCGAGCACCGTCGCCGCCCATGTGCCCGAGATCGGCTCGGCCGGACGCACGTCGAAGTCTGGCTGCCGTGGACGGACGGCACCGCGGCCGATGTCCAGGCGCCGCCGGACGCGATGATCGACCCCTGGATCGATCGACCGGTCCGCGCCGAGCAGCCGGCTGATCGGCGGTGCTGTTCGATCGTGCGATTCGATCGAAGCGGCAAGTGCCGGCGGCGCCGCCAGCGCTGGACTCATGAACCATCGCCGGTCGGCCCCGCGGGCCGCGGCGGCTCGCCCTCCGAATCGCTTTATACTGCGCGCGCGTCACTTCCGGCGCCGCGCCATGCCCGAGGCTCACCCTTGACCGCAAAGAAGACCCCACGGCCCAAGGCCGCTCCCGCCAAGACGCTCCGCGCGACCGGCGCCGCATCGTCCAAACCTGCGCCTGCACGCAAGACGGCGACGGCCGCCAAGTCCGCGACGCGATCGCCGGCCAAGGCCGTGGGCAAGGCGCCTGCGAAGGTCGCAGGCAGCAGCGTCAAGACCGCCCGGCGTCCGGCCGGCAAGACCGCGAAGTCGCCGGCGAAACCGGCTGCCGGCAGAGCCGCCGCCCCGCGCGCCGCCGCGAAGGCGGCCAAGACCGTCAGGCCGAACGCGGCCGCCGTACCGAAGGCACCGCGTCAGCGCACGCAGCCCAAGCCGGCGCGCGAGACCGATGTCGTCGCCCGTCTGCGCGACGTCGTCGTCAAGGCGCTGGAGGATCTCAAGGCTCGCGACGTCGTCGAGCTCGACGTGACCGGCCGCACCTCGATCGCCGACATCATCGTGGTCGCCGGCGGCACCTCGAGCCGCCACGTCAAGTCGATCGCCGACGAGGTCATCAAGCAGACCAAGAAGGCCGGCCTGCCGCCCCTGGGCGTCGAAGGCCAGCGCGAGGCCGAATGGGTGCTGGTCGACCTCGGCGACATCGTGGTCCACATCATGCTGCCTCGCGCACGCGAGTTCTACGGGCTCGAGCGCATGTGGTCGGTCGACGGCGACAGCGAATCCGCCGCGGCGGGCTGACCGCCGATCCTGTGCGTACGCGCCTGATCTCGGTCGGCGAGCGCATGCCCGGCTGGGTCGCCGAGGGCGTCGCCGACTACCGCAAGCGCCTCTCGCGCGACTTGCCGGTCGAGCTGATCGAGATCGCGCTCGGCCATCGCGGCAAGAATCGCGATCCGCAGCGCGCGATCGCGGAGGAGGGCGCCGCCGTACTCGCGGCGGTGCCGAAGGACGCCCATCGCGTCGCGCTCGACGGTCGCGGCAAGCCCTGGTCGAGCGAACAGCTCGCCGAGCAATTGTCCGCCTGGCGTATGGGCGGGCGCGATCTGGCCCTGCTGATCGGCGGTCCGGACGGGCACGCGCCCGAGGTGATCGCCCAGGTACACCAGTCCTGGTCGCTCGGCCCGCTGACGCTGCCGCACATGCTGGTGCGGCTTCTCGTGGTCGAGCAGCTGTACCGGGCCAGCTCGCTGCTGGCCGGCCACCCGTACCACCGCGCCTGAAGGCGGGTCTGCCCGGCCGGCGCCGGGCCTAGCGGGTCTTGCGCTTGACCGGATCGCCCGATGAGGTGCCGGCGGCCGGCTGGGTCGCGTCGGTGAAGACCTTGAGGAAATCCTCGAAGCCGGTCGTCGTCGGCAGGGCCAGGCCGGCTTCGCGCACGGCTTCGCCGCACTGGCGCTGCCAAGCCTCCACGGCCTCGTGCAGGCCGCTCGCGAAGTTCGACTGCTGCGCGATGACCTCGTCGATCGAGGTCTTCAGCGAGTCGACGTCCGGCTTGAGCGCGTCCCAGTTCAGCGTGTTCCAGACGCCTTCGACCGGCAGGCCGGCCAGGCGCGTCCAGTCGACGCCGGAGAGCGCGCGTTCGGATTCGTCGAGCGTGCGGCCGACCGCCTGGTCGACGCCGGCCAGGCCCTGGCGCGCCCATTGCTTGCGATTCTCGTTGAGCAGGTGGCCGATGCGCAGCGCGAGTTCGAGATTGGCCTTGTACAGCGCGAACGGCGTCGGGGTGGATGAGGTCATGGCAGGGTTCTCCGATCGTGGCGATGACGCGCGGCGAGCGATGCGCCGGGCCGATGCGCGCGATCGGTCGGCGGATGCGCCGGGCGCGGCTGCGATCGACACATCGGCGACATGATGCGACCGCTTGCCGGCATCTCGCGTGAACCGGCGGCACACGCTCAGGAGCAACGTGGGCGCCGCCTCGTGCCGACACGCCGACCGGGCGGCGGGAACGGTATCGTCCGGCCGCCTGGCGCCGCGGTCGGGCGCATGCTCGAGGACGCACGTGAACCGAATGGCGCCGTCGGTGGGCTGAGCGCCGCAGGTCCGCGCTAGAACGCCGGCAACACCGCGCCGCGGTAGCGCTCGGCGATGAAGGCCTTGACCGCCGGACTGGTCAGCGCCGCGGCGAGCTTGCGCACGGCCGGCGCATCGCGGTTGTCGGGGCGCGCGACCAGGACGTTGACGTAGGGAGAGCGGCCGTCCTCGATCGTCAGGGCATCGCGCGTCGGATCGAGGCCGGCGTCGAGCGCATAGTTGGTATTGATCAGCGCCAGGTCGACCTGGTCGAGCACGCGCGGCAGCATCGCCGCCTCGAGCTCGCGGAACTTCAATCCGTGCGGATTGGCGACGATGTCGCGCAGGCTCGACAGCGGATCGTCGGGGCGCGCCAGCGTGATCAGCCCGGCCTTGTGCAGCACCAGCAGCGCGCGCCCGCCGTTGCTGACCTCGTTCGGAATCGCGACCTGGGCACCGGGCGGCAGATCGGCCAGGCGCGCGTGCCGCTTCGAGTACGCGCCGAGCGGCTCGATGTGGACGCCGACGACCGCGACCAGCTCGGTGCCCTTGCCCTGGTTGAAGGCTTCCAGATACGGCACGGTCTGGAAGTAGTTGACGTCGATGCGGCGCTCGGCGACCTGCACGTTCGGCTGCACGTAGTCGGTGAACACCCTGATCTTGAGTTCGACGCCCTCGGCGGCCAGCGCCGGCTTGACGAAGTCGAGAATCTGCGCGTGCGGAATCGCGGTCGCGGCGACGCTGAGGGTTTCGGCCGCGCCGGCCGGCAGCGCGGCGAACGCGATCAGCAGCGTCAACAGGGTCTTCATGGGCGGTGATGGTCCGGCAGCGGGGGAGGGCGCACAGTCTCGCGGTTGAGCACGGCCGCCGCCATGCCCGGAAGGCACGAGCATATAACCGGACCGGTCCGTCTCAGCGATGCGAGGCCCGCGCGACCAGCGCGTCGCCGAGCATCTGGATCGCCTGCACCAGCGCCAGCAGCATCAGCACGGTCACGACCATGACGTCGGTCTGGAAACGCTGGTAGCCGAAGCGCATCGCCAGATCGCCCAGGCCGCCGGCACCGACCACGCCGGCCATCGCCGTGTACGAGACCAGCGCGACCGCGGTCACCGTGATGCCGGCGAGAATGCCGGCGCGCGCCTCGGGCAGCAGCACGCGCAGCACGATCTGTGCGGTCGTCGCCCCCATCGCCTGGCTGGCTTCGACGACACCGCGATCGACGCCGCGCACCGCGGTCTCGACCAGCCGTGCGAAGAACGGCGCGGTGCCGGCGACCAGCGGCGGTATCGCGCCGGCGACGCCGAGCGAGGTGCCGACCAGGTGCAGCGTCAGCGGAATCATCACGATCAGCAAAATGATGAACGGCAGCGAGCGCAGCACGTTGACCGCGAACGACAGCAGTCCGTAGGCCGCGCGATGTTCGAGGACCTGTCCGCGCGAGGTCAGGAACAGCAGCACGCCCAGCGGCAGGCCGAGCAGTAAGCTGAACAGCAATGCGCCGCCGAGCATCAGCAGCGTATCGAGACCGGCATAGCCGATTTCGGTCCAGTCCACGTTGGTCAGCCAGGCGTCCATCAGTCCAGCACCTCGACGCGTGCGCCGCTCTCGCGCAGCGCGGCCAGAGCGGCTTCGCGGCCCGGCCCGTGCACGGCTAGCGTCAGCTGCGCATACGGCAGGTCCTTGATGCGGTCGATCTGGCCGCCGAGCAGCGCGAAATCGGCACCGGTCTCGCGCGCGATGCGGCCGATCGCCACCGCCCGCGAATCGGCTCCGCGCCAGGTGACGCGCACACGTGCCGCGCCATCGGTATCGGCCGCGTCGGTGCCGCGTGCCGGTGCGGCTTCGCGCTCGTGCACGAAGCGTCGCGTCGTCGCGTGAGCGGGGTGCAGAAAGACCTCGGCGACCGTTCCGGTCTCGACCAGATGACCGTCCTCGAGCACGGCGACGCGGTCGCAGACGCGGCGGATCACGTCCATCTCGTGCGTGATCAGCACGACGGTCAGACCGTCCTCGCGATTGATGCGGGCGAGCAGGTCGAGCACCGAGGCGGTGGTCTGCGGATCCAGCGCGCTGGTCGCCTCGTCGCAGAGCAGGATCCGTGGCGCGCTGGCCAGTGCGCGCGCGATGCCGACGCGCTGTTTCTGGCCGCCCGAGAGCTGCGCCGGATAGTGATGCGCATGCTCGCTCAGTCCGACGCGATCGAGCAGATCGGCGACGCGCCGCGCGACCATGGCGCGCGGTTGACCGGCCAGCCGCAGCGGGAACGCGACGTTGTCGGCGACGCTGCGCGAGGCGAGCAGGTTGAAGTGCTGGAAGATCATGCCGATGCGCCGCCGCAGCGCGCGCAGGCCGGCCTCGTCGAGCGCGCCGACGTCGACGCCCTCGACGCTCACCCGGCCGCCGCTCGGACGCTCCAGTCCGTTGATCAGACGCAGCAGCGTCGACTTGCCGGCGCCGGAGCGACCGATGATGCCGAACACCTCGCCGGCCGCGATGCGCAGGTTCAGCGGATGCAGCGCGACGCGATCGACGCTGCCGACGCGATAGTGCTTGTGGACGGCATCGAATTCGATCATCGCGTGGTCAATGGTTCTCTGGGGCGGGGCGCATCGGCAGCGGCGCGGTCCGCTACGCTAGCGCATCGGTGCATCCGGATCGAATAGTGGCCGATCATGTGCACAGCACCGATCGGCATGTGGCGAGCCCGGAAGCAATCCGATCCGTGCACGCGCCGGGCTCCCCGAGCTGTCGCGTCCCTGCCTGAAGCTGTTGCCGGCCCGCCGCACGGGCGCAGCGTCGGCGCGCCGGTGCGGCGTACGATCCGTCTCAGTTCGTGCAGGCGGCGCTGCCGCGGAACGTCAGCGACCAGCCGCGGATGTCCGGTTGCGCGGACAGGCCATCTACGACCCCGTCGCTCAGGCGCATCGTCCAGGTGCCGCGTGCCGGTTTGCCGATGCGCGCCTCGAACGGTTCACAGCCGGACCCGAGCTCGCAGAGCGATAGCGGTGGACGCGGTGCATCGCCGACCGCGACGGTTTCGCAACGCCCCTCGTGACCGGGCGTACCGAAGTAGCAGGTCTCCTTGGCGACGTGCAGGTAGCACCAATCGACCGGTCCGATGTTCGGCGGCGTCAGGCAGGCTGGCGCTGCATCGTGATCCCACAGGCGCATCCAGGCCGCACTGCCGGGGCGCTGCAGATCCCAGACGCTTTCCGTCAGCCAGACATCGGTCTTGAACGAATCGACTGGGTGGTCGAAGACGTAACTCGCCTTGACCTCGTCGACACAGAAGTTCTCGTCGACCTCGATCGTCGCGGTCAGCGGTGACGGCGGCGTGGTCGCGGGCGGCACCGGCGCGACGATCGCCTGCCGGAACGTCAGCTCGCCGGGCGTGAAACGGACCGGCACCGCGATGTCGGGCGTGAGCGTGCAGGACGGATCGGCGCCGGACACGATGACGGACGCCTGATGCAGGGCGTGCAGGGCCAGGCCATTGGCCGAAACGGCCAGCCCGATCGTGACGGTCGCCGATTGCAGCGCGCCGATCGTCAGCACGGTTTCCGGCGCGGCGCCGAGGCTGCCGGCCACGCCGTCGATCGTTAGCCAGTTCTGGTCGGCACTGACGCGGATGACGGCCTT
>VFQU01001189.1_pt1 | contig 16445 bp, 12 predicted proteins | sample 3512311 | NCBI WGS metagenome assembly VFQU01 (sample SAMN10412377, study PRJNA504923) | tailings metagenome | isolation source: Relicate 3 Philex TSF3 active mining site | place: Philippines: Tuba, Benguet | collected 2017-08-29
GGATCGCCGTCACCCTGCCGGACGGTAGAGAGCTGCAGGTCATCAACACCCACCTGGGCCTAGTGCCGCGCGAACAGCAGGCGCAGGCGACGGCCCTGGTCGAGGAGTGGATGGCGGACGAGGCCTTCACCGCGCCGGCCGTGCTGCTGGGCGACTTCAACGCCACCCCGTTCTCCTCGACCTATCGCATCCTGGCCGGGGCCATGCGGGACGCCCAGGCGGTCGGGGCGCATGGCAAGCCGCCGATCTCGACCTTTCCGTCGGGATTTCCGTTCTTGCGCATCGACCATGTGTTCGTGTCGGGCGGACTGACGGTCACCAGGGTTGAGTCGCCTTTCGACCCGTTGACCCGGACGGCGTCGGATCACCTTCCGCTGGTGGTGGATCTGACGGTCGACCCGCCAGTGGCCTAGGCAGGCAGTCCAGCGCCTCGCGCACATGGTCGCGGCGCACCCAGGGGCGCCAGGCGTCGGACGGCGCCAGAGGATCGCCGAGGCTCCAGCCGGCGATGAACCGCTCCAGCGCGCCCAGCGGCCGGCGGTCCTGCGGCATCAGCCGGCGCGGGTGGCCGTCGAGGGCGTCGATGGCGGCGGCGACCGAGCCTGTCTCGCGGATCGCGTCGGCGGTCTCGGCCAGGCCGCGACCGAAATAGTGCCCGATCAGCAGGGTGCGGAAGGCGGCGATGGTCGCCCGGGTCTCGACCCCCTCCAGCCCCTCGTCCGCCTCGATGGCGGCGTCGCATTCGGTGTCCAGACCGCCCGAGCGATTGTTCAGGTTGGCCGAGCCGATGCGGATCAGCCGGTCGTCGATGATGGTCACCTTGGAGTGGACGATGATCGGCTCGTCCCGGGCGGTGCGGGCGCTGAAGGCGCGGAAGCGGTCGTAGAAGTCCGACTGCTCCAGCCGGTTGATGGCGGCGATGCGGGCGCTGTCCATCGTCATGCGGTCGAAGAAGCTGGGGCTGCGGCTGGGGCCGATGGCGATGACTTCGGGACCGTCCTCTTCCTCCAGCCGTCGGCAGAGGGCTTCGACGATCACCGGGGCGGTGAGGTACTGGTTCTCGATGAAGATGGTGTGGCGCGCGGCGGCGATGGACGCCAGGTGCAGCCGCTGGCCCTCCTGGGCGCCGTCCTGGTCCTTCCATTTCGGCTCGGTGCGGGCGAGGGCGACATCGACGCCCATCAGGTCGGCGGCGAAACCTTCGGGCCAGATCGGCTCCTCGGCGGGCTCGGGCAGATCGACCGGGCCGCCGCCTGAACGCTCCCAGCGGCCGGCGAACAGCTCAGCGCAGGCCTGGGCGACCGGACCCTCCATCATCATCGCCACGTCGTGGCGGGCCGGATAGCGCTTGCCGGTGGGCAGCCGCCGACGGCCGTCGCCGTCGAGGTGGTCGCAGGTATCCCAGCGGTCGGCGCCCAGGTCGCCGCCGCTGACGAAGGCCAGGCGGCCGTCGATGACCAGCACCTTCTGATGGTGGCAGGCGCTCCAGGGCAGGGTGCGGTCCAGCCGGTACTTCACCGGCGAATCCTTGAAGTAGAGCGCGCCCCGCTGCGGGGCGAAGGCCTGGCTGGCGGCGATGGGCGGGGGCATGTCCCAGGTCAGGATGCGCACGTCCAGCGCCGGGTTCAGCACCGCCAGCCGGCGCAGCATCAGGCCCAGCCGGTCGGGATCGGTTGGATCACTGCTGCGCTCGAAAGGGTCGGGGGAGAAGCGGGTGAGGGGATCGAACACCCAGGACAGCAGCCAGATCGAGCGCCGCGCCTGGGCCATGGCCTTCTTGACCGCCAGGAAGTGATCGGCCCCGTCGACCAGGAACGACACCCGGTCGGCGCGGTCCATCCGCCAGCAGGTGTCGCCGGGGATCAGCAGCGGATCGGTGCGCGCCATGATCGTGTCGGCCCTCCCGGCGGTGTCGGCGGCCCCTTGTCAGGGCCCTGGTGGTCGCGCGTGCGAACCGGTGCGGTCGCCCCGCATCGGCACGCGCTGTAAACGCCGGCGACGGCCAGTTGTTGCTATAGCGCCCGCCAGCCGATGTCGGTGCGGAAAAAGCCCAGCGGAAAGTCGATCGCGCCCACGGCCGCATAGGCGATGTCGCGGGCCTCGTGCAGCGTCGGTCCCAGGGCGCAGACGTTCAGGACCCGGCCGCCGGCCGAACGCAGGGTTCCGTCCGCATCCATCCGGGTGCCGGCGTGGAAGACCACCGCCTCCCCGCCGAAGTCGCTGCGCGCGCCACGGATGATCGCGCCGGTGACGGGGCTGTCGGGATAGCCGTCGGCGGCCATGACGACGCAGATCGCCGCCTCGTCGCGCCAGGCCGGGCGGCCCAGCATGGCCAGCCTGCCGGTCGCCGCCGCCTGCAGCCAGGGCAGGATGTCGTCGGCCAGCCGCAGCATCAGCACCTGGCATTCGGGGTCGCCGAAGCGAGCGTTGTACTCGACCAGCTTGGGGCCCTGGTCGGTCAGCATCAGGCCGGCGTAGAGCACGCCCTTGTAGGGGTTGCCCTCTGCCGCCATGCCCCGGACGGTGGGCAGGATGATGCGCTCGAACGCCTCGTCCATCAGCGCCTGGGTCAGCACCGGCGCGGGGCTGTAGGTCCCCATGCCGCCGGTGTTGGGACCCTCGTCGCCGTCATAGGCGCGCTTGTGGTCCTGGGCGTAGCCGAAGGGGACGGCCGTCTCGCCGTCGCACAGGGCGAAGAAGCTGGCCTCCTCGCCGGCCATGAACTCCTCGATGACCACCCGTGCGCCGGCCGAGCCGAAGCGGCCGCCCAGCATGTCGATCACCGCCGCGTCGGCCTCGGCGCGGGTCGCGGCGATGACCACGCCCTTGCCGGCGGCCAGGCCGTCGGCCTTGATGACGTAGGGAGCCGTGAGCGTGTCCAGGAAGGCGCCGGCGGCCTGCGCCGTCTCGAACACGCCATAGGCGGCGGTCGGAATGTCGTGGCGGGCGCAGAAGTCCTTGGTGAAGGCCTTGGAGGTTTCCAGCCGCGCCGCCGAGGCGCTGGGGCCAAAGCAGGCGACGCCGTGTTCGGCCAGCCGGTCGGCCAGCCCGACCTCCAGCGCCGATTCGGGCCCGACCACGACCAGCTCCGCCTCGATCTCCAGCGCCAGGGCGACCAGCGCCTCGACGTCCGTCACCTTGATGTCGCGGGTCTCGCACAGCTCGGCGATACCGGGATTTCCGGGGGCCGCCACCAGCCGGGTCAGGGCCGGGGAGCGGGCGATCTTCCAGGCCAGCGCGTGCTCGCGCCCGCCGGATCCGACGAGAAGGACGTTCATGGCCCGGCGGTGTCGCGTGAGCGGCGAGAGGCGTCAAGTGCGGGGGGCGCTCAGAGGGGCCGGGCCGTGCATTGTAATGAAACTGTCATCAAAGCTTCACGCTCAGCCCGCATTGCCGCGCCAAAGGGGCCCATCGGCCTTCCCTGCCCCCGTGAGTCGGACAGCCCGCCCGTATGACCCTGCTGATTTCCGTCCTGGCGCTGATGGCCTTCTCGGCCGGCATCTACTGGCTGGGCCGCCGCAAGGCCCGGACCCTGGCGGCCGCGGGGCAAGGCCCGCTGCATTCGCTGCCGGGCTACTACGGGACATGGGTTGCGCTGTGGACCGGGGTTCCGGCGCTGCTTCTGCTGCTGTTGTTCCTCACCGCGGGGCCGCGCCTGGCCGAGGCCATGCTGACGGCCCATGCGCCGGCCGCCGTGGCTCAACTGCCGGCCGAACAGCTTTCGGCCTTCTGGACCGACGCCAAGGCCATCGCCGACGGCAAGGCGCCCAGCGCCATGGCCTGGAGCGGCGAGCAGCGGGAGGCGCTGGACATCGCCGTGGCCGAGAGCCGCCGGCTCGACAACCTGATCGCCCTGGGGGCCCTGCTGACCGCCGGCGTGCTGGCGCTGGCCGGCTTCCTGCTGGCCTGGCCCAGGGTCCGGCCGGCCCTGCGCGCCCGCAACCGGGTCGAGGGCTGGCTGTCGGTGTTCCTGGCCGGCTGCGCCGCCGCCGCCGTCCTGACCACCATCGGCATCGTCGCCTCGCTGGCCTGGGAGAGCCTGCGCTTCTTCTCGGCCGTGCCGCCGCTGGAGTTCCTGTTCGGCCTGAAGTGGGACCCGCAGGTGGCCATGCGCGCCGACCAGGTCGCCTCGTCCGGCGCCTTCGGAGCGGTGCCGCTGTTCGCCGGCACCTTCCTGATCATGCTGATCGCCATGTGCGTGGCCGCCCCCGTCGGGCTGTTCTCGGCCATCTACCTGTCGGAATACGCCGGGCGCCGCACCCGCGCGATCGTCAAGCCGCTGCTGGAGGTCCTGGCCGGGGTGCCGACCGTGGTCTACGGCTTCTTCGCCGCGCTCACCGTGGGGCCGCTGTTCCGGGGCTTCTTCAACTATATCGGCAGCTGGCTGGCCGAGGGGCCGATCGACCCGGTCGGCCAGTACCTGATGACCGTCCAGAACCAGATGGCCCTGACCGCCGGGGTCGTCATGGGGGTCATGCTGATCCCGTTCGTCTCCTCGCTGTCGGACGACATCATCAACGCCGTGCCCCAGTCGCTGCGCGACGGCAGCTACGCCATGGGCGCGACCAAGTCCGAGACGGTCAAGAAGGTGCTGCTGCCCGCCGCCCTGCCGGGCGTGATGGGGGCCATGCTGCTGGCCATCTCGCGCGCGGTGGGCGAGACGATGATCGTCACCATGGCCGCCGGCCTGCAGGCGAAGCTCACCGCCAATCCGCTGGACACGGTGACCACCGTGACGGTGCAGATCGTCACCCTGCTGACCGGCGACCAGGAGTTCGACAGCCCCAAGACGCTGGCCGCCTTCGGCCTCGGCCTGACCCTGTTCGTCGTCACCCTGACGCTGAACATCGTCGCCCTGCGCATCGTCCAGAAGTACCGGGAAGCCTATGACTGACGCCGACCTCTCCCCGGCGGCGGCCCGCCGGCTGAAACAGCGCCACGCCGCCGAGCGGCGTTTCCGGCTCTATGGCCTGCTGGCCATCGTCGTCGCGCTGGGCTTTCTGGTGGTGCTGCTGGGCCGCATCGGCATGCAGGGCGCCAGCGTCTTCTGGACCCACTCGATCACCGTCCAGGTGCAGCTCGATCCCGCCCGGATCGACCGCAGCGACCTGGAGGGCGTCAACTACGACTACATCGCCGCCGGTACGCTGCTGAAGCAGCTGGAAGAGCCGGACGACGAACTGGGCCTGGCCTCGGGCGAGGCGATGGACCTGGTGTCCCGCGACCTCGGCTTCCGCGTGCTGCAGATGGTCAAGGCCGACCCGTCGCTGATCGGCCGGACCGTGACGCTGACCGTGCCGGTGAAGGCCGACGCCGACCTCTATCTCAAGGGCCAGATCTCGCGCGACACCCCGCCGGAGAACCGCAAGCTGTCCGACCGCCAGCTGGACTGGCTGGACGAACTGCGCGCCGAGGGCCTGATCAAGGGCCACTTCAACAGCGGCTTCTTCTCCCGCTCCGACTCCACCGAGCCGGAACTGGCCGGGGTGCTGGGCGCGGTCGTCGGCTCGGCGCTGATGCTGCTGGTGGCGGGCCTGATCGCCGTGCCGGTGGGGGTGCTGGCCGCCGTCTGGCTGGAGGAGTTCGCGCCCAAGGGTCGGCTGTCGAACTTCATCGAGGTCAACATCAACAACCTCGCGGCGGTGCCCTCGATCGTCTACGGCCTGCTGGGCCTGGCGCTGTTCATCAACTGGCTGGGCTTTCCCAGGTCCGCGCCGCTGACCGGCGGCATGGTGCTGGCGCTGATGAGCCTGCCGACGGTGATCATCGCCACCCGCGCGGCGCTGAAGGCGGTGCCGCCCTCGATCCGCGAGGCGGCGCTGGGCATGGGCGCCAGCCGCACCCAGACGGTGTTCGACCATGTGCTGCCGCAGTCGCTGCCCGGGGTGATGACCGGCGTCATCCTCAGCCTGGCCCACGCGCTGGGCGAGACCGCGCCGCTGCTGATGATCGGCATGGTCGCCTTCACCCCGGGCCTGCCCGAGGGGCTGGACAGCGCCGCCAGCGTGCTGCCGGTCCAGGTCTTCATCTGGGAGAACGCCGCCGAGGCGGCCTTCCATGAACGCACGGCCGGAGCCATCATCGTGCTCCTGGCCTTCATGATCGTGATGAACGCGGCGGCCGTGATCCTGCGCCGTCGCTTCGAGAAGAGGTGGTGATGACCGGTCCGCAAGAATCAGTCCCCGCCGGAACGGAATCCATGCCGCACGACAGCCTCGTCCGCCCGCCCCAGGTCGCCATGGCCTCGGCCGTCCCCGGCCCCGCCGCCGGGGTCAAGATCGCCTGCCGCGACATCAGCGTCTTCTATGGCGAGAAGCAGGCCCTGCACGATGTCAGCATCGACATCCAGGACCGGTCGGTCACCGCCTTCATCGGCCCGTCGGGCTGCGGCAAGTCGACCTTCCTGCGCTGCATCAACCGGATGAACGACACCATCCCGGGCGCGCGGGTGACAGGCCGCATCGAGATCGACGGCCAGAACGTCAACGACCGCGACGTCGACCCGGTGGTCCTGCGCAGCCGGGTGGGCATGGTGTTCCAGAAGCCCAACCCGTTCCCCAAGTCGATCTTCGAGAACGTCGCCTACGGGCCCCGCATCCACGGCCTGGCCAGCAACAAGACCGACCTCGAGGGCCTGGTCGAGACCGCGCTGAAGAAGGCCGGCCTGTGGAACGAGGTCGCCGACCGGCTGCACCAGCCGGGCACCGGCCTGTCGGGCGGCCAGCAGCAGCGCCTGGTCATCGCCCGCGCCATCGCCGTGCAGCCGCGCGTGATCCTGATGGACGAGCCGTGCTCGGCGCTGGACCCGATCGCCACGGCGCGGATCGAGGAGCTGATCGACGAACTGCGGCGCCAGTACTGCATCGTCATCGTCACCCACTCCATGGCCCAGGCCGCGCGCGTGTCGCAGCGGACGGCCTTCTTCCACCTGGGCACGCTGGTCGAGGAGGGCTCCACCGAGGAGGTCTTCACCAACCCGCGCGAGTCCCGCACCCAGGACTACATCACCGGCCGGTTCGGCTGAGGTTCCCATGCAGCAGCACATCGTCACCTCCTACGAGGAAGAACTGAACCACCTGACCGCCGAGGTCGCCCGCATGGGCGGGCTGGCCGAGGCCCAGGTTTCCGACTGCATCCAGGCGTTCGCCCGCCGGGACGTGGCCCTGGCCGCCCAGGTGGCCGAGCGGGACAAGCGTCTGGACGGGCTGGAGCTGGAGATCGAGCGGGCGGCCATCCGCCTGATCGCCCTGCGCCAGCCGATGGCGGTCGATCTGCGCCGCACCGTCGCGGCGATGAAGATCGCCACCAATCTCGAGCGCTGCGGCGACCTGGCCAAGAACATCGCCAAGCGCTCGCTGGTGCTGGCCGAGAGCGACCCGGCCGGTCCGGTGACCCGCTCCATCGAGCGGATGGGCAAGCTGGTCGCCGCCCGGCTGAAGGACGTGCTGGACGCCTATACCGGCGGTGATCTCGAGGCGGCGATCGCCGTCTGGTCGCGCGACGACGAGGTCGACGAGCACTATGAGAGCCTGTTCCGCGAACTGCTGACCTACATGATGGGCGATCCGCGCACGATCGCCCCCGGCGCCCACCTGCTGTTCGTGGCCAAGAACCTCGAGCGGATCGGCGACCACGCCACCAACATCGCGGAAATCGTCCACTACGAAATCACCGGCGACGAGCTGACCGAACAGCGGCCGAAGATCGAGACGACCACCCCATGAGCACGCCCACCATCGTCATCGCCGAGGACGAGGACGCCCTGGCGACCCTGCTGCAGTACAATCTCGAGAAGGAAGGCTATCGGGTGCTGGTCGCCGGCGACGGCGAGGAGGCCCTGCTGGTCATCGACGAGGAGAAGCCGGACCTGCTGCTGCTGGACTGGATGCTGCCCAAGGTGTCGGGCATCGAGGTCTGCCGCCGGCTGCGCCAGAAGACCGAGACCCGCAACATCCCGATCCTGATGCTGACCGCGCGCGGCGAGGAAAGCGACCGCATCCGCGGGCTGGACACCGGGGCCGACGACTATGTGGTCAAGCCGTTCTCGATGACCGAACTGCTGGCCCGCATCCGCGCGGTGCTGCGGCGCATCCGCCCGGGCCTGGCCGACGACCGGCTGGCGCATGGCGACATCGTCGTCGACCGGGTGGCCCACAGGGTCAAGCGCTCGGGCAAGGAGGTGCATCTTGGCCCCACCGAGTTCCGCCTGCTCGACCACCTGATGCAGCACCCCGGCCGGGTGTTCAGCCGCGAGCAGCTTCTGGACGCGGTCTGGGGCTCGGACGTCTATGTCGAGGCGCGGACGGTGGACGTCCACATCGGTCGCCTGCGCAAGGCCCTGAACACCGGCGAGGACGCCGACCCGATCCGCACCGTCCGCTCGGCCGGCTATTCGCTGGACATGGAACGGTAGCGAAAGGGTCTCGCGGCCGGCGTGGCCTCAGCCGAAGACTTGCGTCCGCGCCGCCACCGCTTCGGCCGGATTGTCCGTGAACACCCCGTCCACCCCCGCCGCGTAGAGCGCCTTCAGAAGGGCGCCGATATCGCCGGGCGCGCGGGCGTCCTCGGGGACGGGCGGGCTTGAGGGGCGGCGCAGGCGTTCGGGAAGGAAGTAGTTCTCGCGGCGCACCGTCCAGGGGTGGACCTTGAGCCCGGCTGCATGGGCGTTTGCGACGAAGGCGGTCGGCGCGCCCGGCGCCCCGTCCACGACCGGCAGCACCCGGCTCTTCTCCGGCCCGACGCCGTCGGCATAGGCGGCGATGGCCTTGAGACCCGCGGCCGAGGCCATCTCGTCATAGGTCACGCCCGGCAGGTCGGCGGGGCCGCCCTCGTCGGAGACAAGCTGGACCAGCGGCGTCTTCAGGAGGCCGCGCAGGGTCTTCAGCGGGCCGACCTCGAAGCACTGGATGAACACCGGAGCCGTGGGCGAATCGAAGCCGGCCTTGCGCATCGCCTCGGCCAGCCGCCCCTCCATCGCCAGCCCCGCGCCGGCGAAATAGGCCGGATGCTTGATCTCGGGATAGAGGCCGATGGTCCGGCCGGCCCGGCGGCCCTCTTCGGCGGCCAGGGCGATGACCTCATCCAGGGTCGGGATCCGGTCCTGCAGGTCGTATTTCACATTGCCGGGGCGCAGTTGCGGCAGGCGCTCGCGGCAGCCGAGGGTCTTCAGCTCGGCCAGGGTGAAGTCCTCGGTGAACCAGCCGGTCAGCGACTGGCCGTCGATGACGCGGGTGGCGCGGCGGGCGGCGAATTCCGGACGCCGGGCGACGTCAGTGGTCTCGCCGATCTCGTTCTCGTGGCGGCAGACGAAATGGCCGTCCTTCGTCAGCACGAGGTCCGGCTCGATGAAGTCGGCGCCCTGGGCGATGGCCAGGCGGTAGGCCATCGGCGTGTGCTCGGGCCGCTCGCCGCTGGCGCCCCGGTGGGCGATGACCAGCGGGCGGGGGCGGGACGTGGTGGCCAGGGCGCTCGGCGCGCCCGCCAGGGCCGCGGCTCCGGCGACCAGGGCCGTGCGACGGTTGATCATCCGCGTTCCTCCGACAGCGGCAGCCAGACGACGAAGCTGGCGCCGCGACCCTCCGCGCTCTCCACCGCCATGCCGCCCCGGTGGCGGTTGACGATATGCTTGACGATGGCGAGGCCCAGGCCCGTACCGGCCCGCTCGCCGCCGCTCTTCTGGCCCTCGACCCGGTAGAAGCGCTCGGTCAGGCGGGGCAGGCGGTCGCGGGGAATGCCGGGGCCGGTGTCGGTGACGCGCAGCACCGCATAGCGGCGGCCTTGCGGCCGGTCGGGGGTCAGCAGGGCGATGCGCGTCGCCGCCGGATCGCGCGGCGGCGCCGTCGATTCGTCCGGCGCCGGGGCGGTCACCTCGACCAGCAGCCGGCCGCCGGCGGGAGCGTACTTGATGGCGTTCTCGATCAGGTTCTGGGCGACCTGGAGGATCTGGTCGCGGTCGCCCTCGATGGTCGCCTCGCCCCGGGGCGGATAGCGGGTCTCGACCTCGACGGCCTTCTCCCCGACCAGCGGCGCCAGGGCGTCCAGCACGTCGGTCGCCGCCAGGGCCAGCTCGACCCGGCCGGCGGGGGCGATGTGCTCGTTCAGCTCGATTCGCGACAGCGACAGCAGGTCGTCGATCAGCCGGGCCATGCGCTCGGCCTGGGCCTGCATGATGCCGAGGAACTTCTCGCGGGCGCCCTCGTCGTCGCGGGCGTGGCCGCGGAGGGTCTCGATGAAGCCGCTCAGCGAGGCCAACGGCGTGCGCAGCTCGTGACTGGCGTTCGCCAGGAAGTCGACCCGCATCCGCTCGGCGCGGCGCACGTCCGTCTCGTCCCGCAGGGTGATCACCGCCAGCCGCCCGCCGGCCCCCTCGCCGAGGGGGCGGGTCTGCACCGACCAGACGCGCTCCTGCGCCCCGCCGGTTTCCATCAGGGCCTCGCCGGCGGCGCCCAGCAGGGCCTCGTCCACGGCCTCCAGCACCTCAGGGTGGCGGATGGCGGTGACCAGCCGGGCGCCCTGCAGTTTCAGTGGAAACAGGGCATTGGCCGCCTGGTTGGCGAAGATCACGCGGCGGGCGGCCGGCTCGTCCGGGTCGCCCTCGACCACCAGCACCGGATCGGGCAGCCGCTCGACCAGCAGCTGGAACGGGCCGCCGGCCGGCATGGCCGAGGGCGGGACGGGGCTTTGCGCGCCCTCGCTTCCCACGGCCGAGGGCCTGGGGGAGGGTGCCGGTTCGACGGCGGTGCGCTGGGGCCACAGGGCCCTGAGGAACGACATGGCCGGGTCTCGATTCGCGGACGGAGCGCTTCTATGGTGCACGACCGTATGGCGCCCCGGTGAACCTTGCGATAGACGAGGCGGGTTGTCCTTCGGGAACACATTGAGAGCCTGACGCAATTTCGCCGCACGGGCGGTGGAGGAACGTCGAGCCGGTCTGGTTGCGGGGAACGTCACCCATGGTTCGTATGCGTTTGTTGGCCACCGTGGCCGCCGCGCCTCTCCTGCTTTTCGCGGGGGTCGCCTCCGCCGAGACGACCATCAGCAACAATCGCACGACGCCGATCTCGACCTCGACGGCGAACGGCGGCGCGGCCGATGACGTCAAGATCGCCGGCGGCGGCAAGATCGAGCTGACCACGGCCGGGCCGGCGGTCACCGTCGACAGCAGCAACGACTTCACCAACGACGGCTCGATCGTCATCAAGGACGTCGACAACGCCATCGGCGTGCTGGTCCAGGGCGGCAACACCACCGACGTGGCCAACAACGGCACCATCGTGCTGGATGACGACTACACGCCCAAGGACGACGACAAGGACGGCGACGACGACGGTCCCCTCGCCGAGGGCGAGAACAAGTGGGGCATCAAGGTCGTCGGACCGGGCGCCCTGACCGGGTCGATCAAGAACACCGGCTCGATCCAGATCGCCGGCAACAACTCGGGCGGCATCAGCCTCGAGACCGACCTCGTCGGCGACTTCGTCAACAGCGGCACCGTCTCGGTGGTCGGCACGAACGCCGTCGGCATCAACATCGCCGGGAATGTGACCGGCGCGACCCACCCGGCCCGGGCGGTCGAGGTGCGCGGCACCATCTCGGTCATCGGTGAGAACGCGGTCGGCCTGGACGTGTCAGGCGACGTGGCCGGCACCCTGCTGATCCAGGGCGGCATCAGCGCCCGCGGCTACCGCTACTCCAGCCGTCCGTTCCTGGCCGAGACCCGCGCCAAGCTGGACGACGACGACAAGCTGCAGGGCGGTTCGGCCGTCCGCGTGACGTCCAACATCACCGGCGGCATCCTGCTGGATGTGGCGCCCGCCGACGAGGACGAGGACGAGGACGACGAAGACGGCGACGGCGTGATCGACACCGCCGAGGGCGCGGCGACGATCACCGTGCTGGGCGAGGCCCCGGCCATCCAGATCGGTTCGGAAACCGAAGCCATCACCATCGGCAACGTCGGCGTCGGCGACAACGCCTTCGGCCTGATCATCCGCGGCACGGTCAGCTCCGACGGCCTGCTGGACAACGTCTCCTCGACCGGCATCCAGATCGGCACCGACAGCGGCAACGCGGTCGACCTGGGCGGCGGCATCCGCATGGACGGGGCCCTGACGGCCCGGACCTACAACTCGAATGCCCGCGCGCTGTGGCTGCGCAACGGGGCCAGCGCCGACGTGATCGACATCGGCGGCATCGTCTCGGCGGTCGGCACGACCACCTCCGCGCCGCTGGCCAGCGAGACGCCGATCCTGGTGGTCGGCCTGCAGATCGACCAGCTGGCGAACGTCGGCACGCTGCGCATCGACGGCACCGTCGCGGCCACCGGCGGCGGCGAACGGGTCGCCGCCTACGGCATCGTCGACCTGTCCGGCACGGTCACCCTGATCGAGACCACCGGCAACATCGTCGCCTCGGTCATCACCACCGATGACGCCGACGACGGCGACGACGATGATACCGACCCCAGCAACGAGGCCAATCTCAACACCGCCGTCGCCATCGACGTCAGCGCCAACACCACCGGCGTGACCATCCGCCAGACCGGCCGCATCGACGGCGATGACGGCGACGATGACATCGAAGACGCGGACGAGGACGGCGACGGCGTCGATGACGCCGATGAGCCGAACATCGTCGGCGACATCCGCTTCGGCTCTGGCGCGGACGTGCTGGACCTGCAGAACGGCGTGATGACCGGCAGCGTCTCCTTCGGCGACGGGGCGGACACCTTCATCCTGGCCGGCGGCGCCGACTTCAAGGGCGGCCTCACCGACACCGACGGCCAGCTGGACATCGACATCGCCAACGGCAAGGCGACGATCACCAACGCCCAGGTCATCAACGCCACCAGCCTGAATGTCGGCGCCGACAGCTCGCTGACGGTGACGATCGACCCCACGGCCAACGGCGGCGCCGGCGCCAACACCATGCTGGTGGTCAACACGGCCACCTTCGCCAACGGCGCGGCCATCGGGGTCGAGCTGACCGACCTGATCGACGGTCCGCAGAGCTACACCATCGTCCAGGCCGGGACCCTGACCGCCGGGACCCTGGACCAGGAACTGCTCGGCAACTCGCCCTACCTGTTCGTCGCCGAGGCGCGGGCGGACGAGGCCGCGGGCGAAGTCTATGTCGACGTGCGTCGCCGGACGGCCGCCGAGATGAACCTGAACGCCGGCGAGGCCGCCGCGCTCGACGCCGTGTACGAGGCGCTCAGCGAGGACGAGGGCGTCCGCGACGCCTTCCTGGCGACGACCGACCGCAAGGACTTCCTCAAGCTCTACGACCAGCTGCTGCCCGACCAGGGCGAGGGCCTGTTCTCGGCCCTGGACCTGGCTACGCTGGGCATCGCGCGCCTGACCGGCACCCGGCCGGACCTCAAGGAACGCTACGGCCCCGACAGCTTCTGGCTGCAGGAAATCAATGTCGGCGTCCTGCGCGAGGCCGGCGTCAGCCTGGGCTCGGAAACCAAGGCCTTCGGCTTCATCGGCGGCTACGAGGCGATGGGCGACGACGGCGGCGCGCTGGGCGTGACGCTGGCCTACCTCAACGCCGAGGAAAAGGACGACGTCGCCCAGGTCGGCGAGCAGACCAACATCTCGCTGGTCGAGGCGGGCGTCTACTGGCGCCGGGCGGCCGGTCCCTGGCTGTTCTCGGTCCGCGGCGCCGCCGGCTACGGCTGGTTCGAGGGTGAGCGGCGCTTCGTCGATCCGTCGACGGGCCTGGTGCGCGAAGCCAGCGCCACCTGGGGCGGCTACACCCTGTCGGCCAACGCCATGGCCGGCTACGAGGCGCGCTTCGGCCGCTTCTATGTCCGCCCGACGCTGAGCGTCGACTACTTCTACCTCTCCGAGGGCGAGCGGCGGGAAACCGGCGGCGGCGGGTCGTTCAACCTGATCGTCGACGAGCGCACCTCCAGCCGCCTGTCGGCCTCGGCCGAGCTGGCCGTCGGCGCCACCTTCGGCCGCGACACCTGGTGGCGTCCCGAACTGCGCGTCGGCTACCGCCAGATCCTGGCCGGTGAGATCGGCGACACGACCGCCCGCTTCACCAATGGCACCACCGGCTTCACCCTGACGCCGATGGAAGCCGGCGAGGGCGCGGTGGTTCTGGGTCTGGCCCTGCGGGCCGGCACGCCGATGAGCTACATGGCCCTCGAAGGCGAGGTCGAGAGCAGCGACGGCGAGGAGCGCTACAACCTGCGCGTCTCGGGCCGGATGATGTTCTGACCAGTCCCGGAACCGCCGCCTTCCGGGCGGCGTTTCCGGCCGCATGGACAAGCTCTGGATCGACGCGGTCGGCGTCGGCGCCGCGCTCTGCTCGATGACGAGCTTCACCCCGCAGATCTTCAAGATCTGGCGCGAGAAGGACGCCTCGTCGATCTCGTTGTGGATGTTCGCCCTGACGGTGACCGGCTTCACCCTGTGGACGACCTACGGGGCGCTGTCGGGAAGCTGGCCGATCGTCCTGTCCAACGCCGTCTGTCTTGCTCTGTCGGCCGTGATCCTGGCGCTGAAGCTCAGGTTCCGGGATCAACCCGCGCTTAACCACGCCGGCTAACCGCGCCGAAAGCGGCAGGCGCCATAAGGGGTCCATGAGCGGACCCGTCTCCATCCCCGGCCCCGGCCAGCGCCTGTCGATCCTCGGCGGCGTGGTCGATCCCATCACCCCCGCCGGCATGCTGGCGGCGACCGAGGTGTTCCTGGCCGGCGGCGGCACGGCGGTGATCGCCAACCACAACGCCCACAGCCTGTTCCTGCTGCCGAGGTCGCCCGAGCTGCGCCGCTTCTTCCAGGACGCCGAGCTGACCCAGATCGATTCCCTGCCGATGATCCTCTGGGGCCGGTTGATGGGGCTGCCGGTCGGGCGCGAGCACCGGTCCACCTATCTCGACTGGCGCGAGCTGTTCTGGACCCGGGCGGCCGAGCGCGGCTGGCGGGTGTTCCACCTGGGCGGCGCGCCGGGCGTGGGTGCGCGGGGCCGCGAGGCCGTGCTGGCCCGTCACCCGGGCCTGATGCTGGCCGAACATCACGGCTATTTCGACATGGCCGGCGGCGAGAACGAGGCCGTGCTCGAGGCCATCGCCGCATTCGAGCCGGACGTCATCATGGTCGGCATGGGCATGCCGCGCCAGGAAGCCTGGATCGCCGCCAACCGCCATCGCATCGGCCGGGGGGTCTTCTTCCCGGTCGGCGCCGCCTTCGACTACGAGGCCGGCGTCCAGTCAGCCGCGCCGCGCTGGATGGGCCGGATTGGCGTCGAGTGGCTCTACCGGCTGGTCTCCCAGCCCGGCCGCCTGGCCTACCGCTATCTGGTCGAGCCCTGGTTCCTGGCCCCGGCCATGCTGTCGGACCTGCGCGCGGCGGCGGCCAGGCGCTGAAGCGCCGTTGGCCGAGAAGACCTAGCTTGGCCCGCGCATCGGGCGCGGCCCCCACGGCGTCAGCGCCACCGACAGCGCGGTGCCCAGACCCATGACCACCATCCCGAGGGCGACCAGGGCGAACAGCGCCCATGATGGCGCCTGGGCCTGGACCAGCATCCAGCCGCCGAGCGCGATGACGCCCAGCCGGGCTGTCCCCGCCAGCAGCGGCCCCATGATGCGCCCTGCCCCCTGGGACGAGAAATAGAGGGCGAGGCTCAATCCGAAGAAGACGAAGGCCGGCCCCGAGAAGCGCAGGTACATCGAGGCGGCCGCATGGACGCCGGGGTCGTGGGTGAATATCGAGACCCAGAGCCCCGGCGCCAGCGCCAGCAACAGACCGATGCCGCCCAGGCCCGCCGCCCCCATCGCGCCGGCCGTCCACGCCACCTTGCGGGCCCGGGCCACATCGCCGGCCCCGATCGCCATGCCGACCATCGGCAGCGACGCCACGCCGACCGAGAAGGCAATCGGCACCAGCAGGAACTCCAGCCGCGAGCCGATGCCGTAGCCGGCCAGGGTCTCGACGCCGAAGCGGGCGGCGATGCTGGTGATCACCAGGATGGTGGCGACGGTCTGGATCGGCGACAGCATGGCGGGCCCGCCGACCCGGAGGATGTCGAGGAAGTGCTCGCGGCTCAGCGGTCCGCGCAGACGCAGCCGCACGCGCGCCGTCGGGCGACGCAGCAGCACGAACAGGATCAGCGCCACGCCGGCGCCGGACAGCGCCTGGCCAAGGCCGACGCCGACGATCCCGAGCCGGGGCGCCGGACCCCAGCCGAAGCACAGGGCGCCGCCCAGCACCACCTGCACGGCCGCCCCGGCCAGCATGGCCACCGACGGCGCCACCATGTTCCCCGAGCCCCGCAGAATCGAGGCCAGCATGTTCAGCAGCCAGATGGCCGCAGCGAAGCTGAAGACGACATGGGCGTATAGCACCGCCTGGCGGAGGGTCTCGCACCGCCCGCCCAGAAGGCTGAAGACCCCCGAGCCGAACAGGGTCAGCAACAGGGTGAAGAACAGCCCC
>VFQU01001190.1_pt1 | contig 16408 bp, 15 predicted proteins | sample 3512311 | NCBI WGS metagenome assembly VFQU01 (sample SAMN10412377, study PRJNA504923) | tailings metagenome | isolation source: Relicate 3 Philex TSF3 active mining site | place: Philippines: Tuba, Benguet | collected 2017-08-29
ACCGCCTTCATCAGGCCGATGTTGCCTTCCTGGATCAGGTCGAGGAACTGCAGGCCGCGGTTGGTGTACTTCTTCGCGATGGAGATCACCAGACGCAGGTTGGCCTCGATCATTTCCTTCTTGGCATCGCGCGAGGAAGCCTCGCCGTTGTTCATGCGCTTGTGGATGTCCTTCAAGTGATCGATGGGCACCACGACGCTGTTCTGGACGTCGATCAGGCCCTGCTGCAGCTCCTGCACCGGCGGGATGTTGCGCTCGATGATCACGCTCCAGGGCTTGCCTGCCGCGGCCTGCTTCTCCACCCACTTCAGGTTGAGCAGGTTGGGCGGGAAATCCTTGATGAAGGTTTCCTGCGGCATGCCGCACTTGTCCACGATGATGCGGCGCAGCTCGCGCTCTTTCTTGCGGATCTCATCGACCTGGTTGCGCACGGTGCTGCACAACTTCTCGATCGCCTTGGCCGTGAAGCGGATGGTCATCAGCTTCTCGGTGATGGCGAGCTGCATCTTCACGTAGGTCTGGCTGTCGGTGATGGCGTGCTGCATCTTCACGTAGGTCGGGCTGCCGTAGCCTTCCTTGTCGTAGGCCTTGTGCAGCTTCTCGAACATCACGCGCATGGCGTCGAAGCGCTCCAGCGCTTCGCGCTTGAGCTCTTCCAGCTTGCGGGTGAGCGCCTTGGAGCCGCCCTTGCCGTCGTCGTCGTCGGCCTCGTCGTAGTCGTCGAAGTCTTCTTCGGCCACGTAGTCGTCGGCCTCGTCGGCGTCGGCAAAACCGTCGACCACGGTGGAGATGACAACCTTGCCTTCGCGGATTTCCTCAGCCATGGCCAGGATTTCGGCGATGGTGGCGGGCGATTCGCTGATCGCCTCCATCATGCTGTGCAGGCCGCCTTCGATGCGCTTGGCGATCTCGATCTCGCCTTCACGCGTGAGCAGCTCCACCGTGCCCATCTCGCGCATGTACATGCGCACCGGGTCGGTCGTGCGGCCGAATTCGCTGTCCACGGTGGACAGCGCGGCTTCGGCTTCCTCTTCCGCTTCCTCTTCGGTGGCGGCGGTGGGGCCGGTGTTGTTCAGTAGCAGGGTCTCGGCGTCGGGCGTCTGTTCGTAGACGGCCACACCCATGTCGTTGAGCAGCGAAACCACCACTTCCAGCGTCTCGGCCTCGACCAGCTTGTCGGGCAGGTGGTCGTTGATCTCGCCGTGCGTGAGGTAGCCGCGGGTCTTGCCGAGCTTGATCAGCGTCTTGAGGCGTTCGCGGCGCGCGCGGGCTTCTTCTTCGGAGAGGATGGTTTCATCCAGCCCGAATTCCTTCATCAGCGCGCGTTCCTTCGCCTTGCTGATCTTCATGCGCAGCGGCTTGGCCTTCTCGGTGGGCTGCGCGTTGGTTTCTTCCACCACCACTTCTTCGGCGATGTCCTCGCCCAGGTCGGCGTCGTCCAGATCACCGATGTCGTCGCCCAGATCGTCCGCGTCTTTCTCGCCGGGTTTGCCGGCAGGCTTGCGGCCGCGTTTGGCGGCCGGCTTTTCTGCGGCGGCCTTGGCGGGACGACCCGGCCTTTTCTTCGCGGGTGCTGCGTCGTCCAGCAGTTCTTCGGGCTTGGCCTTCTTGGCGGTGGCCTTGGCTTCGGGAGCGGCCGGGGCCTTCTTGGCAGGTGCGCTCTTGGCGGCGGCCTTGGTGGGGGTTTTGGTGGTCACTGCGGGGGCTTTCTTGGGGGGAGCCACCGGTTTGGCCTTCACAGGCGCGGCCTTCTTGGCAGGGGCTTTGGCGGACGCAGCGGACGCACTGGCTTTCTTCGCGGGCATGGGAACCTCAAAAAAAATCGTCGAACGGACCGGCAGACAGACACTCGGAAGCCGCCAGAAGACCCCTGAGATGGGGCCGAACCGGGGGTTTTGAAGGCACTCAAGCCCACCGAACGCCGGTGCGGATGGGCCTGCAAGCTGTGGGGGCGAACATTTGGTGTGCAGTCCTTGCGGGGTTCCGCGCGCCCACTCGGTGGAGATGGGCGGGGTGGCCGGGATCGTGATCCATGTAGCCCCTGCGTGGGGGCCGGGCCGGTGCCGGAGGTGCTGCTGTCGCGCTTGCGGTGCAGCCGCGGATTATACCGGCGCAGCCCCGATCTGGTGCTCCAGCGCCTTGCGCTGGGCCTGGATGTCGGCATAACGCCGCAGTTCGGCCGGGTCGTTGCCGGCTCGGGCGATGGCCTCGTTCTCCAGCGTCTTCAGGCGCTCGATGCGCAGGCGCAGCATGACGTGCGCGAGCTCTTCGGGGTCTTCCTCGGCGCCGGGCGTCAGGGCGCAGTGGTCCACCACCTGGGCGGCCAGGGTCTCGTGCGGCTGGCCGCGCAGGGCCTCGCGCAAGGCGGCCCAGGGTTGGTGGCCATGTTCGTGGATCTGCGCCTCCAGCCAGGCGAACAGCGGACCGTGCGGGGCCGGCAGTTCGGCCAGCAGGTGGTGGTCGTCGGCGGAAAGAGAGTCCCACACGGCGGGGTTGGACAGCAGCAGGCCGAGAGCGCGGTCCTGGCGGCTCACCACGCCGCGCCGCTGGCCCGCGGGGCGGGCGCGCCAGGCGTGTTCGGGGGCGTCCGGGCCGCGTGGGCGCGCATTGTTTTCGGTGCGCGCTCGGCGGGGCGCGGGCTGGCTGGCCCCCTGGCGGGCGTTGGGCGACCACAGTTGCAGCAGATCCTGCGCGTCGAGCGCGGCGCGTTCGGCGATGTCGCCCAGCAGTTGGCGCTTGAGCGCGCCTTCGGGCAGGGCCCCCCACAGGGGGCGTGCCTGGCTCACCATGCGCGCGCGGCCCTCGGCGCTGGTGAGGTCGCAGTCGGCGCTGGCGGCTTCCAGCAGGAAGCGCGACAGCGGCACGGCCTCCTTCACGCGCTCGGCGAAGGCCTCGGTGCCGTTTTCGCGGATGTAGCTGTCCGGGTCGTGCTCGGCGGGCAGAAAGAGGAACTTCACGCTGCGCGTGTCGCTGGCCAAAGGCAGGGCGGCGTCGAGCGCCTTGCGTGCAGCGCGTCGCCCGGCGGCATCGCCGTCGAAGCTGAACACCACGGCCTCGGTGAAGCGGAAGAGCTTCTGCACGTGCTCGGGCGTGCAGGCCGTTCCCAGCGTGGCCACAGCGTTGGCAAAGCCGAGCTGCGCCAACGCCACCACGTCCATGTAGCCCTCGGTGACGAGCGCGTAGCCGTGCTGGCGGATGGCCGTGCGGGCCTCGAACAGGCCGTAGAGCTCGCGCCCCTTGCTGAACACCGGTGTCTCGGGCGAGTTCAGGTACTTGGGCTCGCCCTTGTCGAGCACGCGCCCGCCGAAGCCGATGCATTCGCCCTTGACGTTGCGGATCGGGAACATGATCCGGTCGCGGAAGCGGTCGTAGCGCTTGGCCTGGCCATCCTGGCCTTTCTCGTCGGCGTGCTCGATCACCAGGCCGGACTCGGTGAGCAGGGGCGACTGGTAGTCGGGGAACACACCGGCCAGGTGGCGCCAGCCCTCGGGCGCATAGCCCAGGCCGAAGACCTTGGCGATCTGGCCCGAGAGGCCACGGCCCTTGAGGTAGTCGACCGCGCGCGGCGAGCCCTTGAGCTGCGCCTGGTAGGCCTTGCCGGCCTTCTCCAGCACGTCGGTGAGCGTGGCTTGCTGCTGGCGCTGCTGTGCGGCGCGCTCGCGCTCCTGCGGCGACACATCTTCTTCCGGCACCTGCAGGCCGACCTGCGACGCGAGGTCCTTCACCGCTTCCACGAAGCCCATGCCGGTGTGTTCCATGAGGAAGCCGATGGCGTTGCCGTTCACCCCGCAGCCGAAGCAGTGATAGAACTGCTTGGACGGGCTGACGCTGAACGAGGGTGACTTCTCGCCGTGGAAAGGGCAAAGCCCCATGAAGTTGGCGCCGCCCTTCTTGAGCTGCACGTATCGACCCACCACGTCGACCACGTCGACGCGGCTGAGCAGTTCCTGGATGAAGCTCTGGGGGATGGCCATGAAGGGGTGGAAGCTTACCCCCTGGGGCCATGCCGATCAGTCACCGGCAACGATGCCCTCGCGCCGCGGGTCGGCGCCGCCGAGCCAGCGGCCGTTGCGGCGCACCAGGGCTTGCGCGCCGCTGGTCATGTCGGGCTGTTGCACGGTGTGGCCCAGCGCCTGCAGGGCCTGCACCGTGGCGGCGGGGAAGCGGTCTTTTTCGAGCAGCAGCGGCCCGCCCAGGCTGCCGAAGTTGGGCAGGTCCAGCGCGGCCTGCGGGTGCAGGCCCCAGTGCAGCGTGCCCAGCAGAGCCTTGGCGGTGTAGTGAATGATCAGCGCGCCGCCCGGGCTGCCGGCACTCATCAGCGGCTCGCCGGTCTGCGCGTCGAACACCAGCGTGGGCGCCATCGACGAGCGCGGCCGCTTGCCCGGCTGCACGCGGTTGGCCACCGGGCGGCCCTGCGCGTCGGCGGGCGTGAAGCTGAAGTCGGTGAGCTCGTTGTTGAGCAGGAAGCCACCGGGGCGCGACACATCGGTGCTGACCATGAGGCGCGCGCCGAAGGCCGATTCGATGGTGGTGGTCATGGCCAGCGCGTTGCCACGGCCGTCGACGATGCTGATGTGGCTGGTGCCCGCTTCGGGCTGCGCCGGCATGGGCGCGAAGGCCAGGGCGGCGCCCGCGGGCCGACCGGGCGCCACCTGCGGCATGCGCTGCGGGCCGATGAGCGTGGCGCGCGCGTTCAGGTAGTCGGGGTCCAGCAGGCTGCGCCAGTCGCCGCCGGGCGCGGGCGCGAAGTCGGGGTCGGCCAGGTACTGCGCGCGGTCAGCAAAGGCCAGGCGCGAGGCCTCGGTATAGGCGTGCAGCCAGTCGGCACCGGGCCGGCCATCGCGCAGCGCGGCCAGGGCCTGCGGCGTGCGCGAGAGCAGGCCCAGGATCTGCGCGACCGCGATGCCGCCCGAACTGGGCGGCGGAAAGCCGCACAGGCGCACCCAGCGCCCGCCGGCGCGCAACGGGTGGCACAGGGCCTCGCGTTCGCGCGGCTGGTAGTTGCGCAGGTCGTCTTGTGTGAGCGCGCCGGGGCGGGTGGGGTGCATGCGCACCTTCTCGATGATGGCGCGCGCGATCGGGCCCTCCACCATTGCCAGCGGGCCGAGCGTGGCGATCTCGCGCAACACCACCGCCAGTTCGGGGTTGCGCAGCACATGGCCCACGGGGTGGGGCGAGCCGTCGGCGCGGTAGAAGTAGGCGCGGGCCACGGGGTCGGCGGGCAGGGCCTTCTCGGCGGCCAGCAGCGTGTGCAGCCGCGGGCTCACCGCAAAGCCGCGCTCGGCCAGGGCAATCGCCGGCTCGAACAGCCGTGCCCAGGGCAGGCGCCCGTGCTGGCGGTGCGCGAGCGCAAGCATGGGCACCACGCCCGGCGTGCCGACCGACAGACCACTGGCCACAGCCTGCTCGAAGGGCAGAGGTGCGCCTTGCGGGTCGAGAAAGAGGCGCTCGTCCACCGCGGCGGGCGCAGTCTCTCGGCCATCGAAGGCCTGCACGCGCCGGCCGTCCCAGTGAAGGAGGAAAGCCCCGCCGCCGATGCCGCTCGATTGCGGTTCGACCAGGGTCAGCACCATCTGCACCGCAATCGCCGCATCGACCGCGCTGCCGCCGGCGCGCAGGATCTGGGCACCCGCGTCGGCTGCGAGCGGGTTGGCGGCCGCCACGGCGGAACGCTCGAACGACCAGCCGGGCTTGGCTGTGAGGCCCGAGGCGGCCTCGGGCTGTGGCGGGTTGGTGGGAGGCTGCGCGCAGGCCGCCACCAGCAAGGCAAGGAGAAGGGGGTAGGGCCAGCGCTTCATGAGCGCCGACTCTACGCCTCGATGGCTTACTTCGGTGCCAGGCGGATCGCGCCGTCGAGGCGGATCACCTCGCCATTGAGCATGTCGTTTTCGATGATGTGCTTCGCCAGCTTGGCGTAGTCGGCGGGCGTGCCAAGGCGGCTGGGGAAGGGCACGCCGGCGGCCAGCGCGTCCTGCACTTCCTTGGGCATGCCGAACAGCATCGGCGTGCCGAAGATGCCGGGGGCGATCGTCATGTTGCGGATGCCGTTGCGCGCCAGGTCGCGCGCGATCGGCAACGTCATGCCGACCACGCCGCCCTTGGTGGCGCTGTAGGCGGCCTGGCCGATCTGGCCATCGTAGGCGGCCACGCTGGCAGTGCTGATGAGCACGCCGCGCTCGCCGGTGGCTTCGGGCTCGTTCTTGCACATGGCGTCGGCGGCCAGGCGGATCATGTTGAAGGTGCCCACCAGGTTGACCATGATGGTCTTGGTGTACACGGCCAACGAGTGCGGGCCGTTCTTGCCCACGGTTTTCTCGGCCGGGGCGATGCCCGCGCAGTTGACCAGGCCCACCAGCTTGCCCATCGACACCGCCTTGGCCACCACGGCCTGGCCATCGGGCTCGCTGCTCACGTCGCACTTCACGAACGCGCCGCCGATGTCTTTGGCGACGGCCTCGCCTTTTTCCACCTGCATGTCGGCGATGACCACCTTGCCGCCATTGGCCGCGAGCATGCGCGCCGTGCCTTCACCGAGGCCTGATGCGCCGCCGGTGACGATGAAAACCTTGCCTGCAATGTCCATGTGTGCTCCTGGGTGGATGTGGCCGTGATCGGCATTGACGTTGACGTAAACGTCAATTATGGCCGTTGAGGGAACCTCGCGGCCAGTGTGACAGTCACATCTTTGTCACGCATGGCGCCCAGACTGCCGTTCTTTGCGTGTCGAGATTGACCATGTTTGCTCCCAACGACGACCTCATGCGCCGTGTCAGCGAAGACCTGATGGACGGCTACGACGAAGAGCTCGAGATGGAGATCGAGGACCGCGAGCTCGATGAATCCCTCGACGCGGCCGATGTGGCGCAGCGTCGGGATGCGCGGCGCGTGTACTTCCGCGAACTGTTCCGCCTGCAAGCCGAGCTGGTGAAGCTGCAGGACTGGGTGGTGAACACCGGCCACAAGCTCGTGGTGGTGTTCGAAGGCCGCGACGCGGCGGGCAAGGGCGGCGTGATCAAGCGCATCACGCAGCGCCTGAATCCGCGGGTGTGCCGCGTGGTGGCGCTGCCCGCACCCAACGACCGCGAACGCACGCAGTGGTACTTCCAGCGCTACGTGACGCACCTGCCCGCTGGCGGCGAGATCGTGCTGTTCGACCGCAGTTGGTACAACCGTGCCGGCGTCGAACGCGTGATGGGCTTCTGCGATGACGACCAGGTGGAGGCGTTCTTCCGCACCGTGCCCGAGTTCGAGAAGATGCTCGTGAACTCCGGCATCCAGCTCGTGAAGTACTGGTTCTCGATTTCGGACGAAGAGCAGGAAGCCCGCTTCCTCGGCCGCATCCACGACCCGCTCAAGCAGTGGAAGCTCAGCCCCATGGACCTGGAAAGCCGCCGCCGCTGGGAGCTCTACACCAAGGCCAAGGAAGAGATGCTCGCGCGCACGAACATCCCCGAATCACCCTGGTGGGTGGTGCCGGCGGACGACAAGAAGAAGGCGCGTTTGAACTGCATCCATCACCTGCTGTCACTTATTCCGTACCACGAGGTCGAGCGCCCGTCGATCGTGTTGCCTGATCGCATCCGCCACGAGGGCTACCGCCGCCACCAGGTGCCCGGCGAGATCTACGTGCCGCCGGTGTACTGATCCAGCCGCAGAAGCGAAAAAGCGCCCGCAGGGCGCTTTTTTTGTGGAGGTGTCGATTTACTTGTAGCCGACGCGATCCAGCATCTGCTGGACCTTGGTGAGGTTCTTCGACACGGCGGCCAGCGGCACGGTTTCCAGCTTGAAGTCGTCGCCCATGGTCTTGAAGGCCGGGTTGTCCAGCTTCACGCCCCTGGCGGCGGCGTACTCGTTGTTGCCGTTGGCGAAGTACTGCTGCGCCGTGGGGCTGGCCAGGTACTCCATGAAGGCGATGGCGTTGTCGCGGTTCTTGGCGTGTTTGGCCACGGCCGCGCCGGCGATGTTCACGTGCGTGCCCGATGTGGCCTGGTTCGGGAACACGATGCGCACTTTCTCGACCACGGCCTTGTCTTCCGGTTTGTCCGAGCGGAGGATGCGCGCGAAGTAGTAGCTGTTGGCAACGGCCACGCCGCATTCGCCCGAGGCCACGGCGCGGATCTGGTCGGTGTCGCCGCCCTTGGGCGCGCGCGCCTGGTTGTCCACCAGGCCCTTCAGCCAGGCCTCGCCTTTCTGGTCACCCAGGCGCTCCACCACGGTGGCGAACAGCGACAGGTTGTAGGGGTGCGAGCCGGTGCGGGTGCACAGCAGGCCCTTGAGCTTCGGGTCGGCCAGCTGTTCGTAGGTGGCCACGTCTTCGGCTTTCACGCGCGAAGGGTCGTAAATCACGATACGCGCGCGGGTGGAGAAACCGGTCCAGGTCACGCCGTCGGCCGTGGGAGCGGCGCGCAGGGTGGCGGGAATGGCGTCGTCCAGCTTTTTCGACTTGATGGGCTGGAACAGGCCCTGCGCGTCGGCCGCTGCCATGCGGGCGGCGTCGACCATCAGCACCACGTCGGCGGGCGAGGCCGTGCCCTCGGCGCGCAGGCGCGCCACCAGGCCGGCGTCGTCGGCTTCCACGCGGTTGATCTTGATGCCCGTGGCCTGGGTGAAACCGTTGTAGAGCGCCTCGTCCGTCTGGTAGTGGCGGGCCGAGTAGATGTTGAGGACCTTGTCCTGGGCCTGGGCGGCACCGAACGACAGGGTGGTGGCCACAAGACCGAGCGCAAAGCGGCGGGAGATGTTCATGGGCAGATCTCTCGAATGAGTCGACGGGGAAAGGGGACGAGCTTTGGGACAATCCGGCATCGGCTGCCCCGGAGCGCGGCCATGCTAACAGAAGCGAGAATGGTTCTTACTAAGTATCTTGGTCGTTGGGCGGGCCTTTGCGCCGTTGTCATCCTGGTGGGGTGTGCCAGCGCACCACCCCAGACACCGCCACCTTCCGAGCCCCCTGTGGTGGTGGCGCCGCCCAGCCCCCCGCCCGTGCTCACGCGCGCACCGCGCCTGGGCCTGGCGCTCGGTGGTGGGGCGGCGCGCGGGTTCGCGCACATCGGCGTGATCCAGGAGCTGGAGCGCGCCGGCATCCGGCCCGACTTTCTCGCCGGAACCTCCGCGGGCAGCCTGGTGGCCACGCTGTATGCGAGCGGCATGACGGGTGCCGAACTCGAGCGGCTGGCGCTGCAGATGCACGAAGCCCAGATTGCGGACTGGTCGCTGCCCATCCTGGGCCGGGGCCTGCTGCGCGGCGAGGCGCTCACGCGCTATGTGCGCGAGGCGGTGGACGGCAAGGTGATCGAGGACATGAAGCTGCCGCTGGGCGTGCTGGCCACCGATCTCAAGACCGGGCGCGGGGTGCTGTTCCGCCGCGGCGACGCTGCGCTGGCTGTGCGCGCCTCGAGCGCGGTGCCGGGCGTGTTTTCACCTGTGAAGATTGGTGACACCGAGTACGTGGACGGCGGGCTGATCGCGCCGGTGCCGGTGCGCCAGGCGCGGGAGATGGGGGCGGAACTGGTGCTCGCGGTGGACATTTCGAGCGTGCCGGAAGCCAACAGCGCATCGGGCAGCCTGCAGGTGTTGCTGCAGACCTTCGCGATCATGGGCCAGAGCATCAACCGCCACGAACTGGCCACGGCCGACCTGGTGGTTCACCCCGCGCTCGACGGCATGGGCGGTGCGGATTTCTCGACGCGCCCACGCGCCATAGAGGCGGGCCGCCAGGCCATGCGTGCGGCGATGCCGCGCCTCAAGGCGTTGCTGGCGCAGCGCCGGCCGCTGTAGGCCCGGCCCTTTCCCAACGCATCGACAGCCACGCAAACAGCAACCCGACCGCCGCACCACAGAGCACGTCGAGGAACACGTGCTGGCGGATGGCCATGGTGGACCACACGATGGCCGCGCATTGCAGCCAGCTGGCCCAGCGCGTCCAGGCGGGTGCGCCGAGTTCGCGCAGCTGCCGGTGCAGCCAGCACGCGGCATGCAGGGCCGCTGCCACATGCAATGAGGGGCAGGCGTTGCTCGCGGCGTCGATGCCTTTGAGGAAGGCCAGTTGCGGGTGCACCGACCAGTCGATGTCGAACACCGGGGTCTGCGTCGGCCAGAGCCAGAAGATGGCCAGGCAGAACGCGCACATGAGTGCGGCCCAGACGCCATAGCGGGCCAGGGCCAGCCAGTTGCCGATCAGGCCGGGCGCCAGCGACACATAGACCCAGAGCCAGCCGTACGCATACAGCGCCACGGGTTGGAAAGAGACCCACGCATCCGGTGCCAGCAGCGGTACCTCCCAGGCCGGCTGACTGGGGTTCTTGAGCACCCAGAAATAGGCGTGAAAGAACAGCACCATGAATGCACTGGTGCCCACGGCTTTGAGCGGCCACAGCGCGAAGAACCGGCGGGCCAGCTGGCGTGTCCAGACCGGCGGGTGGGAAGGAGTCAAGGCAACGTCACTCGGTGAGCAGGGCGGCGCCACTGTACCCGAGGCCTGTGGCGGTTTTCCCCGGCACGCACGGCCCCTGGGCCCCCGGGGGGCGCCGCAGGGGGCGGTCACTATAATTCGGCCCTTTTTCAGGGCGCCTGTCCCGATGCCGATCGAACGGCCCCGGGGCAGGGTGCCTCGGCCCGTGATCCCGCCCGTGCGTGTTCCCGTGCGCTGGACCAACCAAACAAGAGGGCCTGGCGGTCGATGCCGGCGCTGGAGGGAATGACATGAACGCCATCGAACTGATCCGCCAGTTCCTCGTCGATCGCCTGGGCGTGCCCGAGGGCGACGTGCAGCCCGAAGCCGTGCTGGCCGATCTCGGGGTGGATTCGCTCATGCTGGCCGAACTGATGTTCGAAGCCGAGGACCGGCTGGGCACCGAAATTCCCTCCGACCAGACACCGCCGACGACCGTGGCCGACATGGTCGCTGTCATCGAATCGCTCGCGGCACTCAAGTCGACGGGGTGAGCATGGCGCGGCATCGCGTCGCGATCACCGGTCTGGGGCTTGTGAGCCCCTACGGCGGTGATCTCGAGGATTTCTTTCAACGCGTGTGGGCCGGCGAGTCGGCCGTGCAGTGGCTGGTCACCGACGACGAGCCGCGTGCGCTGCGCCTGCCGTTCGTGCGTTGCGCGGCCTTCGCGCCCGACCGCGAGCTGGGCAAGCCGCTGGCGTCCATGATGGAGCGCTTCTCTCAGCTGGGCATGGCCGCGGCCTTCGCGGCCTGGCAGCAGGCGGGCCTGAGCCGGTCGGCCACCGAGGACGGCAGCGACCGCAGCCGCTGGGGTTGCCTTTGGGGCACGGCCCTGGGCGGGCTGGCGGCGCACGAACGCGGGGCGCGCGATCTCTGGCTCAAGGGCCGCGACCGGGTGTCGCCGCTGTCGGTGGTGATGGGCATGAACAACGCGGCCAACGCCCACATCTCCATCCAGCTCGGCCTGGGTGGCGTGAGCAGCAGCCACACGGCGGCTTGTGCGTCGGCCTCCATGGCCATCGGCGAAGCGTTTCGCCGTGTGCGCTCGGGTGAAGCCGAGATCATGGTCACCGGCGGCTCGGATGTCTGCCAGTCGATGAGCGTGGTGCGTGCCTGGGAGGCCATGCGCGTGCTCGCGCGGGGCGACGAGCACAGTGCGCCGCATGCCTGCCGGCCGTTCGCGGCCGATCGCGATGGCCTGGTGCTGGGCGAAGGCGGTGCCGCGCTGGTGCTCGAGAACTGGGACCGCGCGGTGGCGCGCGGTGCGCGCATCCACGGCGAGTTGCTGGGTTTTGCCACCAACTGCGACCACTCCCACCTGGTGCGACCCGATCGCGACGGTCAGGTGCGCGCGCTGCGCGCCGTGCTTGATGACGCCGGCCTGGCGCCGCAAGACGTGCACTACGTCAACGCACATGGCACCGCCACGCCCGAAGGCGATCCGGTCGAGGTGCAGTCCTTGCGCGAGGTGTTCGGCGAGCTGGCGCCGCGCCTGCCGGTGAGTTCCACCAAGTCCGTGCACGGCCACCTGCTCGGCGCCGCCGGTGCCATCGAGGCCGTGGTCACGGCCATGGCGGTGCGCGAGCAGGCCATCCCGCCCACTGCCCACCTCGAGGGCCGCCTGGACCCCGCCTGTGAAGGCGTTGACCATGTGTTACACGGCCGTCGTGCGAACGGCCTGCGCGTGGCGCTGTCCAACTCGTTCGCGTTCGGGGGCAGCAACGTCGTGCTGGCTTTCGGCGCGCCGCCTGCCCACTGAGGCATCCAGGAGACCCCCAATGTCGGAACAAGCCGTCAACGCCCAGGCCGTGGAACAGATCGTTCCCGAGCTGGTGCAACTCATCATCGAAGCGCTCAACCTCGAACTCCAGCCGCAGGACGTGGACCCCGATGCACCGCTCTATGGCGAAGGCATGGGGCTCGATTCGATCGACATGCTCGAGATCGCGCTCGTCATCTCCAAGCGCTACGGCTTCCAGATGCGCTCGGACAACGAGAACAACCAGAAGATCTTCGCCAGCCCGCGCGCGCTGGCGGCCCACATCGCGCAGCACCGCACGCAATGAGCCGCTTCGGCCTGCTGCGCGCTGCGGCCACCGGCCTTTTGTTGCTGGGCTGGATCGTCGCCTCGCACCTGGGCAGCACCGGCCGCGGGCCAATGGACCTGCACGTGGCGGTGGCCGTGGCGCCCTTGCTCGCGGCGCTGGCCATCGTGTTCGCGCGCCTGGCGCGGCCCGCCCTCAAGTGGCTGGCCTGGCTTGCCCTGTGTTTGTTGCTCGCAGGCCTGTGGCCACTGTTGCGCACGCAGGTGGCGCTGCTGTACTACCTGCAGCACCTGGGCGTGCACCTGGCGCTGGCCGCCTTGTTCGGCGCCACGCTCGTGGGGCCGGGCGACCCGTTGATCACCCGCATGGCACGCGCCGTGCAGGGCGAACTGTCGCCGCGCATCCTGCGCTACACGCGCCAGTCCACCCTGGCCTGGACGGTGTTCTTCCTGCTCAATGCGCTGGTGTCCACCGTGTTGTTCGTGGCCGCGCCGCGCGAATGGTGGTCCTTGCACGCCAATGTGCTCACCGGGCCGCTGCTGGGCCTGGTGTTCTTGCTCGACGCCGTGTGGCGGCGCTGCGTGCTGCTGCCGCACGAGCGCCCGCGGTTGTCGGACGTGGTGCGAGCCTGGCGCGCCGACAGCGAGCGCCGCCAGGCCGCGGTGCGGGGGCTGCCGTGAGCCGCTCGCCCCTGGTTTCGTTGCACGGGCTCGATGCCGTGCTGGCCTGGCGCCCCGAGGGCCCGGTGCGCGTGGGCGAATTCCTGGCCGACACGCTGGCCTTTGCCGAGCAGCTGCCCGCCCACGGCGATCTCATCAACCTCTGCGAAGACCGTTACCGTTTTGCGGTCGGCTTCGCGGCCGGCCTGCTGCGCGGGCGCACCAGCCTGCAACCGTCGTCGCTGGCCCCGCAAAGCCTGCAGCAAGTCGCGCAAGACCACCCCGGCGCCACTTGCCTCGTCGACACGTTCGACGCGCCCAGCGCGGGCCTGCCGTCGCTGCCCGTGCCCTCGCGGCCGGGCCTGGGCCGGCCGCTGCCCACCGAGGTGCCCCTGATCGACGACCGGCTGGTGGCCGCGGTGCTGTTCACCTCGGGCTCCACCGGGCGGCCACAACCGCACCCCAAGCGCTGGGGCCACCTGGTGCGCAATGGCCGGGCCGAACGCGCGGCGCTGGGGATGGATCGCGAACCCCATGTGCTGGTGGGAACCGTCCCGGTGCAGCACAGCTACGGTTTCGAATCCACCTTCCTGCTCGCCCTGCACGGGGGCTGCAGCTTCTGGTCGGGCAAGCCCTTTTTCCCACAAGACATTTCAGACGCCTTGCAGGCCGTGCCCGCGCCTCGCCTGCTGGTGACCACGCCGTTCCACCTGGCCAACTGGCTGGCCTCAAAGCCCACGGTGCTGCCGCAGCGCCTGCTGTCGGCCACCGCGCCGCTGGCCGAGGGCCTGGCGCAGCAGGCCGAGGCCGCGTGCGGCGCCGAGCTGTACGAGATCTACGGCTCCACCGAATCGTCGGCGCTGGCGAGCCGGCGCACCGTGCTCGGCGCGGCCTGGTCGCTGCTGCCGGGCGGTGTGCGGCTCACCTTCTCGGGCGACGTCGCCAGCGCCGAGGGCGGGCACGTGGAAGGCAGCGTGCCGCTGGGCGACCTCATCGAGCCGCTGCCCGATGGCGAAGGCCGTTTCGTGCTGCATGGCCGCCACGCCGACCTGATCAACATCGCGGGCAAGCGCACCTCGTTGGCCTATCTGAACCGCCAACTGGCGGGCCTGCCCGGCGTGCAGGACGCCGCCTTCTTCCTGCCCGACGAGCTGGCCGAAGCCCACGATCCCGCCGCGGTCACGCGGCTCGTCGCTTTCGCGGTAGCGCCCGGTGGCAGCGTGGCCGGGCTCATGAGCGCGCTGCGCGAGCGGGTGGACGCGATCTTCCTGCCGCGCCCGCTGGTGCTGCTGCCCAGCCTGCCGCGCAACGCCACCGGCAAGCTCACGCGCGACGCACTGGCCACGCTCTACCGGCGCGAGGTGCTGCGTGAGCCCGGTTGAACGCGCCTGGGTGGTGCCCGCCGACCACCCCGCCTTCGCCGGGCATTTCCCGGGCCGGCCCATCCTGCCCGGCGTGGTGTTGCTCGACGAAGCCTTGCGCGCCGCGCGCGAACTGGCGCCCGACGCCACGGGCTGGTCAATCCCGCAGGCAAAGTTCCTGCAGCCCGTGCTGCCCGGTGAACACCTTCTGTTGTGTTTGACCCCGCTGGCCACCTCGGGCTTCGCCTTCGAGTTCCGGCGCGCGGGCGCCGTGGTGGCCAGCGGGCAATTGCGCCTGCAGCGGGCATGAGCTCGCCGCCTCTGCCCGAATGGCGCCAGCGGTCCGAGCGCGGCACGCCGGGCTTGCTGCGGTTCATGGTGCGCCTGTCGCTGCTTGTCGGGCGCCGGCTCAGCCGCGTGGTGCTGCACGCCATCACGCTGTACTTCGTGTGCTTTGCGCCGCGCACACGCGAAGCCAGCCGCGCCTACCTGCGCCGCGCGCTCGGGCGTGAGCCCGGCTGGCGCGATCGCTACCGGCACGTGCTCGCTTTTGCCAGCACCGTGCACGACCGCATCTACCTGCTCAACGACCGCTTCGATCTGTTCGACATCGAGGTGCAGGGCGCCGACGCGCTGCTGCAAGCGGTGCAGCAGGGGGGCTTGTTGCTCGTGGGCGCGCACCTGGGTAGTTTCGATGCATTGCGCTGTGTGGGCCGCCAGCATCCGGGCCTGCAGATCGGCATGCTGATGTACGAGGACAATGCGCGGCAGGTGGCGGCGGCGCTGCAGGCCATCAACCCGCAGGCGCGTCACGACGTGGTGCCGCTGGGCCGGCCCGATTCGATGATCGAGGCCGCGCGGCGCATCGAACAGGGGCACCTGCTGGGCATGCTGGCGGACCGCTCCATCCACGGTGACGACGAGCGCGTGATGATCGACTTTCTGGGTGCCCCTGCGGGCTTCGCGAAGGCGCCGTGGCGCCTGGCTCTGGTGTTGCGCCGGCCGGTGTTCTTCATGGCAGGGCTTTACCTGGGTGGCAACCGCTACCGCCTGGTGTTCGAGCCGCTGGCCGATTTTGGTACGGTGGACCGTGGCGAACGCGATGCGGCGCTGGCAAAGGCCCAGGTGGCCTACGCGCAGCGACTCGAGGCCTGCTGCCGCCAGGCGCCGTACAACTGGTTCAATTTTTTCGATTTCTGGCGACCATGAAATTCCGCTGGCTCTGGCTCCTGGCGCTGACGCTGCCCCTGTCGCTCGCTCGCGCGGCCGACGACATCGACCGCCTGATGGCCACACTCGCCACCAACCCCGGCGGCACCGTGCGCTTCGTCGAACGCCGCCACATGGCCATCCTCGACGCCCCGCTGGAGGCGCGAGGCGAGATGACCTACCGCGCACCCGACTGGCTCGAGCGCCGCACGCTCACCCCGCGGCCCGAGCGGCTGCTGCTCGACAAGGACACGCTCACACTGGAGCGCGACAAACGCCGCATGAGCATGCCGATCAACCAGCGCCCCGAGGTCGAGGCGTTCGTGGCCAGCGTGCGCAGCACCCTGCAGGGCGACCGCGCCGCGCTGGAGCGCTACTACCGCCTCAGCCTGCAGCGCACGCCACAGCGCTGGACGCTCACGTTGCGCCCGCAGGAGCCGCGTCTGCGCAACATCGTCTCGCGCATCGACATCGCGGGCGCTGGCGCGCTGGTGGACAGCATCGAATACACACAGGCCGACGGTGACCGCACCGAGATGTGGCTCGAGCAGGTGAGCAAGCCGTGATGCTGCGCCGCTGGTTGCCGGTGCTGGCCTGGGCGCTGGCCATGGTGGTGGGTGGGCTGCTCGCGCTGCAGACGCGCTTCACCACCGACCTGTCGTTCTTCCTGCCCGCCAACCCCAG
>VFQU01001192.1_pt1 | contig 16399 bp, 14 predicted proteins | sample 3512311 | NCBI WGS metagenome assembly VFQU01 (sample SAMN10412377, study PRJNA504923) | tailings metagenome | isolation source: Relicate 3 Philex TSF3 active mining site | place: Philippines: Tuba, Benguet | collected 2017-08-29
GCTACCGCTGTCCGCGCCTCTTCCGCCAGCTTCGGCCCGTTCGGCGGCGGCATCTCCCCGCCGCGCACCTTCCGCAGTATGTTCTCCCACTGCGGCAGCGCCGCCGGCACCGCATGCGCCTTCAGATTCTGCAGCGAAAGCCCCCCAGAGCTCAGCTTGTCGTTATGGCACCCGTAGCAGGTGCGCATGAGCGTCTTCTGCGTGGCATCGGCAGGGTTGTCCTGGGCCAGAGCGGAGAGTGAGAGGAGGAGCAGAAAGAAGAAGGCTGGCATCTGCGCTGCCATTAATTTATCATAACGGCTATGCGTTTTCTGCTTGTTTTTGCAACGGCTTACGCCCTCTTGGGGGCTGTCGGCGAATACCCGCTCATGGAAGCCGTGCAAAAGGGAGACGCCCGCAAATTGGAGGCTCTCTTAAAAAGTGGAGCCAAAGTGAATGAACGTCGCCCCGACGGCTCCACCGCCCTCAGTTGGGCGGTCCAGCGTGAGCAGCCCGAAATGGTGTCCCTCCTGCTCAAAGCCGGCGCGGATCCGAATCTTCTCGACGAAAACGGCGAAGGGCCACTGGCCCTCGCTGCCAGCCTCGGCCTCGAACCCGTCGTGGCGCAACTGCTCGCCGCCAAAGCTAACCCCAACGCCCGCCGCTGGAATGGTGAAACCCCCTTGCTCGCCGCCATTCAGGGCGGCAAACCCGCCATCCTCGATCAGTTGCTCGCCGCTGGCGCCAAGCCCGATGTGGTCGAAGAGCGCAGCGGCCAGAACGCCCTCATGTGGGCTGCCGCCGAAGGCCATGGCGCCATGGTCGCCTCCCTGCTGAAGGCCGGCGTCAACCCGAACCTCAAGTCCAAAAACGGCTTCACCGCCCTTCTCTTCGCCGCCCAGAAGGGTAACGCCGGCGCCTTGAAAACCCTCATCGATGGCGGCGCCGATACGGCCTACAAAAGCCCCGCCGGCGCTACTCCCTTCCTCATCGCCCTCAGTCGCGGCCACGAAGACGTCGCCAAGCTCATGCTCAATTACGGGGTTGACGTCAACGCCCGCGACGCCTCCGGCGGCACTCCCCTCCATGAAGCCGTGCAACAGGGCAAAATCGGCCTCATCCGGGAACTCCTCGCCCGTGGCGCGGATCTCAAAGCCCGCACCGCCGGCACCACCGGCCGCGCCGGTTTCTTCCGCATCGGCGAGCTCACCCCCTTCCTCACCGCCGCCCAGACAGGCAACGTCCCGGTCATGAAGGCCCTGCTCGACGCCGGCGCCGACATCCGGGAAGCCAACCCCGACGGCGTGGGCGCCGTCATGCTGGCCGTCTTCAGCCGCAAGCTCGACGCTGTGCGCTTCCTTGTCGAGGCCGGTGCTGATGTCAACCAGCGACGCACCAATGACGGTGGCCCGCTTCATGCCGCCATCCGCTTCGGCCTCAATGACATCATTACCTACCTGGTGGAAAAGGGTGCGGATCTCAACGTCAAGGACCGCAACAGCCGCAACGCCCTCGAGGCGGCCGAATTCGAGGCCCCCAAACCCACCATCGAATTGGTGAAGAAGTTGACCAGTTCCGCGATCAAATAGGCTATACTCAAAAAGTTGTCAGTTCGGGCCGTAGCGCAGCCTGGTAGCGCGCTTGCTTGGGGTGCAAGAGGTCGCGAGTTCAAATCTCGCCGGCCCGACCATTTGACATACCTCCTGCTTTTCCTCCTCACTCTCTCTGCTTTCTGGTTTGGCGGCTGGCACTGGGCCCTGTTCTTCGCCATAGCCGCCATTTGGCTTCGTTTTGAGCAAATTGGCCTCTGGCTGCCCCCCTTTGTCTGGCTGCTCGCCTTCATCTGGACCGGTGACCGCCGCCTCTATTTCCCTTTCGTCATCCCCCTCATCGTCCTCGTCTGGGGCGGGCAGTCCACCCGGGCCGGCTGGGGCCTGGTGGCTTTGTTCACCGCCATCCGACTGGCGCAGGGCGCCAGCGCCAAAGTGCTGGCCGTGGAACTCGCCGTCACCGTGGTGGCTGTCGGCGCACCCCTCTGGCTCGGCCGTCAGGCCACCAGCCCAGGCGCTCGTTGGGCCTGTGCCATGCTCGCCAGCCTGCTGGCCTTTGCCGGCCTGGCTTTCTAGCGCATTGGCTGCGCCGCGCCATAGGTCAGGCTGCGCCATAACCATTCGAGTGGTCCAAACCGGTAGCGCCCCAGCCACCAGCGGCTGAAGACCAGGTTGACGCCCCACACCGGCAGCACCACATACAGCAACTGCACCCGCGATAGTTGGTTGAACAGCCCCAACCCGTAGCCCGAAAACACTGCCAGAGCCAGCACCGAACACAGCACATAGTTCGTGAAGGCCATCCGGCCCACGTCCGCCAGCCATCCCGTCAGGGTCCGCCCCACGCCCGCCTGCAGCATGAGTTGAAAACCGCACAGATAGGCGAAGGCCACGGCAAAGCGGCCCGCGTCGATCGTGGTGCCAATGTAGCCGAAAAATCCGGGAACGCTGAAATTGTCCGCCATCCACGCCCACCCCGACCACGCCAGTAACGGCAAGCCCACCCCGAAGCCAATCACGAGTCCCCGCCAGTAAAAGGCCCGGCTCATCTGCCCGGCAAGCACTCCCGTTTTGGCCAGCCCCATGCCCAGCAGCATCATCCCCAGCAGGTCGAGCAGGAAGACCTTGAAGAACATCACCCCTTCAAACTCCCGGGCAAATTTCGAGTTCATGGCGATGGCGCTCCACCTGCCCCGGCGCGCCTCAATCTCGCCTGTGATCATGTCCGGCGTCGGCGCAAACATGGCCAGTTGCTGCTCAATCTTGTCGAGTTTGCGGTTGTCCTCGGCGCTACGTACTGTCTGCGCCTGCAAGCGTGCTCGATCTTCCAGCACCTGGCTGAACTGCGCCCGGGCGCCCAGGCCCATCGCCGCATTCAATAGCAGTAGCAGCCCTCCCGCCGTTAACAGCCGCCGGCCCGTCCAGTTGCGAAACCAGTACAGCAGCAGCCCGCACAAGCCATACCCATACAAAACTTCCCCATACCAGAGCAGGTTGCCGTGCACGAGGCCGAAGCCGATCAGCAGCACTGTCCGCCGGTAATACAATGCGGCGGGCTTGCCCTCCTTTTGCGCCATCCGGCCCAGCAACAGAACCACCCCCGCACCAAACAGCAATGAGAACAGCGCCCTCATCTTGCCGTCCACAAAGACATGCGCCAGAAACCAGAACCAAAGGTCCGCCCCCTCGGCCCCTCCCGCGATCTGCGGGTTCAGATAGGCCGACCGCGGCAAGCCCATACCCGCGATATTCATCACCAGAATGCCCAACAGCGCGAACCCGCGCAGGACGTCGAGGCTTGCCAGCCGTTCTTCACGCTTGATCGGTTCCATATTGGTTCGTCGAGACTATAACAGTTTCTTGGGTGGAAAGTACTGGCACCAAACTCACCCCGGAGGTTAGTACGAACCCCTATCGTATTGGTACCGTTGGACCTACCATTTTTCCGCCCTGGCCGCGAAACTAACAATGTTAGCCGTGGTCAGCACCGCGTGCCAAACAAGATTCGGAGGGAATCATTAGAATGAAATCGGCGATCCTACTGGCCGCGATGGGCCTTTTGGGCAGTTTGCATGCTGCCACCATCACGATCAACTATGCGGACAGCTCTTCTGTGGGTGCGGGTGCGGTTGGTAATTCGATACAAAAGACTAGCGGTCAATTTCAGGTCCTGGCCACTGGCTGGGAAGCTGGCACAGGGAGCGGCCCTTTTGCGGCTGCGCGGCTGCGCGACTACGGCTCGTTTGGTCTGGGCGTTTGCACCGCTTCGGAAGGCACATTCAGCAACGATTGCTCGTCTTCGGGAAACCCTTCTGAGCACCAGGCGGATAACCTGGGTCAACGCGAAATCGTAATGTTCCAGTTCTCCAACCAGGATCTCGGCAAGATTGCCGTTACAAACATCACCGTGACGATGAAGTCGCTTGCCTCGGATTGGGACATCAGCTACTGGCTGGGCAACACCACCAGCAGCTTCAACAGTTCCTCACTCACGGGCCTGAACACCACGACTGATTTGACCAATGCTGGTTTCGGAACTCGCGTAGACGTCTTCAACAACGGCAACAATCCGGCGTTGGCAAACAACAATGGCACAGTGACCTTCAATATCAGCAACGCGCTGGGCTTCAATACGCTGCTCTTTGGCCCTACCTTTGCCAGCTCCTACACCGGTAACGACGGGTTCAAGATCACTTCCATCGCCTTCCACTTCGACCCCACCATTCCTGGCAATGAACAGGTTCCCGAACCGGGCACTTACGTCCTGCTGGGTGCTGGCTTGCTGGGTATCGGGTTGATGCGCCGCAAGAAGTAAATACAGTCCCTCTTCACAAAAGGCCCCGGACTTCGGTCCGGGGCCTTTGGCGTTCCCAGGCATGGGTTAAGCTGGGAAAACTTGGGTAATCATCAGGTGGAACGGGGCGCGCGGGCTTGGGTCATGACAGGGTTGCTGCTGGGCAGCTTCATGGGGTCCATGGAAACCACCGTGATTGCCACCGCCATGCCCACCATCGTGCGTGAATTGGGCGGTCTGGGCATCTACAGTTGGGCCTTCAGCATTTACGTGCTGGCCTCCAGCGCCGGAATTCCCGTCGCCGGCAAGCTGAGCGACCTCTTTGGCCGCCGCTGGATCTACGGCTTCAGCATGGCGCTATTTCTGCTTGGGAGTCTGGCTTGTGCCTTCGCCCCCAACATGCCGGTCTTGATCGTCATGCGGGGTCTGCAGGGGCTTGGCGCGGCAGGCCTATTGCCGCTGGCCCTGGCCATGGTCGGAGATTTGTATACCTTTGCGGAAAGGGCAAAAATTCAGGCACTCTTTGCCATGGTCTGGGGTGTCTCAAGCGTTGCCGGCCCCTTGATTGGCGGCTTGCTGGTGGCCCAATTGGGGTGGCCCAGCGTCTTTTATGTGAACGTGCCCTTTGGCGTCTTCTCCGCCTGGCTGGTCTGGAAGTATGGTCGTGACCGTGAACGCAATGAGGCGGGCAAGCCGCATGTGGATTATGCCGGGGCTATCCTGATCACCGCCGCCGCGATTGCCATTCTGCTGGGCTTTCTCGATGTTGCCAGTCTTTGGGGGGTAGCGCTGGTAAGTCTGGCGCTAGGCTTGACGTGGTGGCTTGTCCGCGTGGAGCGCCGCAGTCCCGACCCCATTCTGCCGCTGGAGTTGTTCACCTGGCCGCTGTTTCGCGTCGCTGTCCTGCAGTCCACCGCCGTGGGCTGGTTGCTGAATGGTGTCACCGCCTTTGTTCCCCTCTACGTGCAGGAAGTCCGCAAGGGATCAGCCATGGAAGCCGGGGCGGCGCTCACACCCATGCTGCTGGGTTGGGTGGCGGCCAGCACCCTGAGCGCCCGGCTGATGTTACGCACTGGCTACCGTGGTCCGGCCGTAGGGGGCACGGCGCTGGTGGTCGTTGGCGCGGCGCTCCTGCTGGTCGTCGGTCCGGAGGTTCCGGTATGGTGGCTGACCGGCAGCATGGTGCTGATGGGAACCGGATTTGGCTTCAGTGTCCCAACCCTCTTGATTGCTGTGCAGATGCTGGTGGAGAAGCGCCACATGGGGGTAGCCACCTCAGCGCTGCAATTCTCCCGCAGCCTCGGCGGCGCCGTTGGTGTGGGCGCCATGGGGGCCGTGCTCAACTGGCGCAGCGCGGCGGGCAACATGGACGCGGGCATCCAGGCTACGTTCTGGGTCGGCGCGGCGGCGAGCCTGGCGGCCCTTGCGGTGGTGTTGCGCGCGCCACAGGTCAGTGCGGAGGAAATGGGCCGTTCCCGCTGATACAATCCGGGGCATGCAGCGCAGACATTTTCTGAGTACGGCCTTGAGTCTGCCTCTTTGGGCACAATCTCGAGCCGTCAAGATTGAGTCCGTGGAGATCTGGGAATTCACCGGCACTCGCGAGGCCGAGCGCGGCGTCAACGGGCAGTATCAGGTGCAGCCGCTGCACATCTACGACAACCTCCGCCCACCCGTATACCGCGACGGCACGGCTGTCAAAGGACCACAGAAGACCACGGCACTGTATCTTCGTCTGCGCGCCAGCGGTGGCGCCGAAGGCCTCTATGGCCCCATTGACCGCGAAACTGTCGCTGTCATCGGCCAGCAACTGCGGCCTTTCCTGATCGGTAAGGATGCCATGGCCGGCGATGTGCTCTGGGACCAGCTGTGGCGGCTAAACCGCCACGGCCGCGCCGGCCACTTTCTGATGGCCGTCAGCGCCGTCGACAATGCCGTTTGGGACTTGCGTGGCCGCGTCCTCGGCCAACCCGTTTACCGCTTGCTGGGCGGGCCTTCCCGCGAAACCGTTGAGGTATACGGAAGCGCGCTGGGCTCCACCCTTGAGCAGGGCCGCCTTGCTGAGCGCGCTCGCGAACTCTTCGCCCTGGGCTTTCGCAATCAGAAGTGGTTTCTCGCCGATGGGCCGGGCAGCGGGCCGGCGGGCATGACCCGGAACGTCAAGGTGGTCGAAACCCTGCGTGACGCCTTGGGCCCCGAGGCTGGACTCATGTTTGATGTCTTCAACGGCTGGGACTTGTCCTACGCCCAGGAATGGTGCCGCCGTGTGGAGCACCTTGGTGTGCGCTGGATCGAAGAGCCCTTCTCTCCGGAAAAGATCGAGGCCTACCAGCGGCTGAGCCAGTCCACCCGTATACCCATTGCGACTGGCGAGCACTTCTATGGCCGTTGGGAGGTCAACCGCTTCCTCCGCAATGATGCCATCCGGGTCGTGCAGGCGGATCCGGAATGGTGTGGCGGCGCCAGCGAGCTGAAGAAGATCTGTTCCGTTGGCAGTCTCTACGATGTGCCTGTCATCCCCCACGGGCACAACCTGCACGCCGCCTTGCATGTTGTGGCCAGCGAACCACCCACCGTCTGCCCCTTGGGGGAGTACCTCGTTTTGAAGATGAATTCCTACTACTACTTTGACCGGAATGCGTTAAGCCCCAAGGCTGGACGGGTGAATCTGGGGGATCGTCCGGGCTTCGGAATGGAGATTGCGGACGAACGCGTGGAGTCGCGAAAAAATTTGTTGGCTTCCCTCTAAAGTTCTGACTGTCGCTTGCCGATGATGCGGACATGCCCGAATTGGGTGTGTTTACCATGCAGCAAAAACCAGTGACGCGACAGCGGCGGGGATGGCGCAACCGCCGGGGGAATACTCTCGTGGAATTTGCCCTCTGCGCGCTCCCCCTTTTTGCTCTTTTCTTCGGCATTGCCGATGTCTCTCTGGCTGTCTTTCTCAAGAGCATGCTGCAGAGCGCTGTGCGCGATGGCGTGCGCTTTGGCATCACTTACCAGACTTCCATCGGCGGCACTGCCTGCGGGGGTATGGCGGCGTGCATCAAGCAGGTGGTTCGGAATAATTCGATCGGCTTCCTGCACACCGGAAACGAAAATCTGATTCAGGTCAATTACTACGCCCCCACGAACTTGACTACCCCGATTACGTCGGCTGATTGCGACCCGAACGGCACCAAGCCCATGCCGGGTGACACTCAGAATCCGCCCCGCCAACTTCGTTGGGTGAATCAGCCTGGAAACCTGATTGAAGTGCGGGTTGTCGACTTCCCCTGGAACTGGATGGTGCCCTTGCCCAGTTTCATGCCGGGCACACAGTTGAAAATGAGCGCCGTCGCCACCGACGTATTGCAGGGCCTGCCGGTAGGTGCAATCGCACCGCCGACGCCGTAAGGAGAACCCATGCAGCTAATAGCATTGAGTACCAAAAGACAAAAGCTTCAGCGGGGCAACGTCATGATGGAGTTTGCCCTGATCGCGCCCTTTCTCATGATCTTGCTGGCGGGCGCCTTCACCTTGGGCATGAGCCTGAACCGCTCCATCCAGGCCAGTAACGTGGTGCGCAATGCCAACGTGTTGCTGGCCCGCCGGGTGGATCTGTCCAGGGCGGAAAATCAGCAGATGCTGATCCGTTCGGCTTCGGGTTTGAACTTCAACGTCCCGGGAACGCATTTGCCGAACCCGAACGGACGGGGCGTCATCATCTTGACGAAGGTCATCAAGGTGGGGCCCGTGCAGTGCGCCATGGGCATCAGCGGGTGGAACGGAAGCCCTTCCACTTGCCCGAACCACGGCCAGTATGTGATTGCACAACGCATTGGCATTGGCAATACGTCTCGCTGGGGTAGCTCCTTTGGCTCCCCTTCCAGCACTGTGCTTTCCGACGGCAGCCTGAGCGACGCCGACATTGCCACAGTGACCACTAACCGGGCCACAGGCTTTAAAGAGACCGCCAGTGGCGCGGGGCTGATCTTTCTGGATCTGGACATGCACGCCTATGTGGGCGAGCTCTTTGCGGACGTGTCAGACCTGAACATGCTGCCCTGGCTGAGCGCGCCCAATATCAGTATTCGCAATGTAAGTTAGCAACGAGAAAGGCATGAGTATGGAGAATCAACTTCCAGTGAGGAGCCCGCGTGAGCGGGGTATGGCGGTGCTGGTCTCCGCCGTATTGATGTTCTTTACGATTGGCACAGTGGGCCTCGCCGTGGACGGTGGATTGGCCTATCTGGTGAAGGGCCGTCTCATGGCGGCGGTGGACTCGGCGTCACTCGGTGCTGCACGTGGTCTCAACCTGGGTGAGGATGTGGATGCGGCCAATGCGGCGGCGACGACAGCGGCGGAGCGATTCTTCAACGCCAACTTCCCATCCGGCTATATGGGAACAGATCCGTCGCAGACCACCATTGTGCCTAACTTCACGGTGGTTCAACAGAACGGGAACCCGACCGGGATTCTGCGTGTGGACGTGACTGGCAGCGTGATGGCGCCCACTTACTTCATGAACCTGTTCAACGTAGCGCGCATGCGGGTTTCGGCCACGGGCAGCGCCACGCGGCGCACGCTGGTGATGGTGATGATTCTCGACGTTTCGGGGTCCATGCAGTCACGGCAAACGCTGGGCAGTATTCCCTCCAGCGTCAGTTCCTCGACCCGCTCCTGCGACGCCATGATCTACGCTGCCTCGAAGTTTCTCGACTACTTCAGTTCCTACGACTACATTGGGGCAGTGACCTTTGCCAGCAGCGCGCGGGTGGTTTATGCCCCCAGCACGAACTACAAGCGTTCGGATGGCGCTGGCTTGAACGCGGTGCTGCGAAACATCAATTGCAGTGGCGGTACGAACACCGCGCCGTCCATCAATCTGGCCTGGGACCAGATACGAAATGTGGGTCTCAAGCTGGCGATGAACGAGATCATTCTGTTCACCGACGGTATGCCCAACCTGATGACGGGTAACTGGCCGCTGCGCACGCAGCGGGACACCCGCTTCGGGCCAGCGCAGAACTATGGCGGATCAAATCCCTCGCCGCCGACGAGCAACACCGATCTATTGCTGTTCAAGGATTCGCTTGATCCATTCGGTCCTTCCACCTACAACCTGTCCACGAACATCACGCCGACCCTCGACGCGCCCTACACGACAGCGCAGCAGGCGCAGATCAATGCCGGGGTGCTGCCGCGCTATGGCGATTCGCGCTTCCTGCCGTTGACGACAGCGCAATGGAACAAGTACAACGGCTACAGCAACAGCACCAAGGCCGCCTTCGGTTGGTTCCTGCCCAATGCGAGCGGACCATACCGGGCGCGGTGGATTGTGGATAGCAATGCGCCGGCGGGGAACTACTTCAACTGTACGAACTCCAACCGGCGCGCGGACGTGCTGGACCGTGGCGTGACGTGGATGTGTTACGACATGCCCGTTGCGGCGACGGCGACTTCGCCGGATACCTTCTATGGGTCAATCGTCGGTTCCCGTAATCCATCGAGTGGTTCGCAATACGATCCGCGCTGGGGCGACAAGGGGAACACTCTGGCCGCACCGGTCGTAGGTGAGGGGGTGACGCATCCGCCCAGTGGATTCATGCGAATGACCAGTAATGGAGCAATCGGCGCCACGCAGACGATCGCCCATGTGCCACTGCTGGATGCGAAGGGAAATTCCAATTACGGGTTCCGCGATGACTGGGTGTACGACGTGAACCAGGGCTGTGCCCCTGCGGGAACACCGCTGCCGAATGGCAATACGGACCTCTGTAAGAACAGAGGTGGGTTGTGGGTGAATCACACGAGTGCCGGTCTGGGAACGAACAAGTTCACTGCTGGGCCTTACGCAGACTATCTACGAACGGACTTGCCGAACGTGTTTCCGGCGGCAGCGATGAACAGTGCCGTGAGCGCTGCGAATCGAGCCAAGAGCGACACGGACTACAACATACGCTTCGATACCGTCTACCTCGTGGGTACCGAAGACAATGTGGACCGGGAATTCCTGCAGATTATTGCCAATGTGCAGGTGTTCAAGCCGACGATCTTCGATGGTGTTGGCGCGCCGACGCAGGGAAACAACCCCTACTACAACGCCAACCATCAGGAAGGGTTGTGGTACTTCACGACCAACCCGGCGGATCTGGCGGGGTTGTTTGCTCAGATCGCTGGATCGCTGCTGCGGCTGAGTGCCTGATGCGATGATATGGTCTGGAACAGACAGACCATGAATCGTCGGGCATTACTGAAGACTGGAATGGGGGCGTGCCTCGCTGCGGAAGCAGCGCTGGCGCGCCCTCAGTCGTTACGGGCGGAGATTGCGGTGATCGGGGGCGGCACGGGAGGCTGCGCGGCGGCACTGGCCGCGTTACGGCAGGGGCGCAAGGTGGTGATGACGGAGGAATGCCGCTGGATTGGGGGGCAATTGACGGCCCAAATGGTGCCGCCGGATGAACACCCCTGGATTGAGATGTTCGGGGGGACGCGCGTTTACCGGGCCTATCGCGAAGCGGTGCGGAGCTACTACCGGGAGCACTTTCCTCTGACGGAGGAAGCCAGGGCGAGGCGGCCATTGAACCCGGGCGGGGGATCGGTGAGCGGCTTGACACATGAGCCGGTGGTGAGTCTGGCGGTGCTGGAGGCGCTGCTGGCGCCCTATGTCAGCCAGGGGCAACTGACGCTGTTGCGGGAATGGCGGCCGGTGGCGGCCGATGTGCAGGGGGATCGCGTGCGGGCGGTGACGGTGGAGCAGGTGGGCGGCGGAAAGCGCATCACGATTGAGGCGCCCTACTTTGTAGATGCGACCGAGCAGGGAGACCTGTTGCCGCTGGCGAAGGTGGAGTATGTGACGGGAGCGGAAGGGCGGAGGCAGACGGGTGAGCCGAGCGCACCGGAGGAAGCACGGCCGGACAACATACAGTCCTTTACGGTGTGCTTCGCGATGGACTATCGCGAGGGGGAGAACCACGTCATCGACAAGCCAGCGGACTATGCCTTCTGGCGGGACTATGTGCCACAACTGAAGCCGGCGTGGCCGGGCAGGTTATTGAGTTGGTCTTACTCGAACCCGATTACGCTCGAGCCGCGCAAAGTGGCCTTTGACCCGCGCGAGGACGCAGGGCAGGCGGGGCAACCCTTGAACCTGTGGCTGTACCGGCGGATACGGCGGCGGCGGAACTATGTGAACTGGGAGCAGGACGCGGATATCTCGCTGGTGAACTGGCCGCAGAACGACTACTGGCTGGGGAATCTGCACAACGTCAGCGAGGCGGAGGCGGCCAAGAGCCTTCGCGGGGGAAAGCAGTTGAGCCTTTCGTTGCTGTACTGGATGCAGACGGAAGCTCCGCGCGCCGATGGGCGGCAGGGCTGGCCGGGGTTGCGCCTGCGCTATGACCAGGCGGGGACGGAAGACGGGCTGGCGATGTATCCGTACATACGCGAAAGCCGGCGGATCCAGGCCGAGTTCACGGTGGTGGAGCAGCATGTGGCGACGAAGGCGCGGGAAGGGCGCGGGGCGGAGCGCTATCCGGATTCGGTGGGGCTGGGCAGCTACCGGATTGACCTGCACCCGTCGAGTGGTGGTGACAACTATATTGATGTGTCGAGCCTGCCGTTCCAGATCCCGATGGGGGCGCTGATCCCCCGGCGGGTGGAGAATGTGCTGGCGGGGGCGAAGAACCTGGGGGTGACGCACATCACCAACGGGTGTTACCGGCTGCATCCGGTGGAGTGGAATATCGGGGAGAGCGCGGGGGCACTGGCGGTGGAAGCGCTGCGGACGGGTGAGCCGCCGCGGCAGATACGGAAGGACTTGAAGCGGCGCGAAGCCTTTCAGGCGCGGCTGCGAATGGAAGGAATCGAAACGGAATGGCCTACTTTGTCACCGCGCTAGCGCTGGGGGTACTGGCGCAGACGATCACCCCCGGGAATGTGGACCGCCTCGAGGTGGCCTGGACCTACCGGCACGGGGAGAACCCGGCGGTGCGGGGCAATGACCGGTTGAGCTTCAACGCGACACCGGTGCTGGCCGAGGGCAAGCTGTTTGTGGTGACGCCGAAGGGATCGGCGATTGCCCTGGACCCGTTCAGCGGCAAGCAGATCTGGAAGGTGGCGCGGGAGGGCGAGGCGCGGCGGAGTTGGGGGGCGTCTTACGCCAAGGGCAGGCTGTTCTACGGCACGCCGGATGGCAAGCTGGTCTGTCTGCTGGCGCGTAATGGGGAGAAGCTGTGGGAAGTGGATTTGCGGGCGGGGTTGCGGCAAGGGCACCTGTCGCAGAACATGCCGCCGACGGTGGTGGGGGACCTGGTGATCACGGGCGGGGAAGTTCCGGAGGGCAGTGAGCAGGGGCCGGACCCGCGGATACGCGCCTGGCGGCAGGCAGACGGGAAGCTGGCCTGGGAGTTCCATACCGTGCCGCGCGATGGTGACCCGGCGGCGGCGACGTGGGCGGCGGGCTCGCGGGAAGGGCGCACGGGGGTGAACGTGTGGGGGCAATGCGCGGCGAGTGAGGCGGAAGGGATGCTGTACTGCCCGACGGGGAGCGCGAGCTATGACTTCTATGGCGGGGACCGGCTGGGGGATAACCTCTATGCGAACAGCGTGCTGGCGCTGGAGGCGAAGACGGGGAAGCTGAAGTGGCACCGGCAGTTGGTGCATCACGACCTTTGGGATTACGACCTGCCGGCCAAGCCGGTGCTGCTCAATGTGGGTGCGCGCCCGGTGCTGGCGCAGGTGACGAAGATGGGCTTTGTGTGGTTTCTGGACCGGCGGACGGGTGAGCCGGTATTCGGGAGTGAGGAGCGGGCGGCGGCGCCGAGCGCGGTGCCGGGCGAGAAGGCAGCGGCGACGCAACCCTGGCCGGTGCGGCCGCAGCCGTTGGCGCGGACGCGGCTGAGCGAGGGGGACTTGAACAACCTGACGCCGGAGTGGGCGCGGGAGTGCCGCGAGTTGTATGACACGGCGGGGAATGCCGGGATCTTCGCGCCCTGGGGCAAGGACGCGAACACGATACTGCTGCCCGGGACGCTGGGCGGGGGCACGTGGAGCGGGGCGTCGCATGATGCGGGCCGGGGTTTGCTGTTTCTGAACGTGAACGAGCTGGGGATTATCGGCAAGATGATGGAGCGGGAAGGGAAGTGGCGGCGGATCTCGCCGACGCGGCATGCGAGGTTTGCGACGGCGGATTATGTGCCCTGCACGCTGCCGCCCTGGAACACGCTGAACGCGATCGACACGCGGACGGGGGAAGTGCGGTGGCGGGTGCCGCTGGGGGAACTGCCGCAGGCGAAGGCGAAGGGTTTCGCGGGTACGGGGGCCTTTGGATTGGGGGGAGCGCTGGCGTTACCGGGGGGAGTGGTGTTCATTGGCGGGACGGCGGACCAGCATTTTCGGGCTTTCGCGGCGGAGAGCGGAAAGGTGCTGTGGGAGCGGGAGATGGAGGCGAGTGTTTACGCGACGCCGATGAGTTACCGGGATGCGGCGGGGCGTGAGTATGTGGTGGTGGCGGTGGGTGGCGGGGGCTTCTTTCCGGGTCCGCTGGCTGATGAGCTGGTGGCGTTCCGGGTGGGTGGGGCGGAGAAGACGGTCAAGCCACCGCGATGAGGTTGGTGCGCCAGGCGGCGACGGCGTCGGGGAGGACTTCGATGCCGAGACCGGGCGCGGTGGGGACCGGGATGAGTCCGTCGGCGGCCGGGCGGATGGCTTCGCGGAGGACGGGGTCGCGGAAGGGGCTGGGGGTCTGGTCGAACTCGAAGAGAGGCGGGGGGCCGTAGAGTCCGCCGGTGAGCGGGGGTGTGATGGCCATCCAGTGGAGGACGGCGGCGGTGCGGACGGCGGTGCCCCAGTTGTGGGGGATAAGGCGGACGCGGTGGAGCCAGCAAAGGTAGGAAAGGCGGCGGCCGCCGGTGAAGCCGACGGTTTCGATATCGGGCTGGAGGATGTCAAGGAGCGGGGGCGTGAGGTAATCGGTGATGAGTCGATCAGTGCTGAGGGTTTCGCCGCTGGCGAGGGGAATGCGGCTGGCGGCGCGGAGGCGGGCGTAGCCGGCGAGATCGTCAGCGAGGAGGGGTTCTTCCCACCACATGAGGTGGAAGGGTTCGAGCTGGCGGGCGAGGGCGATGGCGGTGCCGGCGTCGTAGGCGCAGTTGGCATCGACACCGAGGGCGACAGCGGGGCCGACGGCTTCGCGGACGGCGCGGACGATGGCGAGGTCGGTTTCCGGGCCGTAGCCGATTTTCATCTTCATGTAGCGCCAGCCCTGGGACTTCCACGCGAGGGCTTCGGCGGCGAGACCGGCGGCGAGGTCCGGCCAATCCTGGCGGTAGAGGGCGGTGAGGTAGGGCTGTATGGCGTGGCGGTGGCGCTGGCCGAGGAGTGCGGAGACGGGCTGGCCGAGGATTTGGCCGCAGAGATCCCAGAGGGCGACATCGAGGCCGCCGGCGGTGGCGGGGCCGGGGCGGGTCTGGTGACCGGGAGCGGGGCGGAGGTCGTCGAAGATGGCCTCGACCTTGAAGGGCGAGCGGCCGATGACGAGTTCGGGGTGTTGCAGGAGACGGTCGCGGCCCCAGAAGCCATCGCCCCAGCCGGTGAGGCCGGCATTGGTGGTGACCTGGATGAGGGTGGCGGTGCGGTGCGAAGTCCAGTTGAGCGACCAGCCGAAGCGGTAGGGCAGGTCGGCGGCGAGTTCATGGATGTTGACGCCGGTGATGCGGATGTCGCGCGCGTGCATGGCGCCCCCTATCGTATCGCCGGAATGGGTTCGTTTCGCCGAAAGGCCGGAGGACGGTTAAGCTGGAACGGTGAGCCACCGAATTTTCGCGATGCCGTTTGCGAGTGTTTACCCCGCGTATGTTCAGAAGGCCGAGCGCAAGGGCCGGAGCCGGGAGGAAGTGGATGCCATTATCTGCTGGCTGACCGGCTATGACGCCGAAGGGCTGGCCCGGCAGGTGGCGGCCCGGAAGGATTTCACCGCGTTCTTTGCAGAGGCCCCGGCGATGAACGAGAAGCGGCTGCTGATTCGGGGTGTGGTTTGCGGAGTGCGGGTGGAAGAGGTGGAGGACCCGCTGATGCGAGAGATACGGTATCTCGACAGGCTTGTGGATGAGCTGGCCAAGGGGAAGGCGCTGGAGAAGATATTGCGGAGTTAGGGTCAGATTGGGTTCGTTCTTTTGAGGTCCTTGAGGGGGATCATGTCGCGGAAGACTTTCTGGTAACGGGGCTGGGAGTGGCCGACCATGAGGGTCATGGCGGCGCGGGGGGTGCCGTTGATGGACATCGAGCGCATTTTTGCTGTGGGTAGGCTGGCAGGGATGGGGAAGTTTTTCTTCATGGCGTAGAACTCGGCCTGGATGTCAGTGGCGGAGACGCGGTCCATCTGGAGGAGGCGGAGTTCTTTGAGGGCACGGTCGGCGCGGCGCTCGAGTTGGGCCGCCATTTTGGACATGCGCTCCATTTGTTTGAACCACTTGTCGGAATCGGGTTCGTTTTGGAAACGCGTCTGGGCGTCGATTTCGAAGGTGCGGGCGCGGTCGAGTTGGAAGAGGGCGTAGGCGTAACGCTCGAAGGTTTGGAGCTCCATTTCGCCCTGGGGGGCGAACTGGTCGAAGAGCTTCTCTCTGAGTTCGTTGTATTGAGCGTGAATGGCTTCGTTTTGCGCGAAGAGATTGGAGGGCTCGCAGTGGAGGCCGTGGGCTTTCGCATTCAAGGATGAGTTGAGCTTGCCCGCGGCGGTGCGGGGGCCGGTGGATTTCTGGGCGTTCGCCTGATTGGCGGTTTGTTGAGCAGTGGTGGCCATGGGATTGGGTTCCTTTTCGCTTTTTTCAAGAGGGGACGGTCCCTGGGCCCACCCTGACGGGCGGGCCGGGGCAGTCCCCGATGTCGCTTTCAGGATCGCGGATGGGGGGAACGCATATAGCCGAGATCTTGGCTAAGAGGTTGAAAACAGGGCAAAGAAAAAGTCTGTCATGGTGTGATCGGAGTTTCGCAAACTACTAGTACTAGTTTCGATTGACCGATAGGTCCTACAGTCGCTAGGGAGGTGTCAATAGTTTTGTGTAAGCCAGTTCTTCCTGGTTAGTTGCTCTTGTCA
>VFQU01001193.1_pt1 | contig 16388 bp, 12 predicted proteins | sample 3512311 | NCBI WGS metagenome assembly VFQU01 (sample SAMN10412377, study PRJNA504923) | tailings metagenome | isolation source: Relicate 3 Philex TSF3 active mining site | place: Philippines: Tuba, Benguet | collected 2017-08-29
CTTCCCAGCAGGCTGGTGAGTTCACCCGCATGTTCAAGTCGGTCGAGCCCTCGGCCGTGCTCCCCACCGCTCCTCCTCCGCCACCACCACCGTCTGCCCCCTCCCAGGGCCCGGGCGACTTTACCCGCCTTCTCCAGACGCCCAGCTTCGGCGGCGCCACCACACCCGCTGCCCCGCCCCCTTCTTTCGGCAGCACTCCCGCTACGCCACCCCCAGCGCCGCCACCTCCGGCTTCCACCGCCAACCCCCTCGACAACTTCGTCCAGGGTCCCTCCGTCTCCAAGCCCGGCGTCAGCGGCCCCACCTTCCAGGCCCCCTCAGCCAGCATGAGCGGCATGAGCGGCCCCTCCATTTCTTCTTCCGGGCAGATCACCGGCCCCAGCCTTGGCAGCCCCTCCTTCAGCGCTGGCAACATGACCGGCCCTTCCCTCACCGGTCAGCCCCTCAGTGGTCCTTCCCTCAAATCCCAGTCCATCGGCGGCGGCAATTTCTCGCTCGATAACCTCCCCGGCTTCGGCGCCGGCAGCAACCCCGCCGCCCCCCCCGATGTGGCGCCCCCTGCCGCAGGTCCTCTTTCCGCCGCTTCCGGACCCGTCAACCCCGCGGCCATGTCCAGTGCCGGCGGCGCTACCCAACTCTTCCGCGCTCCTTCCGCTCCCCCACCTGCCGCTAACCCCGGCGCTCCGCCCCCACCCCCTGCCGGTGGCCCCGGCGAGTTCACGCGCATGATGCAGGCCCCTCCGCCCGCCTCCGCTCCCGCCGTCGGCGTCCCCGTGCCCCAGGCCCAGCAGGCCCAATCCGCCCCGGCGCCTCTCTTCTCGCAATCCCCAGCCAGCCCGGCCCCCGCTGCGCCAGCCCCAGCTCCCGCGCCCGCCCCCGCTTCTCCCGGCTTCCTCAAGGGCACCAGCCCCTGGGTGCTTGCCGGTGCGGTCGTGATTATCATTCTCGTGGTTGTATTAGTAGTAGTTATCATCAAGTCCAGCCGTTAACTTTCCTTCACAGCTCAGCTAACCTGAAGGTAGGTTGATGGAAAAAACCCTCGCCATTCTTTTGGCCGGCGGCGCTGGCGAGCGCCTTTCTCCCCTCACTCGCCATACCGCCAAACCCGCTGTGCCCTTTGGCGGCATTTACCGCATCATCGACTTCACCCTCTCCAACTGCCTCAACTCCGGCCTCCGCCGCATCTTCGTCCTCACTCAATACAAGAGCCTCGAACTCTCGCGCCACCTCCGCGATGGCTGGTCGCTCTTCTCCGGCGAAATCGGCGAGTTCATCGAAGCCATGCCACCCATGAAACGCATGCATGATGACTGGTATCTCGGCACCGCCGATGCCGTCTACCAGAACATCGAGTCCATCGAAGCGGAAATGCCCGACCACGTGCTCATCCTCTCCGGCGACCACATCTACAAGATGAACTACGGCGAAATGAGCCAGTGGCATCGCCAGCACAAGGCCGACATCACCATCGCCACCATCCAGATTCCCCCCGCCGACGCCAGCCGCTTCGGCGTGGCCCACATCAGCCCTTCCTACCGCATCCTCGGCTTCGAAGAGAAACCCCGCCACGACCACCCCGCCCGCTCCCCCTTTGACCCCACCATGGTCTCCGCCTCCATGGGCATCTATCTCTTCAACACCAGCATCCTTCTCACTGCCCTCCGCGAAGATGCCGCCGACCCGAATTCCTCCCACGATTTCGGCAAGGACATCCTCCCCCGCCTCATCGCCCGCCACAACGTCGTCGCCTACGACTTCCACGACCTCAACGCCAAGAAGGTCCGCTACTGGCGCGATGTGGGCACCCTCGATGCCTACTACGACGCCAATCTCGACCTCGTCTCCGTCACCCCCGAATTCAACCTCTACGACCGCGCCTGGCCCCTGCGCACCAACCCGCCCATGTACCCGCCCGCCAAGTTCGTCTTCGCCCAGGAAGGCAACCGCATGGGCGTCGCTGTCGATTCCATCGTCTCCCCCGGCGTCATCATCTCCGGCGGCCGCGTCCAGCGCTCAGTCCTCTCCCCCGGCGTCCGCGTAAACTCCTATTCCGCCATCGACGATTCCATCCTCCTTCACAACGCCTACATCGGCCGCCATTGCCATCTGCGCCGCGTCATCGTTTGCCCCAATGCCCGCATCCCCGAAGGCACCCGCGCTGGCTTCGACCCTGTTGCCGACCATGCCGCCGGCTACACCGTCACCGAAACCGGCATCACTGTACTCGAGTAAATTCCTCGCCCGGATTGATGAACTGGTTCTGTTCAAACTGGTGCTGCCGGTCGTGCAATTCCCGGTAGCGTCCCCCCAAGGCCATCAGTTCCCCATGGTTGCCCCGCTCGGTAATCTCCCCGTGCTCAATCACCAATATCTGATCCGCTGACCGTATCGTCGACAACCGGTGCGCAATCACAAACGTCGTGCGCCCCGCCCGCAAGCGGTTCAACGCTTCCTGTATCTTCCCCTCGCTCTCGCTGTCCAGACTCGATGTCGCCTCATCCAGAATCAGTATCTTCGGGTCCGCCAGGATCGCCCGCGCAATCGCCACGCGCTGCCGCTGCCCGCCCGACAGCTTCACCCCGCGTTCCCCCACCACCGTCTCGTAACCCTTCTCAAAGCGCTCAATGAACTCGGCGCAATAGGCAATGCGGCACGCTTCCTCCACGTCCGCCCGGCTGGCCTCCGGGTTCGCAAACGAGATGTTGTCCGCGATCGTCCCGTCAAACAGGAAGTTCTCCTGAAACACCACGCCCAGATGCGACCGGTACTCCCGCATCTTCAAGCCCGCCAGGTCCCGCCCGTCCACCAGCAACTGCCCTTCATTCGGCTGGTTGAAATTCATCACCAGACTGATCAGCGTGCTCTTGCCAGACCCGCTCGAACCCACCAGCGCCGTCGTCGTCCCCGCGGGCGCCACAAACGACACGTTCTTGAGAACTGGCACCCCCTCCTGATACGCAAAGCTGACATTCCGGAACTCCACCTCCCCGCGCAACTCGCCCACCGCCGCCTTACCCTCATCCTCCACGTCTTCCCCGCGCAGGTTCAACACCTCGCGTATGCGGTCCAGCCCCGCCATTGCCTCGGTAATCTGCGTCCCAATCGAAGCCAGTTCCACCACCGGCATCGCCATCATCCCGGTAAAGGCCGCGTACATGAAGAGGTCCCCCAGCGTCATCTCCCCGCGCATCACTGCCCCGCCCCCAACCAGGAAAATCACCATCCCGATCGCGCCCACAATCGTCGACGAGAACGCCATCACAAAACTCACGCCCGTCAGCGATTGCGCAATGTTTTTGAACAACCGGTGCACCCCCTTGGCAAACACCAGCTTCTCGCGCCGCTCCGCCGTATAGGCCTTCACCACTCGTATGCCCCCCAGGCTTTCCGTGAGGCGCCCCGTCACCTCCGCCTGTATCTCGCCCCGCTTGCGGAACAGTGGCCGCAGCCGCTGAAACGCCGCCGCCATCACCCCGCCAAACACGGCCAGCACGCCGATCGTAATCAACGTCATCCGCCAGTTCAAATACAGCAGCACCACCAGACAAAGACTCGCCGTCACCAGCCCACCCAGCAACTGCACCAGCCCCGTCCCCACCAGGTTCCGTATGCCTTCCGCATCCTGCATGATGCGCGAAATCAGTTGCCCCGTCTTCATCGAATCGAAGTAGCTCACCGGCAGCCGCTCAATGTGCGCATGCACGCGCTTGCGCATCTCCGTAATGGCCCGCTGCGCCGCCACCCCCAGCACCTGCGACAGGGCAAACTGCGTCGTAGCCTGAATCAGCGTTGCGCCCAGCGCCGCCAGCGCCACCAGCTGCAACTGGTCTCCGCGTCCCTTGCCAATCACCTCGTCAATCACATACTTGGTTGAGGCCGGCAACACCAGCCCCACCACCCGGCTCACCAGCATCAGGCTCAAGCCCAGCGCCAGCCGCCAGCGGTGCTTCCAGATCAGCGCCTTGGCTTCCGCCAGTGCATTCGCATAATTGATTTTCTTCTTGGCCGCGGCCTGGCTCACGCGCAGATCTTTTTCACAACATGCCCGTGCACATCCGTCAGACGGAAGTCGCGGCCCATGTGGCGGAAGGTGAGTTTCAAGTGGTCCATCCCCAGCAGGTGCAACAGTGTCGCCTGCAGGTCATGCACGTCAATCTTGTCTTCCACAATATTCAAGGCTAGCTCATCGGTCTTGCCGATCACCTGCCCCGGCTTCACACCGCCGCCCGCCATCCAGATCGAATACCCGTTCGGATGATGGTCGCGTCCTGCATTGTCCGCTTCGTCCGGACGCCGTATCTCCGACATCGGCGTGCGGCCAAACTCCCCGCCCCACACCACCAGCGTGTCCTCGAGCATCCCGCGCTGCTTCAGGTCCTTCAACAACGCCGCCGTAGGCTGGTCGGTCTGCGCGCACAGCTTCGGCAACCCGTTGTTGATCGCCGAGTGATGATCCCAACCGGAATGCACCGCCAGCACAAACCGCACGCCCCGCTCCACCAGCCGCCGCGCCAGCAGCAGATTCGTGCCGTATTGCCGCGACGCGTCCTTGTTGATGCCGTACATCTCAATCGTCGCGGGGCTTTCCTTGCTCAGATCCACCAGTTCCGGCCCCGCCGTTTGCATCCGGTAAGCCAACTCGTACGAATGGATGCGCGAGGCAATCTCCGCGTCCCCGGTCCGCTCCAGATGCTCCGCGTTCAGGTCCCGCAACGCATCGAGTCGCGCCCGCTGCGCCGCTTCACTGATGCCCTTCGGGTTCGACAGATACAGAATCGGGTCCCCCGTCGACCGCAGATTCGTCCCCTGGTAGAGCGACGGCAGAAAGCCATTCGTCCACAGGTCCGACCCCGCGCTCGACCCCGGCCCCGACTGCAACGCCACAAACGCCGGCAGATTCTTGCTCTCACTCCCCAGCCCGTAGGTCACCCACGAGCCCATCGACGGCCGGCCCCCCGTCATGTGCCCTGAAAACAGCAGCAGCTGCCCCGGGTGATGGTTGAACGCCTCCGAGTGCATCGAACGGATCAGGCAGATGTCATCGGCCATCGCCGCCGTGTGCGGGATCAGATCCGACAGTTCCGCTCCGCTCTGTCCATACTTCTGAAACTTCCGCGGTGAGGCCAGTATCTTCGCCGTCGGCTTGATAAAGGCCAGCTTCATGTCCTTCGTCATCGAAGGTGGCAGCGATTGCCCGTGCCATTTGGCCAGCTCCGGCTTCGGGTCAAACAGGTCCATCTGCGAAGGCGCGCCTTCCTGAAACAGAAAGATCACGTTCTTCGCCTTCGCTGCATAATGCGGCTTCTTCGGCGCCAGCGGGTCCGCGGTTTCCGCCCCCCGCAACAGATCCGCCAGCGCCAGCGTGCCAATGCCCGCCAGCGACCGTTGCAGAAAGTCCCGCCGCAGATGTGTCTCGATGACTTGCTTCGCGTTCATTGCTACTACTCCCTTGTGATGAACTCATCCAGGTTCATCAACACACTTGCCACATTCGTCCAGACCGCCATCTCCAGCTTCGTCACCCCATCCGGCTGGTGCGGCGCCAGTGCCGCAATCGCCTGGGTGTCATCCGCCAGTAGCGCCCGCTGCTTCTCATAGAAGGCTTCCAGCCGCGCCTTCTCCTTGGCACTCGCCGCCCGGCCCAGCGCCTCCTGATACAGCCAGTCCATACGCGCTTCCCGTTCCGCCGGACCCTCCACCAGCACCCTCACCGCCAGCGCCTGCGCCGGCTCCAGGAAGGCCGGGTCATTGAGCAGATTCAATGCCTGCAGCGCCGTGTTCGACCGGTCCCTCCGGCACGCCGTCACGCTTGCCTTCGGCGCGTCGAAGTTCACCAGCAACGGGTAGGGCGTCGTCCGCAGAAATTGTATGTACATCCCGCGGCGGTAGCGCTTCGTGCCCTTTTCTTCCGGCCAGCTCACACCCCAGCCGCGCGACGCATAGCCGCTTTCCATCACGCCCGGCGGTATCGGCGGATGTATGCTCGGCCCACCAACTGACCGCTCCAGCAATCCGCTCACTGCCAGTGCCGAATCCCGTATCAACTCACCCGGCAACCGCAACCGCGTCTGCCGCGCCAGCAAAGTATTGTTCGGGTCCCGCTCCTGCAATTCCGGCCGCGCCTGCGAACTCTGCCGGTAGGTCGCCGACGTCACAATCGTACGGATCAGTTGCTTCCGGCTCCAGCCCTTCTCGCGGAACTCTACCGCCAGCCAGTCCAGCAACTCCGGATACTCCGGCGCTTCGCTGCGTAACCCGAAATCATCCGTGCTCTTGGCCAGCCCCGCGCCAAACAGTTCCTGCCAGATGCGGTTCACCGCCACCCGCGCCGTCAACGGGTTCTCCGGCGCCACCAGCCACTCCGCCAGGTCCAGCCGCGTACCCGTCGCCGGCTTGCTCAAGGGCGGCAGCACTGCCGGCGTCGCCGGCTCCACCGCAATTCCGAGGCTCTTGTAATCACCCCGCACCCGCACATGCGTCGGCTGCCGCTCGGTCGCCTCGCTGATCACCATCGCCTGGCTCAACTGCGGATACTCCGCCTTCAGTTCCTTCAGCTTCTTCTTCAGCTCGTCCAGCTTCAGTTCCTTGTACTTCTTGTTGCCCACCGCAAAGTGGTAGTTCCCCACGAAGTGATCGGTGAGGATGTCCTGCTCGCGCGGCGTGCGCTTTTCCGGGGCAATCCGCACAATCTTCGCCCCGTCCCCGTCTTCGGTCAGCTTGTTCACGCAATCCCAGGCCAGATCCCAGTCCGTGCGCTCTCCCGGATGCTCAATCGTGTAGAGAATTTCCTTCTCCCACGCCTTCTGCAGCGCCGCCACGTTGTACTCCTTCAGCAGCGCCTCACGCTTCTGCCGGTACTCGGCCTGCGTCCGCAACCACGGCCCCACTTCGCCCGCCAGCGGCGCGTCAATGTTCACTTCCTCGGCGTTGTCAAAGTACGCATAAAGGGCATAAAAATCCTTCTGCGAGATCGGGTCGTACTTGTGGTCATGACACTGGGCGCAGGCCACCGTTAACCCCAGCCACACCGATGCCACCGTACTGCTGCGGTCCGCCACCGCTTCAAAGCGAAACTGCTTGTCGTCAATGCCCCCTTCCCGGTTCGTCAGCGTGTTCCGGTGAAAGCCCGTCGCTACACGCGTCTCCGTGTTGGCCTTGGGCAACAGGTCACCCGCAATCTGCTGCCGCGTGAACTCATCAAACGGCATATCGCGGTTGATCGCCTCAATCGCCCAATGCCGCCACCGCCACGCCCACGGCCGCGTCCAGTCCTTCTCATAGCCGTCACTGTCGGCATACCGGGCTTGATCGAGCCAGTGCCGCGCCCACTTCTCGCCAAAATGCGGCGAGGCTAGCAACCGCTCCACCTCGCGCTCATACGCATCCGGCCGCCCATCGGCCAGAAACCGCTCCATCTCTTCCCGCGTCGGCGGCAACCCCGTCAGGTCCAGGCTCAATCGCCGTAACAACACCCGCTTTTCCGCCTCCGGCGAGGCCGTCAGTTTCTCCTTGGCCAACCGCGCCAGCACAAACTTGTCCACCCCATTGCGCCCACCTTCCACCGCGGGCAACTCCGGCCGCCGCACCGGCTGAAACGCCCAATGCTTGCTCTGTGGCCGCTGCACCGTGCTCCGCGCCCGCAGCGTCTCCGGCATCACCGCCCCTTCGTCAATCCATGCCTTCAACGTAGCTACTTCCTCCGGCTTCAGCGTCTTGCCTCCCGGCGGCATCACCGGCACTCCCTTGGCCGCGCTCACCCGGTGTATCAACGGGCTGCTCCCACTGTTTCCCGGCACAATCGCCGCACCACTATACCCGCCCTTCAACGCCGCTGCCGCATCATCCAGCCGGAATCCGCTCTGCTGCATCGCCGGCCCGTGACACCCATAACAGTTGCGCCGCAGTATCGGTTGCACATCCTGCGTATAGTCCACCGCCGCCCACCCCGGCATCGTCATCAGCGCCAAACAACTCAATTTCCAGAACTTCATCGCGTGCTCCAAGTGCTTCCAACTGTGTCTTTACTATATCTTCATTTTCCTCAATCCAACGAGCAAAACCACTCCCGCCGCGAGCCCTGTCACTCCCCATCCCACCCGCTTTTCCGCCGGAAACGCCCATTCCAGCTTCACTTCAACGTCCCCCTCCAGCCCCCGCAGCACCATCCACCCCGCCGCATCCCGCTCCACCGGCACCGGCTGCCCTCCCACCGTCGCCCGCCACTGCTCATCAAAGCTCTCCTGCACCACGACTACCTCCCCCGCCTCCAACCGCGCTCGCACCCGCATCTCCCTGGCCGACACTCGCTCCAGTTCCACCACCCGGTCCGGCCCTTCCTCCATCGCTTTCACATAGCGCCGCAATTCGGCCTCGTTATAGTGCGACACCGGGATCTCCCGCACCGCATCCAGTTCCACCGCCCGCACCACCCGCGCCCGCACTCGCCACCGCCGCCCCGTCTCATAAACCACATTCCCTTCCCCGTCATCCCACACCTTCTTCAGCTTCCCCGCAAACACCTCCGGCCGCGCATAATCCTGATACACCACCCGCGAACCCGCCTCCTGCACCACCACCGCATCCGCCCCCATCGCCTTCAACCAATCCACCGCCCGCGCCCCTTCTTCATCCTTCAGAATCTGCCACTGCGCCAGCATCGTCTGCCCATTCAGCAAACCCTGGTCCGACCCCCCGCTCACCTGCGGCACCCGCTGCCACACGTTCAGCCACAGCCGCACCGAGTTGGCCGCCTGCACCCGCGACCCCTCGTAGTTCTCATCCAACCACCGCCCCACGCGGTACTCCGGCCTTTGCTGCCACTGCGCATCCGCCCGGATCACTGTCCACGCCTGCCCCACATACCCTTCCCGCGCCGCCAACACCGCCAGCACGGCCCCCACCGCCCATCCCGCCGGCATCCGGCTCATCAGCCATACCACCCCCATCACCAGCGCCAGGTCCAGTTCCGGCACAAACCGGTGCGGCTCCCCGATCACCCGCCAGCCATACCAGCCAAACCCCACCACCCAGTACGCCATCAGCGCCACCACTCCCACCACCCAGTTCGCCCCCGCCCCCTCGGCCCTCCTTCGCCAACTCCACCACAGCAAACCCACTAACAGCAATCCCATCCCCACCCTGGCCCCCCACTGTCCCGGTTGCGCCACCAGCCGCAGGTTCTCCGCCGTCAAACGCAGATACCCTGGCGTCAACCACCACGCATTCCACCCCCACGTCAACAACCCCAGCCACACACCCCGCCCCACCACCTGCCGCCACGGCCCTTCCATCCCCACCGCCACCACCATCCATCCCGCAAAGATCACCAGCGCCACCGCCCCGTAGAAGTTATGCGCCACCACCAGCGCCGCGCCCACACTTGCCGCCCCCAGCCACCATCCCCCACGCCGCAAACCCAGCCATACCAGCCCCAGCGCCAGCGGCAACAACGCCACCGCGCTCCCATGCGGACCCTCCCCATACTTCAACAGCACATTCAACCGCATCGGCATCCCCAGCTCGGCGTCCACCCCATACTGCGGCAACAGCGGATACGCCGGCGAGGCCACCAGCCAACCCAGCGCCCCCGCCACCGCCCACACCCTTCCCCGCCCCATCACCCGCAGCAACACATACAGCCCCACCGGCCCCAGCGCATACAGTACGGCCGTATAAACGTGATAGGCCCGCGCACTGCTCCACCCGCACCATTCCCCCAGCCACGCCGTCGCATAGCGTATCGCCGGCGGATACACGTAATCCCAACGCGTGCCCCCGTACCATTCCGCCACCCATCCTGGGTTGCCCCCTGCCTCCCGCAACCGCTCGGCATCCGCAATGAAGGTGCCGTCAATAATGCCCCAGTTCGCCAGATACTCGACTGACACTAGCGGCCACACCAGCAGCAATCCCGCCGCCAGCAACAACAGCCCTACAGCAGCTTCTTGACTTCTGCTTCCAGCGCCTTCAAGTCCGTCTCGCCCACCCAAGTCTTCACCTTCTTGCCCGTCCGGTCATACAGGATCAGCGCCGGCAGCGCCCCGGACCACTTCGGGTCAATCTGCGTAATGAAGGCGTCGTCGTTCTTCACCTTCTTCAGATAGGCCGGCTCCTGGATCTGCGCCTTGACCAGAAACGCCACCGCATCCTTCTCGTCCTCCGGCTCATCGGCCGAAATCGTCACCAGCTCAAAGCCTCGCGCCTTCAGCGCCACGGCCATCTTCGCCAGCTCCGGCATTTCCTTCCGGCACGGTTCACACCATGTGGCCCAGAAGTTCACCAGCACCACCTTGCCCTTGCGCGCCGCCACCGTCTTCGTGTACCCGGCCTCATCCACCGGCAGCAGTTTCGTGGGCACGGCGGCGCTCACCAGCAGCGCCGCCATCACAACAATCAACCCGTACTTCATGAACTCTTCCGCGCCCGCTTGATCGTGCAGCCGAATGCCTTCGTCTCGGCTACCGGCGCTGCCTTGCCCGCCAGCGCCGCCTCAATGGCGTCGCGCAAGCCCTGCTTGGTCACCCGCGCCACATTGCGCGAATCGTCAATATAGCCGTGATAGATCCGCTCGCCGCTCTGGCTGAACACAAAAGTCTCCGGCGTCACCGACGCCCCCAGCTTCTCCACCACCGTATCGTCCTTGTACACCGGGAACGGAAAACCCGCGCTCTCGCGGTGCTCCTTCACCACTCCCACCGGCTCGGTCGAGTTCGCGTTCAGGAAGTAGAACTTCACCCCCTTGGCCGCGTACTCCTTGTACACCGCGCTCATGCGGTCGTTGTAGTCATTCGAAATCGGGCACTGCGTCGATATGAACGCAATCACCGTTACCCCTTGGCCCAGCGTGATGTCCACCGCTTTGCCATCCAGGTCCCGCACTGTCATCTTCTCGCCGCCCAGCAGCGTAGTGGATATTCCGGTCAGCGCCGCCAGCGCCACCCGTCGATTGATTTGCATGGAGCCTCCTAGTTGTTCTTCTTGGCTTCAAGTCTGAGGTTGATGACGGCCTCACGACGGTTGTCGTAGACCGAGAGCGTTTTCACCGCGCTCTGCGCGCCGTCGCTTGCTTCCGCGCGCAATTCGTAATCGGTGCCAATCGAGAGCCCTTGAAAACTGTATGCCCCATCGTCTTTGGTGATAAAGCTGCGTATCGCCAGCGTCTTGGTGTCTTTCACCTTTACCACCGCCCCGCTGGCTGGCCGGTCATCCGTGCCGCGCACCGTGCCCCGCACCACGCGCGTGCCGTCATCCTTCTTCGGCTTCTCCCCTTTGAACAACGGCGGGTTCTTCGGCGTCGGCGCCGGGCGCTCCTGCGCTCCCAGCCACACTACGCCCCCCACCAGCATCGTCATTGCCATCAGGCCCACCATCCGCCGCGCCAACTGCATGCTACTTTTCCTTTCGGACGGGCTCCAGGATGAAGTTCTCATCCACTCGCTCGTCTCCCCCTATTTTCACTCTTTTATTCTCCGGACGGTAGCCCGCCGCTTTCACCTCAACCGTGTACTCCATCGCCGCCGCGGGCACGCGGAAGGCAAACTCCCCCCGGCCATTCGCCCGCACCTGCTGCTTGCGGTTTTTCTTGCTGGGTTCGGCGGGCGTCAATATCACTTCGACGCCCGCAAAGGCATGTCCCGTTTCCCGAAACACCGTGCCCGCCACTACCGCGTAGGCTTCCGCCCACCCGGCGCAGCCCACCAGACTCAGCCACGCCCGGCGGCTAATTCCACTCTTCCTCTTCATCCTCCTCTTCCTCTAGCTCATCCTCGAAGTCATCCTCGTCGTCTTCTTCTTCCTCTTCTTCCTCATCCTCGTCGAAGTCGTCTTCGTCTTCATCTTCGAAGTCTTCCCCGTCGCTGAGGGCCACCAGTTCGAGCGGCTTCAGGCTCGCCACGCGCAGGTTCGCGCCACACTCCGTGCAATCAAACAGATCACCTTCGTCGAGATCTTCTTCTTCCACATCCACATCGCCGCCGCATGCCGGGCACGTAATCATTTCTTCAACCTCCTTATAGGCAACGTCTCACAGAATGCCACAAAAATGGCCCCAATGGCGCTTATTCTGCCCCTCCCGCGCTGCTCGCCGCCGGCGTCGCATTCGTCCGTGGCGGCTGCGCCTTCGGCAGCGGTTTCCGCGGCAACAGCTCCTGCCGGTTCGCGGCATGATAGGCAAAGCTCGCCAGGATCGCCGCCATCTGCATCAGGTCCCCCTTCGGCACCCGGTCCATCGTGTCCATGTTCGAATGATGCGTCCGCGCCATGTAGTCCAGCGGGTCCTGTATGAACTGGAAGCCCGGCACCCCCACCGCGTCAAACGCCTGGTGGTCCGTACCCCCCGTATTCCGGTTCGTCACCGTCGTCGCGCCCAGGTCCGCAAAGGGCTCCAGCCACTTGGCAAACACACCGCGCACCATATCGTTGCCCTGCGTGTAAATCCCGCGCACCTTCCCCGACCCATTATCGATGTTGAAGTACGCCGTGATCTTCCCGTGCTCCGGCTTCAGCTTCATGTCCGCCGGGTCCGCCAGATGCTGCTTCACATAGGCCCGCGACCCGTGCAGCCCCTGCTCCTCCGCGCTCCACAGGCCCAGCCGGATGCTCCGTTGCAGCGGCAGCTTCAGCGCCTTCAGAATCCGCGCCGCTTCCATCATCACCGCTACGCCCGTCGCATTATCGGTCGCCCCGGTCGCCCCCTGCCAGCTGTCCAGATGCCCGCCCAGCAGCACATACTCGTCCTTCCGCGTGCCACCTTCCACTTCGGCCATCACATTGAACGCCTTCTCGTCATAGAACTCGGCGGCAATGTCGAACTCCAGTTCCACCTTCACTTTCTTATCCAGCAAACGCAGCACCCGGTTGTAATTCTCCGCCGCAATGGCCACGCTCGCCGGCGGCACTGGCTTGTCCTTCTGGTAGGGCCCGCCTGAGCTGCCAAACACCGCGCCCCCGTCCCCGGCGTAGCTCGTCTTCACCACCACCTTCACGCCTTCATCCTTCAGAAACTGGTTCAGCTTGTCCCGGAAGGCCATCATCTGTTCCCGCGACATCGGCGCACCCTGCGTGGGCCGTGCCCCAAAGCCCGCCCCCGGGTCCGGCGCCTGCTGCATCTTCGCCAGGTCCTCGTCGGTATACCGCCGCCCGTAGGGCTTGTCCGGCATCTCCAGCGTCCGCGGCGGGTCCACCAGCACAATCTTGCCGTTCAACTTCCCCTTCCACTTCTCGAGGTCCGCCGGCGTCCGCAACACCGCATGCACCGCCTCGCCCCGCACCGGCCCGTTCGTCCCCGGCGTCCACGCCAGCGGGAAACCGATTAGCTCGGAATACGCCGGCTCAATCATGTGCCCCGCATACTTGGAATGCTGCCACCCGCGCCCGAATTCAAATTCCTCAAACCACACCTTTGGCACACCATGCTCACCCAGCCGCTTCTTGATGTACTCGGCCGACTTCCGGTAGCCCGGCGAGCCCGTCACCCGCGGCCCGTTCACATCACACAGATAGAACATCGTCTCCATGATTTGCGAGTTCTGAAAGGCTTCCTGCTTGATCTGGTGAATCACGTTCAGGTCCACGTTTTCGTTGCCTTGCGCCAGCAGTGGCAGGGCAAAAGGGGCGGCTGTCAAAGACAGAAAATTTCTTCTGAGCATGGGTTTAAGCCGAGTGTAACAATGAAGAGGTTCCCTTGAAAATCACCATCTCCAAGGAAAACTACCTCAAAGCCATCGCCGAAGCCGAAAGCGAAGGCGAACTCGTCATTGCCGCCACTCTGGCCCGCTGGCTCAAGGTCAGCGCTCCGGCCGTCACCATGGCCCTCCGCCGCCTCAAACGCGACAAACTCATCCGCACCATCGACGGCGGCGTCATCATCCTCACCCCCTCGGGCCGCGAAATCGCCCAGCGCCTCATCCGCCGCCACCACCTCATCGAACGCATGCTTTCGGAAATCTTCGACATGCCCTGGTACCTTGTCCACGAAGAAGCCGAGCAACTCGAACACGCCGTCAGCGCCGAGTTCGAAAAGAAACTCATCGAAAAACTCGGCGATAGCGACTCCTGCCCCCACGGCAACCGCCTCGGTCTGGATTCCCCCAAGCAGCGGCGCACTCTCGGCTGGCTCCCCCTCGCCGAACTCGCTCCCGGCGCCCGCGCCGAGGTCCGCAGCGCCTTTGAACGCGACAGCGAACTCCTCCGCTATCTGGATTCCCTCGGCATTCGCCCCGGCGCCCCCCTCGAAATGATGGCTGCCAACGCCGACTCTACCTTCACCCTCCACATCGCCGGCCAGTCTGTCTCCCTCGGCCACTCCGCCGCCCACCGCGTCTGGGTCTCTCCCCTCTAGCCAACTGCCGGAATCGAGCCCAATCCAGGCTTCAGTTTCTTGCGCCCCGGGGATACAATGGCGGGCAATCGATATGCCCCCCCGGGTACTCATCTTCGCTCTGGTTGCCCTGCCCGGCTTCGCCCAGCCCATCGAAATCAATTTCGAACGGGACGTTCTCTCGGTGCTCACCACGAAGGGCTGTAATAGTTCTTCCTGCCATGGTTCTCCCGCGGGACAGAGCGGCTTCAAGCTTTCGCTGTACGGCGCCAGCGCGGAGGCCGACCACGCGATGATTACAACGGCGCACAAGGGCCGCCGAGTCGATCGCGAGAACCCTGCGAACTCCCTTCTCCTGCGCAAGCCAAGCTTCGCCGTACCCCATGGCGGAGGCCAGCTTCTCAGCAAGGATTCCGATGAGTACCGTATCCTCCTCAAGTGGCTCGAGCAGGGAGCGCGCCGCACCTCAGACGGCCCCCGTATCGTGAGCATCGAAATCACGCCGCGCGAGTCCATCGTATTGCCCGGAACCCGCGTCCAGTTCCAGGTCACCGGTAAACTGTCAGACGGCGCGACAATCGATCTCACGCGACAGGTGACCTACGCCGTCAACGACGAAGCCGTGGCCCGAGTATCAACGGCAGGAGAGGCGGCCATCCAGGCGCGCGGTCTCACCACCGTCCTCGCGCGCGGCATGGGCAAGACCGCCACCGCTCAACTGCTTGTCACTACGGCGACGCCCCACGCGGCTCCTGCGCAACCCGAAACGCACTTCATTGACCGGGAAATCTTCAGCAAGCTCCGCCAGGTCGGCATTGAGCCCTATCCTCCCAGCACCGACCACGTCTTTCTCCGGCGCGTCTATCTCGATCTGATTGGCGTTCTGCCCACAACGGAGGAAACCACCCAGTTCCTCACCAGCAACCACCCCGGCAAGCGCGCCGCACTCATCGACCAGCTTCTCGAACGCCCCGAGTACACCGCCCACTGGCTCGTCAAATTCGAAGACTGGTTCCGCAACTCGCAGTATTACTCCCAGGGACGCACCAACGGTTCCTTCAAACGATGGTTGGCCGACGCCATTCGCGCCGACCGGCCCTATCAGCAAACCGTACGCGAGATGCTCACCGCCACCGGCGATACAACGGTGCACCCCGCCGGTAACTTCTGGCATCCGGCCATGGATTTCATGCTGAAGACCTTCGATGTTTCCAAGGCCATCCCCACCGTCACGCGGCTCTTTCTCGGCCAGCGCATCGAATGTGCCGAGTGCCATAATCACCCGCTCGAAAATCTCACCCAGGACGACTTCTTTGGCATGGCGGCCTTTCTCGGTCGCCTGAAGGTGAAGCATGGTTACGCACAGTACCGGCGCGTCTGGTACAACTCGCGCGACGGCGAGATCACCCATCCAAACACGAAACAGCCAGTGACGCCCCGCTTTCTCGATGGAACCGCCCCGGACACACAAGACAGTCGCGACCGCCGCGAACAGTTGGCCGACTGGGTGCTCGGCACGCAGCAGATGCAGTTCGCCCGCGCCACCATGAACCGGCTTTGGGCTGAATATTTCACCGCTGGCATCGTCGAACCCGCCGACGACTTCCGCTCCACCAACATGCCGTCTCACCCTGCCCTGCTCGACGAGCTGGCGCGTTGCTTCATCGAATCCGGTTACCGCTTCAAGCCCATGCATCGCTTGATTCTCAATTCAGAGGCTTATCAGCTGTCCTCCCGCGCTGCGGGGCGGCCCGGCGGCACTGACCCGCTCGAACGCATTCTCGTGGCCCGCTATGAGCCCCGCAAACTCCCCGCCGAAGTACTACTGGATGCATTGGGCCAACTGACAGGCATTCCCCAGGACTTCACGAACTATCCCCCCGGTACGACAGCCAAGGACTTGATCGCTTCCATCGGCTCCACCTACTTCCTCACTACCTTCGGGCACCCGCGCCGCGACACGCTCGAGCCCCGCAGCCCCAACCCGTCCCTGGCCCAGGCCCTGCACCTCATGAACGCCGACGCAGTCCGGGAGAAAATCGAGTCTCCGAAAAACGTCCTGGCCAGCCTG
>VFQU01001194.1_pt1 | contig 16383 bp, 10 predicted proteins | sample 3512311 | NCBI WGS metagenome assembly VFQU01 (sample SAMN10412377, study PRJNA504923) | tailings metagenome | isolation source: Relicate 3 Philex TSF3 active mining site | place: Philippines: Tuba, Benguet | collected 2017-08-29
TTCGCCGACGGTTTCGATCCGCCGCCGCAGGTGACCTGCGGCTGGGATACCGCGCTCGGCACGCCGGGCGGCTCGCTCAACGGCATCGGCCGCTGGGGCGCCGACGCCTATGCCGGCGGCTCGGCCGGCTCGTCGTTCAACGGCATCAGCAACGGCGTCGCGCGCATCGATCTGGCCACGGGCACGACGCATGCGCTCGGTACGACCAGCCTCAGCGATGGCTTCGTGACCGATTTCGTGTCGTTCGATGCGGGCGACGGCGAGAAGCTCTATGTCGTCGGCAGCCAGAACGGCATCAGCTTCGGCGGTGCCGACGTGCCCAATACCAACTTCGTCTTCAGCTGGGACGGCACGACCGCCGGCGCGCTGGCCGGCGCGAACTTCCCCGGCATGACGTTCGGCTGGTCCGGTCTGGTCTACCAGGGCCGTCTGGCGATCGGCGGCACCACCGGCTTTCCGCAGTTTCCGCTGCTGGCGCTGTGGGACGGCAGCAGCTGGGAGACGCACAGCGAAGGTTTCGAGGGTCTGGTCGCGCCGATCATCATGACGATGGTCGAGTATCGCGGCGACCTCTACGTCGGCGGCCGCTTCGACCGCATCCGCCTGCCCGACGGCAGCGGCGGCGAGGTCGTGGTCGAGTCCAAGAACGTCATGGGCTTCGACGGCAGCAGCTTCTTCTCGGTCGGCGGCGGCGTCAAGCGCGCGACCAGCAACATCTCGCAGGTGCAGGCCCTGGCCGTGTTCCAGGACGCGCTCTACATCGGCGGCCGCTTCGACGCCTCGGCGACCGGCAACGTGCCGATGTTCGCGGTTGCGCGCTGGGACGGCACGACGCTGTCGGCGGTCGGCCACGGCTTCCCGATGCCGAGCGAGGTCCGCAACTTCGAGGTCTACGACGACGGCAGCGGTCCGGCGCTGTACGCGGTCGGCACGTTCACGGCCGATACGCAGGGCACGCCGATCCGGCGCTTCGCCAAGCTGCAGGACGGCGACTGGGTCGAGGTGGCCGGCGGCACCGGCGACAACCCGAACAAGGCGATGACGCTGCCGGACGGCCGGCTCGCGATCGCCGGCAGCTTCAGCGAGGTCGGCGCCGCCGGCGTCACCGGTTCGGGTCCTGCTTCGGGCCTCGCGGTGCTGACCTGCCAGCCCGATCCGCAGCGCTGACCCGGCACTGCGTTTTTCCCCTTCCTTCTCCGACGATCCCGACATGGCCACGACCCGCGAAATCAAAGTCCCCGACATCGGCAACTACAGCGACATCCCGGTCATCGAACTGCTCGTGCAGGTCGGCGATACGGTCAAGAAGGACCAGGGCCTGGTCACGCTGGAGTCGGACAAGGCGACGATGGAGGTGCCGGCCAGCGCCGGCGGCGTCGTCAAGGAACTGCGCGTGAAGGTCGGCGACACGGTCAGCGAGGGCAGCATCGTCGCGATCGTCGAGGAGGCCGGTGCGGACGCCGCGGCGAAGCCCGCAGCGCAGGCGCCGAAGGCGGCGCCGGCCGCGGCTGAGAAGACGGCCGCAGCGGACGTGCCCGCCGCCGCCGCGGCAGCGCCCGTCGCGGCGGCACCGACAGCCGCCGCCGCGAGCGGCCGCACGCCCGACGTGAGCTGTCAGGTCCTCGTGCTCGGCTCGGGACCCGGCGGTTACACGGCGGCATTCCGCGCCGCCGATCTCGGCCAGGACACCGTTCTGGTCGAGCGCTACGCCTCGCTCGGCGGCGTCTGTCTCAACGTCGGCTGCATTCCGTCCAAGGCGCTGCTGCACGCCGCGCGCGTGATCGAGGAGGCCGCGCACGCGGCCGACATCGGTCTGGACTTCGGCGCGCCGAAGATCGACCTCGACAAACTGCGCGGCCACAAGGACAAGACCGTCGGCCAGATGGTCAAGGGCCTGTCGGGCATGGCCAAGCAGCGCAAGGTCACCGTGCTGCAGGGCGTCGGCCGCTTCGTCTCGCCGAACGAGCTGGAGGTCGAGGGCGTCGACGGCAAGAAGCTGGTGCGCTTCGAGAAGGCGATCATCGCGGCCGGGTCGCAGGCCGTGAAGCTGCCGGGCTTCCCGTGGGACGACGCGCGCATGATGGACTCGACCGATGCGCTGGACCTCGCCGACGTGCCGAAGAAGCTGCTGGTCGTCGGCGGCGGCATCATCGGCCTGGAGATGGCCTGCGTCTACGATGCGCTCGGCAGCGAGGTCACCGTCGTCGAGCTGATGGACCAGCTGATGCCGGGCGCCGACGTCGACCTCGTCAAGCCGCTGCAGCAGCGCCTGTCCAAGCGCTACGGCGGCATCCATCTGAAGGTCAAGGTGACCGGCATCGCCGCCGGCGAGCAGGGCCTGACCGCGACGTTCGAAGGCGAGGGCGCGCCGGCACCGACGACCTACGACCGCATCCTGGTCGCGGTCGGCCGCGCGCCGAACGGCGGCAGGATCGATGCCGACAAGGCCGGCGTGACGGTGACCGATCGCGGCTTCATTGCGGTCGACCGCCAGATGCGCACCAATGTGCCGCACATCTTCGCGATCGGCGACCTGGTCGGCCAGCCGATGCTCGCGCACAAGGCCACGCACGAGGGCAAGGTCGCCGCCGAAGTAGCGGCCGGCCAGAAGAGCGAGTTCGTCGCGCGCGTGATACCGAGCGTGGCCTATACCGATCCGGAGATCGCCTGGGTCGGCATGACCGAGGGCGAGGCCAAGAAGGCCGGTATCGCCTACGGCATCGGCAAGTTTCCGCACATCGCCTCGGCACGCGCGGTCGGCATCGGCCGCACCGAAGGCTTCACCAAGCTGATCTTCGAGGAGGCCACGCACCGCCTGATCGGCGCCGGCATCGTCGCGCCGAACGCCGGCGATCTGATCGCCGAGCTCGCGCTGGCGATCGAGATGGGCTGCGAGGCGGCCGACATCGGCCTGACCGTGCATCCGCATCCGACGCTGAGCGAATCGGTCGGCCTCGCCGCCGAGGTCTACGAAGGCACGATCACCGACCTGTACATCCCGAAGAAGCGCGGCTGAGCGGCCGGCCGGCGCGTCCACCCCGGCACGCGGCCCTGCCGCGTGCCGCATCGTGCGGGCGTATATCGCGCCGGCGATCGGCTGCGATCGTCGCGCATGTCGGCGTCATCCACAGGGCGTCACGGCATGATGGCGTCCATCCGGACGGCGTACCGTTCGCGGCCGCCGAGCTCGGCGGCGAGATCATCGTCGAGAACGCGACGCTGTCACTGGATGATTCTCCGCACGACGGCAGTGTGCCGAACCTGCCGGCGTTCGGCCGGGGCTTCATCGACGGATCGGACTTCACGATCGGGCCGCTCGCCGACGCGCGCCTGACGCTCGATACGCCGCCGACCGGCGTCGATCTCGTGCGCGACCAGAACGGTCCCTGGGCGGTATCGAGGTGCGCCTGGAAGCCTGTCGCGTCGATGCGATCGTCGGCAGCGCGAGCTTGACGCTCGACGGCTCGCAGCCGGGGCGCGACGACATCGCGATATGCATGCTGACGATCGACGGCGCCGCGTTCGACGGGCTGCGCATCGGCAGCCGGCTCGACGGCCGCTGCACGGCGCCGCGAATCCTGCTCGATGATCGGCGGCCGACGCACGCGCCGGTGTTGTCGCGGTCCGCACCGCAGCCTGCGCCGAGGGAACGGCCGGCGGCACCAGCGGGCGAGGTTTGCGGCGTCACGCGCATCGGCGACAATCCGCGGCCGCCCGGCACCGGGCGCATCCCGCCGCCGACCGTCGTTCCCGCATGCGCGCCCTTCCGATCGTCCCGCGATTCGCTGTCGTTGCGCTCGCCCTGGGCCTGGCGCTGGCGACCTGGCGCTGGCACATCCCGCTGATGCTGTGGGATCACCTCGATTTGGTGCCGATCTACCGTGCCTGGCAGGACGGCGCGCTCGCGCAATCGGACTTCTGGCGCTTCCACGGCGGCCATCTGCACAGTGCCGCATATGCGGTGCTGCTGGTGACGACCGCGGTATCGGGCGGGCAGCCGTGGCTCGATTGCCTGGTCAGTCTGGCGCTGCTGTTCGCGTATGCGGCGGTGGTGCTGAAAATCGCGCGCGACAGCCTCGCCGCCGTCGCGCCGCGCACCGGGTGGCTGATCGTCGGCTTCGCACTGTATCCGGGGCATCTGGCGAATCTGCAATGGGGCTGGCAGGTCGCGGTCTTCCTGTGTCTGTTCGGCGTCGCGGTCGCGATCCGCGCCCTCGGTGCGGGCAGCCTGACCTGGCAGCGCCAGGCGATCGCGCTGGCCGGCGCGGCGCTCGCGTACGCGAGCTTCGCGACCGCGATCGCGCTGATTCCGGCCGTGCTGACGCTGATCGCGCTGCGCGGCGGGTTGTCGCCGCGTCAGCGCCTGGCGCATGCGGCACCGTGGCTGGTCGCCGCGGCCCTGGTCGCGCTGCAGTACCGGCTGGCCGGGCCGGGCGGCGGCGTCGGCGCTGCGCCGGGCGTCGCCGTGCTTTATCTGCTGAACTTCCTCGGCGCCGGCATCGCGCGCTTCGCGACCGATCTGGCGCCGCTGGCTGGTGCGGCCGGTCTGATCAGCGGCGTGATCGCGATGGTCCGCACGCGCGATCGCCCGGCCAGCCTGCCGTGGTGCGGACTGTTCGTGTTCGGCCTGTTCGCCGCGGCGCTCGCGGCCGCGGGTCGCGCCGGCGACTACGGCGCCGATCAGGCGTTCTCGAGCCGCTACGTCAGCTTCTCGTCGATGTTCTGGCTCGGCTGGACCGGTCTGGTCGCGCTCGCAGTGCCGCCGCGCGGTGCCGTGTCGCGCCGGCTCGGCACGATCGCCTGGGGCGCCGTCGCGGTGCTGGCCGCAGTCAATGCCGTGCATCTGGGCAAGCGCGCCGCGCAGCTCGGCGCGCAGACGCAGCGGATCGCCGAGACGATTCGCACGACCTATCCCGACGTCGATGCGGCGCTGCTGCGCGAGATCTATTTCGACGATGCCATCGTCGCCGCCGAGCGGCTCGCGGTCCTGCGCGCGCTTCGCTTCGCGCCGTTCAGCGGCATGCCGGCCGAGCGCGTGCCGGACGCGCAGCGATGAGTGCACGTATCCGCCACGTTCTCACGTTCGCCGTTGGGCGCGGCGCGCTGCTGGCGCTGCTGATCGCACTGCTCGGCGCCTGCGTCGCGTTGCGCGATCGCGACGGCGTGCCGGCCGATCCGGTGATCCTGATCTCGCTCGATGCGTTCCGACCCGTCGATCTGGGCCGCGGCCTGACCCCGACGCTGGACCGCCTGCTCGCCGAGGGTGCCCATGCGGCGTCGATGCGTCCGTCGTTTCCGTCGCTGACGTTTCCGAACCACTACACGCTGGTCACCGGCCTGCGGCCCGACCGCAACGGCGTCATCCACAACACGATGACCGATCCGGATCTGCCCGGCGAGCGCTTCGCGACGTCCAATCGCGCCGCGGTGCAGGACGCGCGCTGGTGGGCGCAGGCCGAGCCGATCTGGACACGCGTGCAGCGGTCGGGTCGGCGAGCGGCGACGATGTACTGGCCGGGCTCCGAGGCGCCGGTGCACGGCGCGTATCCGGACGACTGGGCCGCGTTCGATCCGCAGGTCACGCCCGAACGGCGCGTCGACACCGTGCTCGGCTGGCTCGACCGGCCTCCCGGGCGGCGACCGGCGTTCATCTCGCTGTACTTCGAACACGTCGACAAGGCCGCTCATCGCGACGGCCCGGATTCACCCGAAGCCGCCGCCGCGGTGCGCCGTGTCGACGCCGCGCTCGCGCGCCTGGTCGCCGGCCTCGCCGCGCGCGGCCTCGAGGACCGCGTCAACCTCGTGATCGTCTCCGACCACGGCATGGCGACCGTCGCGCCGGGACAGGTGACGTACCTGGACGACCTGATCGACGAGGCCGACGCCGAGATCGTGACCACCGGCGTGCTGGCCGGCCTGCGTCCGCAGCCGGGACGCGCCGCGGCGGTGGAGCGCGCGCTGCTCGGCCGCCACGCGCACATGGCGTGCTGGCGCAAGCAGGCGCTGCCGGCGCGCTTCCGCTACGGCACGCACCGGCGCGTGCCGCCGCTGCTGTGCCTGGCCGACGAAGGCTGGGTCGTGTCGACGCGGGCGCGGATGGCGGCGATGGCACACGTTTCGCGCGGCGAGCACGGCTACGATCCGGCGCTGCCGAGCATGCAGGCGATCTTCATCGCGCGCGGTCCGGCGTTCGTCCCGGGCGCGCAGGTGCCGCCGTTCGACAACCTCGACGTGTATCCGCTGCTGGCGCATCTGCTCGGCGTCGAGCCCGGGCCGCACGAGGGCAGCCTGCAGCCGCTGCGGCCGTTGCTGAAGCCGTTGCCGAGGCCCGCGCGGGCGTCGTCTCCGGTTGCACCGGCGCAGCCGCTGCCCTTAAGGTGATGCGCGGCCGGCGGCCCTGTTCGGGCGCACGCCGATCGGCGGACCGCGCGCCTGCGGCCGCCGCCACGTAACGGATCGGGACGACGGCGTGTGACTGAGGTGCATCGGCAACTGGTACGGACGATCCCGGAGCGGCACGCGCCGGCCGGCGCCACCTCGCTCGATCTGCGCGCGCTGCGCAGCTGGCTGGCCGGCCTGCCGCTGGCGAGTATCGCGTCCACCTCGCGCCAGGTCGTCGAACGACTGCAGCAGATGAATCAACAGCGGATCGCCGCATTCGAGCGGCTCGATGCGCTCGAGGCGATCCGGCCGGTCGCGCAGCAGCTGATCGACATGATCGAGCAGCAGGCGGCCGCCGCGTCGGTGCCGCTGCAGTCGCAGAAGGTCGAGCTGGTCGCACGGGTCGAGGAGCTGCATCAGGCGCTCGCGCTCGGCTATCTGGAGGCGCTCTACGACGCCTGCGCACCGGCCGGCACAGTGCCGATGCTCAAGGGCGGCCGCGTCGCGGCGGCCGTGCTGCGCGCGTTGCAGCACGGTGCCGAGCGCATCCATCGCGCCTATGCGAACTATCGCGTGCCGGCGCCCGGTGCCTGGCAGCTGATGCACGGCGTGCATCGGTTCCTGGCCTCGGTGAAGCTCGACGAGCGCAGCGTCGACGACAACCCGGCCGTCGCGCTGCGCAGTCCGCGCCTGGTCTATCAGCACGCACTGCTGCTCGCGCTGGCCAATCCGTACCGCTATTCGCGGCGCGAACTGCCGGCGGTGGTCGCGCTGACGCGTGTGCTGGCCGCGTACTGCGATCTGCGCGACGGTGAAGTCGACGGCCTGCGCACGATCGACGTGCTCGGCGATCGCGAGCCCGGCCACGTCGGCGACGAGGACGAGCGCAGCCGCGCGGCGCGCCTCTCGATCGATCCGGCGCGGCTGCTCGCCTATGTCGAGAACCGCATCGTCGCACTGCCGCCCGGCGCGCACCGCGTCGTGCTGCGCGCGCCGGGCGGGCCCGGCGTCGAGGTCGACATCGACGTCGTGCGCCGCATGGTCGTCAGCCTCGCCGACGGCAGCGCACGCGGCCACGCGCGGCTGCCCGGCGGCCAGCCGCTCGACGCCGTGATCGGTCTGCACGACCTGCACCGCGCGCTGGCCGGCGGCCAGGACTTCGACAGCTTTCTTCAGGAGGCGCTCGGCATCGCCGTCGCCAGTCACGACCGGCCGGCGGCCTGGGCGCAGAGCAGCGCCGACCTGCTGCGCGTGCTGCCCGGCGCCGCGCGCGTGCTCGACCAGAGCCCGGCCGGCTACCGCCTGTGCTGGGATCGCGGCGCCGACAGCGATCTGGTGCGCATGAAGGTCGGCGATGCGATCGGCCTCACCCTGCCGGCGCCCGCGCCCGACCAGGCCGACTGGATGGTCGGCGTCGTGCGCTGGATGCGCATCGACGACGACGGCCGCGTCGAGGCCGGCGTCGAGCTGCTCGCGCGGCGCGCGCTGCCGGTCGCGGTGCGCAGTCTCGACGGCGCTGCGCAGGGCCGGCCGCTGCTGCGCGGCATCCTGCTCGAGTCGCTGCAGCCCGAGCACGGCAGTGGCTACACCTCGCTGCTGACGCCGGTCCTGCTCGACCGCGCATCGGAGCGGCTCGAGCTGTCGGTACCGGTCGACCCCTGGACCTGGTGGATCGCGGCCGGTACGCGGCAGGTGCACGGCCCCGGCGTGATCGACCGCACCGGCTCGCATCTGCATCTGGCGCTGCCGCCGGCAGAGGTTGTCGAGCCGGAGACCTCGGCGGCCGCGTGAACGCGTGGCATATCGGTTTCACGGATGGAGGCTGTCGACGTTCAGGCCACTGCGCAGGTGCGGTGCCGCGATCGATCCCGCGCGGCACCGATCGCACTGCACGCGGCTGCGCGCACCATCGACCCGGCTCAGCTCCGCGTCTCGGCAGCCGCTTTGGGCGAGCCGATCCGATTTTCGGTTTTCACCGCGCAAGGCTTGTACCGTCGGCCGGAGTTCGCTACAGTTCGCGCCCCTTTTGGGGCGGTTAGCTCAGCGGTAGAGCACTACCTTGACATGGTAGGGGTCACAGGTTCGATCCCTGTACCGCCCACCACCGTGGAACGAGACGGCGCGAAACCTCCGGTTCGCGCCGTTTTTCGTTGCGGCGCGCAAAGCGCGAACGCCTCTGCGTACCGCGTCGCCGACACGGCCGCGGGGGACAGCGCCGGGCATCCCGGGTAGACTGCGCACCCGCGTCCGCCGGCCGGCCCGTCCCCGCCCGGGCGCCGCCATTCCTCGCCGCGCGACCTCATGAGCACCGATTCCACGTCCACTCCCGCTTCCGGCCCGGCCGGGCGCCGTCCGAGCGTCGCCGTGCGCGTCGGATCGGTCCAGGTCGGCGGCGATGCGCCGGTCGTCGTGCAGTCGATGACCAATACCGACACCACCGACGTGGTCGGCACCGCCAAGCAGATCGCCGAGCTCGCGCGTGCCGGATCGGAGCTGGTGCGGCTGACCGTCAACACGCTCGAGGCCGCTGCCGCGGTGCCGCGGATTCGCGACCGCCTGGCGATGATCGGCTGCTCGGTGCCGCTGATCGGCGACTTCCATTACAACGGCCATCAGTTGCTCGAGCGCGAGCCGGGCTGCGCCGAGGCGCTCGCCAAGTACCGCATCAATCCCGGCAACGTCGGCTTCGGCAAGAAGAAGGATCTGCAGTTCGCCGCGATCATCGAGGCGGCGCTGCGCTACGACAAGCCGGTCCGGATCGGCGCCAACTGGGGCTCGATCGACCAGTCCCTGGTCGCCGCGCAGATGGACGAGAACAGCCGTCGCGAGGTGCCGTGGGACGCCGCGCGCGTGGCCCGCGAGGCGCTGATCCGCTCGGCGCTCGATTCGGCCGCGCGCGCCGAGGAGCTGGGTCTGCCGCGCGATCGCATCCTGCTCTCGTGCAAGGTGTCCGGCGTGCAGGAGCTGATCGCGGTCTACCGCGATCTGGGCGCACGCTGCGACTACGGATTGCATCTGGGCCTGACCGAGGCCGGCATGGGTTCCAAGGGCATCGTCGCCTCGACCGCCGCGCTCGCGGTGCTGCTGCAGGAAGGCATCGGCGACACGATCCGCATCTCGCTGACGCCCGAGCCGGGCGAGTCGCGCACGCGCGAGGTCATCGTCGCGCAGGAGCTGCTGCAGACGATGGGGCTGCGCGCGTTCACGCCGCTGGTGACGGCCTGTCCGGGCTGCGGTCGCACGACCAGCACGTTCTTCCAGGAACTGGCGAGGACCGTCCAGGACCACGTGCGCGCAAAGATGCCCGAATGGCGCATCCAGTACGACGGCGTCGAGAACATGACGCTGGCGGTGATGGGCTGCGTCGTCAACGGGCCGGGCGAGTCGCGCTACGCGAACGTCGGCATCTCGCTGCCCGGCACCGGCGAGGCGCCGGCCGCGCCGGTGTTCATCGACGGCGAGAAGGCGATGACGCTGCGCGGCGAGACGATCGCGCAGGACTTCGTCGGCGTCGTCGACGACTACGTCGCGCGCCATTACGCGCCGCGCGGCTGAACGCGTCCGCGTCCGGCTGCGGGCTCGGTCGAACACCTCGCACGCGCCTGGGTCACGCCGCCATTGGATCGATTTCTGCGCCGATCGGCGCGACCGCGCCGATCGGCTTCGCGCGCGTGAACGGCGCCGCGACGTCTGCACGATTCGATCTGCGACCGGCGCGGCCGCGTCTGCCTCGCATCAGGCGGGCGCGGCGCGCAAGCGGCCGATGCAATCGGCGATCGTGTCAGGTCTATGGAGCGCGACCGCTGCGGATCCGGCATCCGGGCGGCACGTTCCGCGTCGATCCCGATCGGGTCGTGGCGGTGAGGGAAGCGATCGATACGGTCGGCCGCTGCCTCAGGCCTGCGGTTCGGAGCGCACGACGACCGGCTCCTCGCGGCGCTGGCGTGCCAGCGAAGCCTCGCGCCGTGCGATGTAGAGGCTGGCGCCGATGATGATCGCCGCGCCGAGCGCGGTGTAGCCGTCGACCCGTTCGCCGAACAGCGCCCAGGCCAGCACCGCGACCACCAGCAGTTGCAGATAGCTCAGCGGCGCCAGCAGCGAGGCGTCGGCCAGCTTGAGCGCGCGCGTCCAGCAGTAGTGCCCGCCGGTGCCGAGCGCGCCGGCCGCGACCAGCCACGGCCAGATGCCGGGCTGCGGCCACTGCCAGACCGTCAGCGCCGGACCGAGCGAGAGCGGCACCCAGAGCATCGTCGTCAGCAGCACGATGCGGTCTGGCGGCTCCGAGCGCGACAGGAACTTGATGCTGATCGTGACCATGCCGCTCATCGCGGCGGCGAGGATCGCGACCAGGCTGTCGACCGCGAAGCTCGATCCGTTCGGCCGCATGATGACCAGCACGCCGACGAAGCCGGCGACGACCGCGCTCCAGCGTCGCAGCCGCACCACCTCGCCGAGGAACAGGACGGCGCCGATCGTCACGAACAGCGGCGTGGAGTACGACAGCGCGATCGCCTGCGCCAGCGGCAGATGCACCATCGCCCAGAACCCGGCCAGCATCGACAGCATGCCGATCAGGCAGCGCGCGACATAGAAGCCGAGCTTGTCGGTGCGCAGGATGCCGATGCCGTGCACGCGCAGCAGCGGCAGCGCGAACAAGGCGCCGAACAGGCAGCGGAAGAACGCGATCTCGAACGGGTGCAGTTGCTCGGAGGCATAGCGGATCGACACCGCCATCAGGCCGAACAAGCAGGCGCTGGCGGCCATCAGCAGCGCCGCGCGCAACGGCAGCGGCGAGGTCGGGACGGGGCTGTTCACGTAAGGACCGGTGCGGCAGCGGGCGGGACGCGCGCGGTATGGTAGCGACAGCGCCGGCCGCGGTCAGGTCCGGCCGATGGCGGCGGTCGGGCGGCGTTCACGCGGACGGACTGTCGTTCGCGGTTCGGGTCGATTACGCTGCGGGGGTCGCAAGGGGGCGACGGTGGCACCGCGGCGTCGCGACGCTGCGGGATCGCGGCCGGCCGTTGCGCCGACGGCCGATGACGGACGCCGGCGGCCCCTGCCGATCGTGTCTTCCGCTCATTGCCGGAGTGTCGGTCTCTGCATGGAATCCCAGCCCGCCCCGTTCGTCGTCGCGATCCCCGCCCGTTACGCCTCGACCCGCCTGCCCGGCAAACCGCTGCTGCCGATCGGCGGCGTGCCGATGATCGTGCACGTCGCGCGGCGCGCGCTGGCCGCCGGCGCGGCCGAGGTCGTCGTCGCGACCGACGAGCCGCGCATCGCCGCTGCGCTCGCCGGCAGCGGCGTCGAGGTCGTGATGACCGATGCCGGCCACGCCTCGGGCAGCGACCGCCTCGCCGAATGCGCGACGCGGCGCGCCTGGCCCGACCAGACGATCGTCGTCAATCTGCAGGGCGACGAGCCGATGGCGCCGGCCAGCGGCATCCGCGCGGTCGCCCAGACGCTGGCCGCGGGCGCAGCGCCGATGGCGACGCTGGCGACGCCGATCGGTTCGGTCGAGGAGCTGTTCGATCCGAACTGCGTCAAGCTGGTGCGCGGCGCCGACGGCCGCGCGCTGTACTTCAGCCGCGCGCCGCTGCCGTGGCCGCGCGACGCGTTCGCGGCCGATCGCACCCGTCTGCCCAACGGCGTGCCGTTCCTGCGCCACATCGGCATCTATGCGTATCGCGCCGGCTTTCTGCGCGCGTTCGCAGGGCTCGCGCGCACGCCGCTCGAACAGGCCGAATCGCTCGAGCAACTGCGCGCGCTCGAGCACGGCCATGCGATCGCGGTCGGCCTCGCGCCGGAACCGTTCCCGCCCGGCGTCGACACGCCGGAGGATCTGGCCCGCGCCGAACGGTTGCTCGCCGGAGCGCAGCGGTGACGCGAATCCTGTTCGTCTGCATGGGCAACATCTGCCGCTCGCCGACGGTCGAGGCGGTCGCGCGCGTCGAGCTGGCGCGCGTCGGCATCGCCGCCACGGTCGCGTCGGCCGGCACCGAGGACTACCACGTCGGCGCGCCGGCCGACCGCCGTGCGATCGCGGTCGCCGAGGCGGCCGGCTATCCGATGGCGGCGCATCGCGCGCGCCGGATCGGCGCGGCCGACTTCGACGACTACGACCACGTGCTGGCGATGGACGCGGTCAATCTGCACGCGCTCGAACGCGTCTGCCCGGCCGCGGCGCGCCAGCGCGTCGCGCTGTTTCTGCCGTTCGCGCGCTTCGCCGCGCGCAGCGACGTGCCCGATCCGTACTACGGCTCGCAGCGCGACTTCGAGCAGGTGCTGAGCCTGGCGTGCGAGGGCGTCGCGGCGCTGGCCGGGCGGCTGCGGCGCGACGGCGGATCGCGCCGATGAGCACGATCCGCCCGCAGGCGCCCGAGCTGCCGTCCGGCCTGACCTGGGTCAATACCGACGATCCGCCGCGACTGGCGATGCTGCGCGGCCGCGTCGTGCTGGTCTGGTTCTGGACCGGCGACAGCGCGCAATGCGCGGCGATGGCGCCGGACCTGGCGACGCTGCAGGCGCGCCATCACGACGGGCTCTGCGTGATCGGCGTCCACTGTCCCAAGTACGGCGCGCAGTGCGCCCCCGCGGCGGTGTTGCGCGCGGTCAACCGCCTGCGCATCGAGCACCCGGTCGCGAGCGACCCGTCATTCGCGGTCTGGCGCGACTACGGCGTCAGTGCCTGGCCGACCGTCGCGGTCATCGACGCCGAAGGGCGTCTGGCCGCGCGTGTGGCCGGTGCGGGACATCTCGGGCCGCTCGACGATCTGATCGGGGCCCTGCTCGACGAGGCGGCCGGGCAGGGCCTGCGCGTGTTCGAGAGCGCGGTGCCGGCGATCCGCCCGGAGCCGCGCGCGAGCCTGCGCTTCCCCGGCAAGCTGCTGGCGACCGAGCGCCTGCTCTACATCGCCGACAGCGGCCACGACCGCGTGCTCGAATGCGATCACCACGGCCGCGTGCTGCGCCGCTTCGGCTCGGGCCATGCCGGGTTCGCCGACGGCGCCGGCGAAGAGACCGCGTTCAGCGATCCGCAGGGCCTGATCCTGCATCGCGACCAGCTCTACGTCGCCGATCGCGGCAACCACGCGGTGCGCAGCGTCGATCTGGCCGACGGCAGCGTGCGCACCCTGCTCGGTACCGGTGCGCCCGGCTACCGCCGCCCGCGCGATAGCGACGTGCACGGCCTGGCGGCCTGCGCCCCGGCCGATCTGGCGATCGTCGGCGATCAGCTCTACGTCGCGATGGCCGGCCTCAATCAGATCTGGCAGGTCGACCTGATCGGCCGCCGTGCGCGCGTGCTGGCCGGCAGCGGCGCGCTCGACCGGATCGACGGCAGCGGCGCGGACGCGGCGCTGGCCCAGCCGAGCGGCCTCGCGGTCGCCCATGCGCAGCTCGTCGTCGCCGACGCGGCCGCCTCGGCGGTCCGCCTGGTGCGCCTGGCCGACGGGCGCGTGACGACCGTCGTCGGCAGCGGCCTCTACGCGTTCGGCGATGCGGTCGGCACCTGCGCGGCGTCGCGGCTGCAGCATCCGCTGGCGGTCGCGGCCGGACCGCGCGGGTCGGTATTCGTCGCCGACAGCTACAACGATGCGATCAAGCTGATCAATCCGGCGGGGTCGAAAGTGAGCCGGCCCGAGATCGGCTACCGGCTGAACGAACCCTCGGGCCTGTCGGTCGCGGCCGGCGCGCTGTGGATCGCCAACAGCGGCAGTCACGAGGTCGTGCGCGTGGATTTGTCCGACGGATCGGCGCGTCGTGTCGCGGTGGCGGACTGAACAGGCCGTTGCGGACTAAAATGGTCCGATGACCCAGCCCGAGGACCGCGCCGGCTTCGACGGCAAGGTATACGTCAGCACGCTCAGCGGCGCCCCCGGCGTCTACCGCATGTTCGACGCCGGCGGCGATCTGCTCTACGTCGGCAAGGCCGGCAATCTGCGCAAGCGTGTCGGCAGCTACTTCCTGAAGCCGCGGCTGGAGCCGCGCATCGCCTCGATGGTCTCGCAGATCGCGCGCATCGAGGTCACGCTGACGCGTACCGAGGCCGAGGCGCTGCTGCTCGAATCGCAGCTGATCAAGTCGCTCAAGCCGCGTTACAACATCCTGCTGCGCGACGACAAGAGCTATCCGTACATCCATCTGACCGCCGGCGAGTGGCCGCGCCTGGCGTTCCATCGCGGCGCGCGCAACGAGGGCGGCCGCTATTTCGGGCCGTATCCCAGCGCCGCCGCCGTACGCGAGAGTATCGGTCTGCTGCAGAAGCTGTTCCGGCTGCGCAATTGCGAGGACAGCTACTTCCGCAACCGCTCGCGGCCGTGCCTGCAGCACCAGATCGGCCGCTGCACGGCGCCCTGCGTCGGCCTGGTCGAGCGCGCCGACTACCAGGACAGCGTGCGCCACGCGACGCTGTTCCTCGAAGGCCGCTCCAAACTGGTCCAGGACGAACTGGTCGCGACGATGGAGCGCGCCAGCGCGGCGCTCGCATTCGAGCGCGCCGCGGCCGTGCGCGACCGCATCACCGCGCTGCAGCGCATCCAGGCCCGCCATTACGTACAGGGCGCCAGCGCCGACATGGACGTGATCGCCTGCGCGATCCGCAACGGCATCGCGTGCATCAGCGTGCTGTTCTTCCGCAACGGCGTCAGTCTGGGCTCGCGCGACTTCTTTCCGCGGCTCGGCAGCGATGCCGAAGCGCCGGCCGTGATCGCCTCGTTCATCGTGCAGTACTACCTGGAGCGGCCGCTGCCGAAGGAGCTGATCGTCAGCGATCTGCCCGAGGAGGCCGAGCTGATCGCCGAGGCGCTCGGCGGACAGGCCGGCCACGGCGTCGAGATCAAGGCACGCGTACGTGCCGAGCGCGCGCGCTTCCTCGAGCTCGCGCTCAAGAACGCGCAGGCTGGTCTCGACGCGCGCCTGGCCAGCCGGCAGACGCTGACGACGCGATTCGAAGCGCTGCGCGATCTGCTCGGCCTCGATGAGACGCCGCGCCGCATCGAGTGCTTCGACATCAGCCACACGATGGGCGAGGCCACGGTCGCTTCGTGCGTCGTGTTCGGCCCCGAAGGCGCCGAGAAGTCGCAGTACCGCCGCTTCAACATCACCGGCATCACCCCCGGCGACGACTACGCGGCGATGGGCCAGGCCCTGCATCGGCGCTACCGGCGGATCCGCGACGGCGAGGGCGTGCTGCCGGACGTGCTGCTGATCGACGGCGGCAAGGGCCAGGTCCGCCAGGCGCTGGACGTGCTGGCCGAGCTCGGTATCGAAGGGCTCAACGTGGTCGGCGTCGCCAAGGGCGAGGCGCGCCGCGCCGGCGACGAAACCTTGATCTTGGGCGACACAGGCCGCACGCTCTGGCCCGGACCCGAATCGCCGGCCTCGCACCTCATTCAGGCGGTCCGCGACGAGGCGCACCGTTTCGCGATCACCGGCCACCGCGGCCGCCGCGAGAAGGCGCGCGAGGCGAGCACGCTGGAGGAAATCGCCGGCATCGGGGCCAAGCGGCGCGCGGCGCTGCTCAAGCACTTCGGCGGCCGGACCGGACTGGCGGCTGCCGGCGTGGAGGAAATCATGCAGGTCAAAGGCATCCACCGCGACCTGGCCGAACGCATCTACGCCGTGTTCCACGGCTGAAGGACCCGCTCCATGACCTTGACCGTGCCGACGATCCTGACCCTGTTCCGCATCGTGCTGCTGCCGGTCATCGTCGTCGTCTTCTATCTGCCCGAGTACTTTCCGAACACCGCGACCTGGTCCAACATCGCAGCCGCCGGCGTGTTCGTGCTGGCCGCGCTGACCGACTGGCTCGACGGCTGGATCGCGCGCCGCTACGACCTGACCTCCGCATTCGGCGCGTTCCTCGATCCGGTCGCCGACAAGCTGATGGTCGCGGTCGCCCTGTTCCTGCTGGTGCAGCAGACCCCGACGCCGTTGATGGCGGTCGCCAGCGCGGTCATCATCGGCCGCGAGATCACCATCTCGGCGCTGCGCGAATGGATGGCC
>VFQU01001196.1_pt1 | contig 16344 bp, 11 predicted proteins | sample 3512311 | NCBI WGS metagenome assembly VFQU01 (sample SAMN10412377, study PRJNA504923) | tailings metagenome | isolation source: Relicate 3 Philex TSF3 active mining site | place: Philippines: Tuba, Benguet | collected 2017-08-29
TCACTCCCATCGGATCATAATGATAATCCAGATACGCGCCTTCCGCCTGATTTGCATACCACACATGAGAAAGTTCCGCAGTGATAGGCAACAAAGGATGGAAAAAACTTTCATCCAATTCTACTTTCTTCCATCCGGGTTTCTGCAGGGAAATTTTTTGAGTTTTACCGGAAGCGTTTGAGAAAGAAAGACTCACTTCCCCCGGAGGATTCGATTTTAATCCTTCCGCAAGAAGAAAAGGAGTCACTTCGATCCAAAAACCTTCCTTACCTTTTTGCATTTTTGCCAAAGGTAAAAAGGAAAATCTTTTACCCGTCCAGCCTAATGAATTGATGCCCTCTGGAATGGGAGTTCCCGCATAAGCATGATAACTAGTGTTTCTTCCGAAACGATGTTGGTAGAGATTGGTAGGATTCGTGAGCCAAATATCTTTATACCTGTGGAATCCGAAAATACCGGAAGCCAAATAAGTAGCTTTGGTTTCCCATTTCATGGAACTGCCTGCTTCTCCCAAAGTCTCCCAAGGAAAGACCCATAAGGATTGAGGGGCTTCTTCGAAACTAAGCGCATCTTGCACCAAAGCCTCTTCGGAAACGGTTTCATTCGAGCCCTCAGGAAACATAACATAAGTTCGATGAAGGCGAAAATCTATGAAATTCACCGGATAAACGACTAGATCCGGTTCAAGAGGAAACAGCCAATCCAAGAGTAAATAGACGTATAAGGGGCTGTTCCCTGCATACGCTAAATAAACGACTTCGAAGTCTTTCCCGGTATTCTTTTTCAATTCCTGAGAAAGAAGAGAGGCATCGAAAGAATAATAAGCGATGGAACTGCCCAAAATAAGAATTCTAGGTTTTGTTTTTTTCTCCGCGGTCACTCTCTTGTATTCGTATAGAAAATTAAAAAAATGATTCGTATTCCAAGGGGATTCGTTCGGAAGTAAAAATTGACCTTTGCGAAATAAAGCCCAATCGAGTCCGAACAAGAAGAAGAGAAAGGAGGAAAGAAGTAAGATTTTTTTCATCGCTCGGGTCTCATCAAAATACGAAATAAACAAAAGGACGACTTTGCGCAGACATAACTACGATTGCGACTAGAGCCAATGAAAATAGGGCTCCAAGCAATACTGTTCTCCAAGTTGATTGTTCCCAATTTGAAAAAATTCCCTCCAAACGAGAGTTGTCGGTAAAGAATTTTGTTCCAAAAACATGTCCGACAACGATCGCAAAAAAACACCAAGAAGAACTCAAAAACCAAGTATGAGGAAGTGAAATATCCCCGTTTTTGAGAAAAAGACCCTGTAGGTAGCACAGGGAAACATTGAAATTCGGGCTTCTAAAGAAAATCCATAGAAAACAAACCGCCAAAAAGGTAAAGGCAATCCCCAGCGTTTTGAGAAGATCTGTCGCATAACGATTGCTCGCCCAAAGATTTCTATCTTCGAGACATCCTTTCAGATTGCGAAATCCTCTTTCCAAAATCAAAAGTAGTCCGTGACCTCCTCCCCAAAATACGAAATTCCAATTGGCCCCATGCCAAAGGCCTCCCAAAAGCATTACGATCATAAGGTTCACTAAAGTACGAACATTTCCTTTACGGTTCCCTCCCAAAGGAACATAGAGATAGGAACGCAGCCAGCCAGAAAGAGAGATATGCCACCTTGTCCAAAATTCCGAAAACCCAAGGGAGAGGTAAGGCATTCGAAAATTCTCCGGAAGTCGGAATCCCAACATAAGTGCCGTCCCTTGGGCAATGTCAGTATAGCCGGAAAAATCGCAATAGATTTGCCCTGCATAAGAAAACATTCCCCACCACAGAAAAGAAGGATCCAAATTCTGGACATTGGCAAATGCGAAGTCGGAAGGGACTGCCAAATGATCCGCCAAAACCGCCTTTTTGAAAGCTCCGATCAAAATAAGAAAGAGGGCGAATGCAAAAGGAATTTCTGAAAATCGGCGAAGGGACTGTAATTGGGGGAGAAATTCCTTGGCAGTTACCACAGGACCCGCCACCAATTGGGGGAAAAAAGATAAAAACAACAGATAGTGAATGTATTTTTCCTCCGGTAAAATCTCTCCCCTGTAGATATCAATTACGTAGGATAAGGATTGGAAGGTATAAAAAGAGATTCCTACCGGCAAAATCACTTCCAAAATCGGTAGATAGGAATTGAACCCTAGCTGATTTATAAAAAATGCATAATTTTGAGCAAAAAAACCATAATACTTAAAAAAGCCAAGAGTGCCCAGGCCGTTGCAGAGAGAGAGAATTAGTAAAAAACGCTTCCAGGCAAGGGATTTTAGGGAAAAAATGAGCTTTCCTGAGATAAAATCAAAAATCGAGATCCATAGAAGGAGAAAAACAAAAGGAGTGCTTGAAAATCCATAAAAAAATAGACTAAAAATAATCAAGAAAACGATTAAAAATTTAATAGCGGACGAATCAAATTTAGGCCATTTGTTACCTAATTTTGCACCCAAAAGCCGAACCAGCCAAAAAGAAAAGAACGCAAGTAGATAAAATTGTGCAAAAATTGAGCTAGAAAAAATCATTACTATGCTACAAATAAATCATATTATAGCTTATAAATAAGCAATTATACATTGTACTTGCATTTTACTCCACAATTTGGGCAAGTGCAGGTCACTTCCGCCTTAACTCTTCTTCCCTGCGCCCCCTCTACCTTTCCTGTGGCCACAAATTCAAAGGAAACTCCTTCCGGAACATAGTGCCCAGCGCCATATTTTGCGCTTCCCTCAATTAAATTAGAACATGCGTGACATTTCACCCGCAATCGTATCGTTTCAGCCATTTCTGAAAAGAAAAGACCGCCTGAGGCCAAGGTAAAGCCTTTTCCCAATACCTGTCATTTTTACATACCCAGGCATTTCACATACACATGACATTTTGTCATGATTTGCAAAGGATTTGAGATTTCTTTTCCTTGCTAAAAACTCTACAGAAAAGAATCTTCGATTCCTCTCTCAAAGGAGGTTATTTTGCCAAATGACGTAGTTTGGGCTCCTTCGTAAGAGTGGGGTAGGTACCACATTCCGGCTTTCCCCTTCTCAAACTCTTGGAATTCGTTCCAGCAGCTTTTCTTCATTGAAAAACTCTTTTTTTCCTAGGAAATATGAAGAAAACGAAGATCTAAAACTGTTGCCTTTCTCTCGGCAGTTACCACAAAGGCCCAGCTATGGGCGGTGGTCTTAAGCCCAAAAAAAGAGAGCTTTTCCTGTCCATTTTTGTAGGAACTACTACTCCATCCTCCCTGCCCAGAAACCGCCACGAGCCTATTTATCGTTTTCTGAACCAGAACAGACCAAAATCCGTCTGCCCTATCCGGATCATGCCGAACCAAGGCCGCCCCAGATTCGACAATTAATATATCTGGCCAGACGCTTCGCCCAAAACCAGTCAATTGAAGAAATGATGAATTTTCGGCATCTCTGCCCAAATATAGTCAGTTTTTTAGATCAGATCGGAGGAAATAAGGAACCTCAGAAGAAGTTTTCCAATATCTGCCTAAATTTAGGCAAATTAGTCGAATTTGATTGGAAATGCCTGCTCCGAAAGAAGCACTCAGGAGAGCCAAAAATCAGAAACTTCTTCCTGTAGTGAGCACAGGAAACTTTGTCACTTTAGAAAGAATTCCCTTTTAGAAGACAATTTTAAATAGATAGCACACGCAAACCGGGAAGAAGGTTGTTCTTCCCGAAATGGTTTTACTTAGAGGGCTTTTTGGAAGCTGTTTTTTGAGAAGTTTTAGAAGTGGACTTTTTGGCTCCAGAGGAACCTTGTTTTTTGGAAACCTGTGACTTTTTTACGCCAGAGGCACCATTGGCAGAAGATTTAGACTTAAGACTGTCTTCCGAGGAGCCATTGTCCCCGGTGGTGATGTCTGCAGGCAATTTCCCGTTTCTTTTGACCATATAGATGAAATGTCGGACATACTGCGTGTAGGGCTCAGGAATGGCTCTAGGATCGAAACTTTTTGGATCCGTGAGGAGTTGATTGACCTGTGCCAAAGGAAGGTCGTCCTTACTCGTTGCCATAAGGATATCGAGTCTTTTGCAAATCTCTGTGTCGTTGACTTCGACAGACAATTTGCGCATTGCATTGATAAACTTTTGGAAGGCAATTCGCTTGGGTTGGGACATATCCCCAGGAAAGCAAAAAGACCTGGCTTGGCAACCGATTTTACTGCAATGGAAGAATACATATTTCCGGAATCTACATTTTGTAGAGAAGGACAGCCCTTCTCCAAGAGACCGATGTTTCTACCCAAATTGGAGAAAAATAAGGAGCCGTAAAAAGAAAGTGTCCCGGTTTCTCCGAAAGTATTTTTACATGCAGCTAACGAAAGATTTGAATGATTCGATAGATAGGAAGGAGACGATTTGCAGCCGAAAGAATCGGGAGATACAATCTCTTTTTCAGAAGGAACTGTTTTCCCTTCCAAAGACGCCATAGAAGTTGTTGCTTCTTCCTCGGCAAGAACCACAACCTCCACACCATCCACTAGCATAATGGGAAGAACCCATTCTTCATTTTCCATAACAATAGGAAGCGAAAGATCATCAGCAGATACGGAAAAAACAGGAGACACAATTACCACAGCAACAGCTAGAGGAAGCCAGCTATTGAGCAAAAACCGTGCCACTTTTTTTATTTTTTCCAAGAAAATCATGGGTTATACCCCAAAACTAGAGGTTTCCTAGGAAAAAGATAGCTTTTTTTGCCTAATTTCGAGGATTTTTAGCCACCATACATCATGGCTCTGGTGCGAAGCTTCCATTCCCAAAGAACAATTTCTTTTTCAATTTCGGAAGCGGTTTCTTGTTCTTTAGCAAGAAGAGCATAAATCATATTGGAAATTTCTGGTGAGAATTTTTTATCCAACTCGGATTCGAATTCTACTACCTTAAATTCAAGAATCAAAACAGCCAAACGGAAAGCTTCGTTCATTGCAATGAGCTTATCTTTGAAAGTCTCCAGCTCAGGCTTTTGATTTTCATTTCGAATCATTACATCCAAAAAAGTCCGGATGAATGTAACATCTTGAGAAGAAAGATGGAAGTCCAAAATCAACTGTCTGACTTTATCCAATTCCATGGACCGCAAATGGATCCTTGCTAAAAAGACAGGATTTTCACTGTACATATTTAGGTTCTGATTTTTGGCCACATCGGTGGCACGAACCTTATCATAATCCACAATTCCTTTGTCTTTTTCTTCCGCTCCCCCCTTTTGGGAAAGTTGTTGAGATTCTGCGGAAGTATTGATTCTTTTTTTGATGACCAGAATGTTCAAGCTAGGATATCGAATTTTGAAAGTCACCATATCAGATCGGGGAATTTCTTCATCCACCACCAAAAACTGAACCTGCTCTCCACTTTCCCAAGCACGCATCAATTCTTCTTTATTTCGATAATGATAAATCACGACAGGGAGAGCATCACTTTGGCTCCCCGTTCCCAAATAAATGGTTTTGATTTCGTTGGAAAATCCGTGCTGGTAAGGAATGACCATTTTCCCAGCCTTCACATTGACGAAGGAAAGTTCTCCCAAATGGAAGTGAGAAATATCGAAATCTTCCCCGAAAAAACCGACTTTGGGAACAATGGCAACAATGGAATTATTTTTGGCTCCCTTAGGAACTTCCGGTCCGTGATCCGTAAAAACCACATAGGTCATTTTGGAGAGACGAACTTTCACCAAAAACCCGCCAGGGGTTTTCCTTTCTTCGTAAACCGTTTCTTCCATATTGTATTATAGTAAACCTAGTTGTTTCATTTTATATTGGAGAGACCCTCTGGAAATTCCAAGCGCCTTTGCCATTCGGATCTGATTCCCCGAAAAGATACGCATAGACAGTAGGATCTTCTGCCGTTCTAACGCCTGGATTCCCCTTCGCAAGTCTAAATCTTCCGCATCCGGAACGCCCAAATCTACAGACGAAATTTCCTCTTCCAAATCCTCCAATCCTACCTCATTTCCTTTGCAAGTCAGGATCGCAGACAAAAGAAGATTTTTTAGATCGGAAAAATTTCCAGGGAAAGAACGATTTAAGATCGATTGCAAAGCAGAATGTTCCAACTCCAATCCGTTTCGATTCTGGGATAAGACCAAATCTCGAAAAAGCTGAACCGTGATTTCAGAAAGAACTTCCCTGGATAAAAAATCAAAACTAGGAAGTAAGAGCTGGTTTTTTTGTAAAATTTTGGAATATTCAGGAAGGATTTCTTCTTTCTCTTCGGGGCGATCGAGAAAAAAAACAAGACCGGAAAAAGAACCTTCTCCCATCCAATCTACGATGATTTTCTGCTGCCCTAAACTGAGAGATTTAGAATTTAAAAAAACAAGACTTCCTTGTCCGGCTTCCTTTCCCCAGTCGGATAAAGACTTCTCCAATTTACCGAAATTTTCCGGCAAAGAACCTAAAACCAAAAAAGGAGTTTGGGGGCGGATTTGGTTGTGAATCCATTTCGCTAATGTTTTTTTGCCAGACCCAGAAGGCCCGATGATTGTGATTACTTTTTCTCTCGAAAGAGATTCCAATCGGGAATGATAATGAGGAAGGCTAGACAAAAGGAAAGGAGGAGCTCCTCCGGAAGGAGTTTTTGTTTCCGAAAATGCAGTAGCAATTTTAGATTTAGGATGCCATTCCTTGCCGATTTTTTCCGAGAATAAGTAGAGAAAAATATCTTCTTCCCCTCCCGATTCCTCTTCCCATTCCATCAAAATAAATCCTATCGATTCTTCCCCGGAAAGAATTCGAACCGCCTTTGCGATTCCCTGAGAATGAAAAATTTCATATTCTCTGCCGGAGAAAACAACTGGCTCTGGAGAGGACATGAGGCGTTCCCAGCCTTTCCCTCCTCTGGACAAAAAGGAATAAAAGAAACCATCTTCTCCATATCCGAAAGATGAATTTTCGTAAAAGGAATCCTCGTCTGCGGATTTCAAAACAACGACTCCGGATCTTGCTCCGAGCCCGGTACATAACTCGGCCCAAGCGGAAGGAAGTACGGATTCGATCCATATCCTTCCGGAAGAATTAGAAAATAAAGGGGATCCGATCCCTGCAGACATGCTATGAAACTGTTTAAATTTAATCACTTTGTCAAGTACGTACCTCTTTGAATGTCGGATGTCCGACCTATTTTCAGAAGATAGTTTTTTCTAATTTTTGGTATGTCGGATGTCCGACAATGGTTCTTGGGAGATGAATTTTTCTTTTTTTAGGGAAATTTTAAAATTCAATTGATCCCATGTTTTTCTGAAGAAACAATACCAAAACAGAAGGAAAAGAATAGAAAATGATTACGATTGCAGTCGCAAACCAAAAGGGAGGAGAAGGTAAAACCACAACATCTTTGAATCTAGCAATGGGACTTGCGAGAAGAAATTTCAAAACCCTTCTGATCGATATGGATCCTCAGGCAAACTCTACAGGTATTTTCATCAATCCTGAGACCATAGAAAAAGATCTTTCTCATCTATTTCAAAGTGCGGCGAAAATGAAAGATATCATTCTCCCTGCATATAACGAACATTTGTGGATCGCTCCATCTAGCCTGCGTTTGGCGGAAATGGAGACGGTTTCCGTAAATTCAGTGGAAGCTCCCTACATCTTAAGAGACGCAATGGCAGGATTAGATAATTTCGATTTCGCAATCATCGACTGCCCCCCTTCTCTTTCAATCTTTACGGTCAACAGCTTGGTCGCTTCCAATTTCGTTCTCATCCCTCTACAGGCAGAAAAATTTTCCATGGACGGGATCATGGGCTTACAGCAAACCATCTCTTCCATCAAAAAAAGAATCAATCCCGAACTGGAAATTTTAGGAGCTCTGATCACTCAACTAAAACCTCAGACTCTTTTGACAAAAACCATCCTGCCTGTCCTGGGAAAATATTTCCGTATTTTTGATCACACGATTTCAGACGGGGTAGCCATCGGAGAGAGCCACTTGGCAAAAAAATCCGTTTTTGACTACAACAGAAGTTCCCGTCAGTCTCAAGAGTACGAAGGTTTTTTAGAGGAGGTTTTACGTGAGCTCAAAAAGTAAACGATTAGGAACCCTCGCCGACATCTACCAATCTGAAAATTTGGACGGAACCATCCGTACAATCAAGATTGAAAAGATCGAACCTTCCGAATACCAGCCGAGACAAGAAAGAAAAAAAGGAATCGAGGAACTTGCCGCTTCTCTCAAAACGGACGGGCTTTTGCAACCGATCGTTGTCGCAAAAGGAAAAGGGGAAGATTCATACAAAATCATCGCAGGAGAAAGACGATTCCATGCCGCAAAATCCTTGGGCTGGCACGAAATCGAATGTAAAATTTTAGACCGCCCTCAAAAAGAAATCTATAAGCTAGCGGTCATTGAAAACCTACAGAGAGAGAATCTCTCCCCTTACGAGGAAGTGGACGCCCTTTTATTCTTAAAAAATACTCACAACTATACGGATGCTGACCTAGGAGATCTTTTCGGGAAAAGTAGAAGTTACATGTCAGAGGTTCTTTCCATTGCGAATATGGAAAAAGCGGATTTGGCAAAATGCAGATCCTTGGACATTCAGAATAAAAATCTTCTCGTTCAAGCAGCGCAAGCCTCCAAAAAAGGAAGCTTGGCAGATTTTTTAGAGCTCTACAGCAAAGGCCAACTCAAAACGGTTCGAGATGCAAAAGATTTCAACAAAAGCAGCAAATCAGATTCCCCTTCTCTTTCTTTAGCAAGAAGTGTCGGACATTACAAACTGAAACGATCCGGAAATACGATTACCATCCACTCGGAAGACGAAATTTTACTGGGAGAGATTCTAAAATACATCCGCAAAGAACTCTCTAAAAAATTCGGAGATTCGACCACATCCTAAACAAGTACTTGGCAGTCAAGTACTTAGGAATATTTTTTTTAAGTTCCCGGGAAAAATACGGGTACAAACTTGACAAAGCTTCGATTTCTTTGACAATGTGACATAATATAGTAAACGAAATTTAAGTACTATGTTCCCTACCTTATATACATAAGGGGACATAGGGGAAGTTATACCCATTTTCTTTTAGAAAGAAAAAAAAATCCCCTGGATACCAGGGGGTCGGGTTTTCCCGAAGGAATGTTGTTGGATGAGACATAATTAACATTATGTCAAATAATGTCAACTCCTTCGTTATTTTTGCTTAAAATTAGTTTCATTTTTGCAAGTACGTAACGGAGAGTGGAATGAGTGACTTTCGTCATCCTTATATTCGCCTGATGACAGATATCATAGATTCTGGAGTCTGGGCCAATCTATCTAGCGCCGCTAAAACTCTGTACCCTGTTCTTTTGAAGTTCAGTGACTATAGCTTCAAACCCGTTTGGCCCAACACGGAAACTTTAATGCGACTCACAGGATTTAAGACCAAAAAATCAATCGTACAAGCAAAAAAAGAACTCACAGAAGCAGGGCTACTCTTTCATGTGCCAGGGAGTGGCAGAACTTCCACCAGGTACCACTTTTCCTTCCACTATGAGGGTTCCAAAATTACCCCTCTGGGGGATAAATCCGTATCTCACAGGGAGGCAAAATCAGACCCCTCTGAGAGGGAAGAATCCGGAACAAAGGGGGGTGGAGAAATACCCCCAAACCATATTAATATAACTATTTCTAATACAAACCAATATGAGAAACCCGAGGGTTCTGAGAAAAAAGAGAAAGAAAAGAAAATAGGACATTTGGAAGAACTGATCGATTTGTTTGGTACTGAAGTGGCATTTCAAGCCTACTCATACGCACAAAGCCTTCGTATGGAAAATGACTTTGGGTTTCTAAGAGGGATCTGTAAAAAAACAATTTCGGAACGACAAGCAGATGTGCCTAGTTTTAAGCAGGATTCTCCTGTCGATCCTTCCCTCCCCCATCCTGCTTCTTGGTTGGGATTTTTAGAATGGGCCAGCCAACAACTTTCTCATTCTACTTGGAAAGAATTGGAAAAAACAAAAATCAAAATCGATGGCAAGGTTTTGGTTGTAGAGTCGAAAACTACAGGTTTTTCCAAACAAATCATTCAAAAATATTTCACGGAAAAAACAAAACCAGCCCTACTCATCCTATTTGAAGAGAAAGAAGAGCCTTCTCGCCTTTCTGAAATTCGATAGACGTTGGCGAAAAACAGTAATTTTTGGAAGGAACAAAAGCATAAATATCATGATAAAAGACACCCTGATCCGAGTCAGTCACCCCTACTCGCTGCCGATTCGTTCTGTAAAAACTACCGGACGTTTTGAGCTCAAAAACGACGAATTTATTTCATTTTTCGAAGAAAAAGACCAAGCCGGTCTTTCTTCCATTATTTTCGAATTCAACGAAACGATTTATTTCAATGGAATCGAACTTTTGCCGGGAACGGACGGATTGGATTACTTTCCCGATTCATTTCGATTCGAACTTTCTCATGACGGAAAATACTGGGAACCTATCCTACAAGAATCTGCTTTTCGTAAATCGTTCAAAACGTCTGCAAAATGGTTGTTCTCTCTTACAAGCGCTCGTTATGTGAAGTTCGTTTCAAAAATCGCGCGCAAAGCGAATAACGGGAAAAATCGAATCAGTTTCGGGAATTTGAAAATTCTTGTGACCGGAATTTCTTCCATCCAGGCCAGCTCCGAATTGGATCGGTTGTGGGTTAAGGAAAATTTAATCGATACCAGACCTGACTACGGTTGGTCTTCCAAAAAGAAGGAAGAACCGGAAGATGAATATTTAATTTTCGATTTGGGAACTGTGAATCGGGTGGAAGAGATCCGAATGCTGACCAAAAACGATGCAGTTACGAATTTTCCGGAAAGGTTTATCGCCTATTACAGTGAAGATGATCTCACTTGGCATCAGTTACACGAAGAAAATTCTTTTTTGTCTGAACCGGGAACTTGGTACAAATGGAGATTCTCTCCCGTCAATTTAAGGTTTTTGAAACTTGTTTTTTTACAGGAAAAGATCCAAAACAAAAAAGAATATATAACCGAAGTCATCGAAGTGGAGCTTTACTCCAGTCCAGATAAAAAAGACTACGGCGGGCCAGCCAGAGAACCCCTTCCCTACGCTTCCGTTTTAAGATCGGGGATCATTCGTCTTGCTGTCGATGGAGAAGTGAAAGAAGGAGTCGTTGTTCAGTCGAATGACAGAAGACTTCGAGATGCCACCACCGAATATAGGGGGATCGTAGAACTTGCCTCCGACGGAGAGGAAAAGGCGGGAGTTGTAGTTCAAGGAAACGACAAACGTTTGAAGATCGCAACAGAGATCACTCACGGTTTGGTACGTCTTGCCAGATCAGGAGAGGCGAGACCTGGCCTTGTGGTTCAATCCGATGATGAAAGATTGAGAACCGCTTCCACGGAGCATCTTGGAATCGTAGAGCTTGCGTTAGATGGAGAAACTCGTCCAGGTGTTGTCGTTCAAGGAAATGATGCTCGATTGAAAGTTGCTACGAAAAAATCCGTAGGTCTCGTGCAGCTCGCCGAATCGGGAGAAACGGCGCATGATAAAGTGGTTACAGGAGACGATCCTAGACTCAAGGATGCTACGACCACTTCCAAAGGGATCGTCAAACTGGCGATGAACGGCGGAGAAGATGCAGAGACTGTAGTTCAAGGAAATGATAAAAGACTTCGTAAGGCAAATACAGAGCAGTATGGAATCGTTCAATTGGCTCATTCCGGAGAAAATAAGGAAGGAGTTGTTGTTCAAGGAAACGACAAAAGACTTCAATCCGCTGATTTTGAAAAACAAGGGATTGTACTTCTTTCCAAATTAGGAGAAAACGTTCCTGGTAGAGTCGTGTTGGCGGACGATCCTAGACTTTCCGACAGCAGAGACCCGAGGCCGCATACTCATAATTATGCGGAAAAAGAACACGATTTTAATTCTCATAAGGGACTTCTTCGTATCACGGGAGAAACAAGTTCTTTCGCAAAAGCGATGGTCCCTCCGCCAGAAAACGATTCCATCATTTATGGAAAAAACACTGCCGAAGGATCTGCGGTGGTGGGAGTTTCCGGAGGACAGGGCGTATTCGGATTTTCGGAGAAAATCGGAATTTTGGGTCTTTCCAAAGGGAAAGATCAAAACCAAAATGCAGGAGTTCTAGGCGTAGGTGCTTCCTCTCCCGGCGGACAGTTTGTCTCTCAATCCGGTTATGCGGTTTTCGCCAACGGAAAAGGAATTTCCGAAAAAGAATGGTTCGGATCCGGCAAAGCAATACACGCATTAGGTGATTCTCTTTTTGACGGAAATATCCGCCTCTCCAAAGACGGGCAGGAAGAATGTGTAGCTCGTTTCTATCGATTGGATGGAAAGGATGTAGTCACTCCGGGTGATTTACTTGTGGCAAGCGATGAATCTTTCGTGGTTTCCCGTTCCAAACACCCCTACTCCACTAATATCATCGGGGTTTGTGTGGGAAGTTCCAGTTTGATCTTCGGAAAGGAATACAAAGGGTTGGAATATGTTTTGGTCGCTTTTATGGGAATTGCAAAGATTCACGTAGACGCAACGCAGGGAGGAATCGTTCCGGGAGACCTTCTTGTTTCCGGCTTATCTTCCGGACATGCGATCAAAGCGGATCCGAACAGAATCAAACCGGGGATGTTGGTGGCAAAAGCATTGGAACCTTGTAAAAGAGACAAGGCAGCCATTCTTTGTTTGTTATCTTTCTCCTAAAAACAACGGCAGATTCATTTTGTTAGGTGGGAGAAATCCCGCCTGGATCGCTTTTTCATAAAGTAAATGAATCGCTTTATGTCCTTCCTCCCCCAAATTCTTCGTGAAATCATTTACATAAAGGTCGATATGAGATCGAATTACTGAGTCTTCTTTGTTTTGTGAATTCTCTCTGATATAATCGAACATTTCTTTAGGTTCCGTATAAGCCAGATCCAAACTTTTTCTCAACTGATTTTGGAAATAAATTGAGTCTTCTCTGGGAATGTCTCTTCTTATGGCGATCGCTCCTAAAGGGATCGGAAGTTTTGTGACTTCTTCCCACCATTCCCCCAAATCGACTACTTTTTCCAGTCCCCTCTCTTCATAAGTAAATCGTTCTTCGTGAATGATCACTCCTAAATCTGCATCCCCATTGAGAAGGCTGGGGATGATTTTATCGTAACGAAGAGGATGTGATTTTTGAGTGCCGTTTGTGTATAAGGACAAAAGGAGGTTGGCAGTGGTAAGTTGTCCGGGAACTAGAATGTCGGAGTTTTGTTTTAACTCCGTTTTGTTTCCTTTCTTTCTGACGACTAAAGGGCCGCAGCCTCTTCCTAAAGCGGAGCCTGTTTCGAGTAGAATGTATTTTTCCAATACGGAAAAATAAGCGGCAAAGGAAAGTTTGGTGACAGGATATTTTCCTAGTTTGGCGAACTCGTTTAGGTTCTCTACGTCCCAGAGTTCTTCGGTGACAGGATGAGTTTTGTCTTCGTTGGCTCGAATCAAATGATAGAATAGGAATGTATCGTTAGGACATGGGGAATAAGCGATAGAAATCATGGGGAAAGATAATACTCCTTTCCTGAGGTGATCCATGTGATTCTCAGGATTAAAAATAGAAATAATAGAATTCCTGATCCTAAAAAGAATCGGGAAAATAGGTTTTGTTTTAAGGAATGAAGCAGAAGGAACAAAGGTAAAATCATCGTGAACATACGAGAAAGATTGTCGAAAGACCTCCAATACCCTTGTTCCGCAAACAAGATCACTCCTAAAGATGCGAGGATCGGAAGAATAAGAATCCATTCCTGATCTTTTATAAGGGAAACGAGAGAAGAAGAATTTCTAACTTTCTTATAGGTTAGATGGGTGCAGTACAAAGAAACGGCGAAAAATTGTAGAAAAAGAATGAGTTTTACCGCCTCTTTCCCGGAAAGATGAAACACTCCTTCATCATAAAAACTTTTTACGAATCCGAAGAGAGGCAGATCCACCATATCAGTGAATCCTAAAGGATTGGTTCCCAAATGATTGGGAGAAATCGTTCTTGTCCAAGCCAGAAAACAGAGGAAAGCGGCCAAAGGAAAGAGGAAGTAAAGGGAAAGTCTGTAATTTTTATTTGTTATATGATAGGCCGCAAGGGAAATCAATGCAATTGCGCCGAGTTCTCTCGTAAAGACTGCCAGTAAAAGAAAGAATGCAGAAATCAAATAAGACGGTTTTTTTCTGAAATGGAAATAAATTCCTATCACTAGAAAGGATGTGAACAATCCGTCCGCTACTAAGAGGAGATTCGAATTCATGGTAAAAGGTGAAAAAAGATAGAATAAGGACAGAATCTTTTTGTCTTCAGGAAGAAGCCTGTAAAGCGCCCAAACGGAAAACAAAAAGAGAAAAGTTAGCGTAAGTATGGCGATAAAAGGGTAATTTACGAATCCGAAGAGATGGGATAAGATTCCTAAAAAGAATGACATCCCGATCCTATGCAGTCGAAAAAAATAAGAGTCGAGAATCAAATCCCAATTAGTGTCGGTAAACATTGATTTTGCGAGAAAGTAGAAAAATTGCCCGTCATATCCTCCCGACCTAAATACAACGAAACCGGGATCGACTAGATAAGGATTGATTTCCGCAAACCCTTCCCAAATGCCGATCAGAGAAGAAATTTTGTTTTCGTAGGGCGAAATTTTGGCAAAAATCAGTAAACCCTCTAAGATGAGGAAAATCAGGATGGAGATGGGAAAACAATACCGCTTCACCCTTCCATTTTTAAAAAATTCATAGAGAAGCAAGGAATTTCTCTGGAATTCCCTTCCCTTTCCTTAAACTTGTGTCACAGTTTCGGTTTTTATGAAAGAAGTCCTGGTTACCATTCAGAGCGTTTATCAATATCTAGAAAAACTCGGCCCTAAAAAATCCTTTCAGATTCTGAAAAGTTTAGGGTATGAAAAACTTCTTTCTCTGACGGGGAAAGTCCCGAAAGAAAGGCTCATCGTTCTTACTCAGAAATTAAGTGAAAATACCGTCGTAGAACTGGTGAATCAAATCCCGGAGAGAATTCTTGTGGAAATGATTCGTGAGAATACGGACGAAGACCTGGTTTATTTCATCCATTCTTTGCCCATGGAAGATTTGGCGGCAGTGACCCGTTCGATTCCGCCTGCGGATGTTAGACTTCTTGCGGAGGCTTTGGGAAAGGAAACCAGCGTGGAGATTCTCAAAACCTTGGGAGTTCCTAAATCGATCGCACTCTTAAAAGAAATTTCCATGAAGGATTTTTTATGGTTGGTTCAAGAATGCGGAGTTCCTCCCGTCTTACAATTAGTAAACGAAATGAGCGTTGCCGATTGTAAAAAGTTCATCAAGGTAAGAGGAATCGAAGAACTTCCTGTCATATTGAAGTTTTTTTCGGTAGATCATTCTCTTGCGATTTTTAAGAAACTGGGAATGGGAAAAGCTTTGGAACTTTTGCATCTATTAGGTACAAAAGAGATGTTGGAACTTTCTCATTTGATTTCCACGATGAATTTGGATTCTAAGAATATCCCCGAACAAATCCATCATAGAAGATCTTCCAAATCTACGGGAACCAAATCGAAATCCGATCCTTCCAAAAATCTTCCTAAAAAGAAGAGCAAAAAGCAAGTTAAGAAGAAATATTAGATTTGGGCAGGAGGATACGGAATGTACTCCCTTCCCCTTGTTTGCTCTCTACGAAAATTTCTCCTCCCATTTTCTCCACAAGGGACTTCACGATGGAAAGTCCTAATCCTGTGCCTCCGATCTTTTTATTATCCGAGGAAGGGATTCTGAAAAAACGATCGAAGATTTGGTTTTTATAATTCGGATCGATTCCGATTCCTGTGTCTTTTACCGTAATTGCAATTTTTCCGTTTGTTTCCGTAAGGGATAAGGAAACTTTCCCTTTGAATGTGTATTTCAGTGCGTTCACGTACAGGTTTGTGATGATTTGAGAAAATTCGAAACGAATTCCTTTAAGGAAAAGGCCTTTTTTCAGATTCAATTCCCACTCCAATTGTTTTCCTTTCGCCAAATGTGAATTCATATGAATCACATCCTCTATGACTGGAGTCGGATCGAATATTTCCACCACCTCGTCTTGTTCGTCTTTTTCTCGTGAGGTGGTGAGTTTCAGCATATTTTCGATAAGGAAACTGAGTCGTTTCGCATTTTTGTCGATTACTTCCAGCATATTTTTGTGTTCCGCATTATATGCCAGTGTTTTGTCAGTTTTGAAAAATTCCAGATATCCTCTGATGTTGGTCATAGGACTTCTAAGTTCGTGGCTTACATTGGAAATAAATTCATGCTGAAGTCTTTCTTGTTCTTTTCTTTCCAGGTTCG
>VFQU01001197.1_pt1 | contig 16313 bp, 12 predicted proteins | sample 3512311 | NCBI WGS metagenome assembly VFQU01 (sample SAMN10412377, study PRJNA504923) | tailings metagenome | isolation source: Relicate 3 Philex TSF3 active mining site | place: Philippines: Tuba, Benguet | collected 2017-08-29
TTTTTGCTGAGTTCGAAGAAAAACTCAACCCTGGTCAACTCGGTTATGCGGACGTAAAATACCACTTAGGTTATTCCAACAACATCGCCACTCATTCCGGGAAAGAAGTAAAACTCTCTCTTGCATTCAACCCTTCCCATTTGGAAGCTGTAGATCCTGTCATCGCAGGTTCCGTTCGTGCCCGCCAAGAAATGGCAAAAGATTTGGACAGAGCTAAGTTTATGCCTGTCGCCATCCATGGAGATGCCGCCTTCGCAGGACAAGGTGTAGTTGCGGAAACTTTTAACATGATGAACCTGGACGGTTACACCATCGGGGGAACGTTCCATATCGTAATCAACAACCAAATCGGTTTCACGACTCTACCGAACGAATCGCGTTCCACATTGTATGCAACCGATCTTGCGAAAGGTTTCCAAGTTCCCATCTTCCATGTGAACGGAGACGATCCGGAAGCAGTTTACCGAGTCACAAAACTTGCGTTAGAATATCGTCAAAAATTCAAAAAAGACGTCATCATCGATTTGATCTGCTACAGAAGACTGGGACACAATGAAACGGACGAACCTAGTTTCACTCAACCTCAGATGTACGACATCATCAAAAAACATCCTAAGACAGTCACCTTGTATGAAGCAGCTCTTCTCAAAAGAGGAGACATCACAGAAGACGAAATCAAATTCATTAAGGATGGGATCACAGAAGGTTTGGAACTTTCCTTCAAACAAGCGAAAGAAAAAGACACACGCATCACCGTAGACACTCTCGGAGGTGTATGGTCTCGTTATTCCAAAGAACCTTTGGATTCCGATGTTCACACACAATTATTACAACAGCAATTAGGTGGGATCGTAAAAGCGGTCACAACCATCCCGGAAGGTTTTACTGCGAATCCGAAACACATTAAGGTTTTGGAAGACAGAAAAAAAATGGGAGCGGGAGAACTGCCGATTGATTGGGGTTTTGCGGAAGCTCTTTCTTTCGGATCCATTTTGGAAAACGGATTCCCTATCCGACTCGCAGGACAAGATGCGCAAAGGGGAACATTCTCTCACAGACACGCAACTCTGTCCGATATCTCCAACGGAGCCAAAGCGACACTGCTCAATCATATCAGCGACAAACAAGCGCGCATCGATATCATCAACTCTTCTCTGTCCGAATATTCTTGTTTGGGTTTCGAATACGGATACTCTTTGGCCGACCCTAGTTCTCTCGTTCTATGGGAAGCACAGTTCGGAGACTTTGCTAACAACGCACAGGTGATCTTCGACCAATTCGTATCCAGTTCCGAAATCAAATGGCAAAGGATGAGCGGACTTGTTTGTCTTCTTCCTCATGGATATGAAGGCCAAGGACCGGAACACTCTTCCGCTCGTTTGGAACGATTTTTACAACTCTGCGCATTGGACAATATGCAAGTGGCAAACCTGACCACACCTGCTCAGTATTTCCATATCTTGAGAAGACAAATCCTCCAAAGCTTCAGAAAACCTCTCATCATCACCACGCCTAAGTCCCTTCTTCGTCTGAAAGATGCAGCTTCCAGTTTGGAAGAACTAACAACCGGGGCTTTCCGAAAAATTCTACCGGACCCTGTCGCCAAACCGGAGAAAGTCGAAAAATTACTTTTCTGCTCAGGAAAAGTATACTACGACCTTCGCAAAGCGGTAGATACGGAGAAAAAGGAAAACGTGGCGATCGTGCGAGTGGAACAACTCTATCCTTTCCCTGAAACACACATCAAACAGATGATCGCAAGTTACTCCAAAGCAAAACGATTTGTTTGGGTTCAGGAAGAGCCGAAAAACCAAGGAGCTTGGTCTTTCATTCGAGACCGCATCGAAGGAGTTCTACCGGAAAACAAAAGACTTCATTATGCCGGCAGATCCGAATTCCCAAGCCCTGCTTGCGGTCACGTAGTCACTCACTTGAAAGAACAAGAAGAGTTGGTGAAAGACGCAATCAACTAAGTCGAGATCGTTTCTAACTCTCGTTCGTTCAGGACTTCCTGTCATGACGAACGAGTTTCGGCCATCCTTGGCCTTCACCACCGCTAAAAACAAATCTCTCCGGTTTAAGAATAGAAAACAAACATCTTACTTTTGTTTGGTTGTAAACTACTATTTACCAATAATTTATACAAGCCCGAAGAAACAAAGATGCTTCTCCCGGTGACGAAGGCATGGATGCCGGAGTTCGGGAGTCGAAACAGGAAGTTTCGCGACCGAGAGAGTGAAGTGTCTTTGTTTTGGCGCCATCTCCGGCTCTCCCTCGACGAGGGCGCTCGGTCGATCCGGGGCGCATGGAAATCAAAATCTTTCCTGCAAGCTTCCTTTTTAAGATTCACCTAGTGTGAATGAAAACAAACAACTTCGATTGAGGTTCTTAAAACAAGGAAGGAAAAGTATATAACCGTTTCATAATTTTTTACCTTCCGACGAACATGCGATCTGCGAATCACAGATGCGAGTGCACTCCACCAAAGAACCGTTTTTCATAGCAGGCTGTCGAAAAGCATGTATAAATAGGAAAAATCTCTCTCTTTGCATACAATTGGATCTGCACTCTTTTTTCTCATCACAATCGGTGACCCATGTGTTTTCCGGTTTTTGATTGTAGTAATACAAATCTTTCCATAACTCTTGCTCTGCCGACAAACTCAGAGAAATCAAACACATCAAAAAGAAAACACGTAACATACTCTACCGCCGAATCTCAATACAACTCAAATGATAAAAGGCTCATTTCGAAAGGGCAAGTAAAAACAATGGCAAAAAAAATTCACAAATCCATTTTTACGAACGAATCCTTAGCAAAGAAAAGGAACAAAAACAGGGCAAAAAGGTGAAAACATTTGAAAAAAAAATTTAAAAAGAGGAAAGCAGGTTTTCAAAGAGGACAAAGTCGGATAGATGGAAAGCATTGGGTGGCGGGTTCAGAACCCCACCCTCAATCAGGGCGGGGAAAGTATACCCTCCCCAACCTCACCTAACAAACACAGAAGAGATAATTCAATCGAAAGGCTGGGCTAAAATTCCTTTTCCCGTAGAAACATCGTAGGAAAAAATTTCTTGAGGAGATTCCGTTTCTATCTTTTTACCTTTGATACCTTTCTCTTCTTTGGAAGAAGGAGAAAGGACCTTTTTTACGATTAAGGAAAGATTATTTTTTCCGGTGTTATAAAGAAGTTTTCTGAAAACATAACCCGGTGGAAGTATATCAACTAACTCTTCTTTATCGGGATCGTAAACATAAACTCTTTTTACATCCCTATGGTTCAAAACCCCGTCTTTATTACTGTCTTCGACTGCTGCAAAAATCAGAAGTTTTTTCTCTAAACTCAAAGAATGTTCTTTAGGCTCATCTATATTATTGGAAAGAATTTGTTTGGAAAATTCCCCAGGGAAATAATCCCAAACATATACGTTTCTAGGAAAAAACTTTTTAACAGAACCGGTCTTTAAATTTACTGAATATAAATTTCGAGCATGGCCGACGATTCCTTCCGGGCCGAACCCTCCCGTTTCCGTCACAAGTCCCACAGGATACACAAAAAACTGCTTCCATAAAACTTTTCCGCTGGAACTTTCCAAATCGAACTCGTCCGTAGGTTCCGGATCGGTATCTTTCTCTTCGTTAGGTGGCTCAACGGTAACCTCATAGCCGCCTTCATAGATCCTCCAGCTTTTAGAAAGACTGAAAGTCAATACAGCGAGAACTAGAAGTAAAAAGAGAAATACGCCGATTCGAAATTTTTCCATGACCTACCGTGTTGACTGATACTGTTTGATTGCGGAAAGCACTTCTTCCAATTCCGCATCCGTCATATATGCGAATAATGGAAAGTTTAGAACGGAAGCGGAGATCCGTCTAGCATTTTGATCTTTTCCAAACCTTTGAATTAAATGCGGTTTCGCACCTGGCTGGTCGGACATAGCGCCAGGATAAATATTTCCGAAACCGATCCCTTTGTCTTTCAAAACAGCTTCGATCTTAGGTCTTTCTTCCGGAGAAACAAGAGTTACATTGCAATAACCGTTTTCCGTATAATCTTTAGGAGGGTGAATGACCTGAATTCCCAAAGCAGGAAGGGTTTTATAAAAGAACTCTGCGGATTTTTTCCTGGAATTGATACGAGCATCCAAATGTTTCAAGGACAGATTCAGGAAGGCAGCTTGCAAAGAATCCAATCTGGAATTCCAGCCGACGATTCCGTGTTCATAATGAGAAGTTCTACCGTGATTGGCGAGTCTTCTTGCGATTACGGACAACTCTTCGCTGTTGGTAAAAATAGCTCCTCCGTCTCCTGCAGCACCTAACACCTTAGCAGGATAAAACGAAGTCGTAGAGATAAGAGCATCTTTATAGATGGACTCTCCTTTGTATTTTACTCCGAAACACTGAGCTCCATCTTCAATCAAAGCCACATTCTTTTCGGAACAATACTTTCTGAATTCTTCGATTTGAGAGGATCCCCATCCATAAAGATGAACGATGATGGCGGCTTTAGGTTTCACAGTATCGACAGCTTCTTTAAAAGTGGCAAAGTCCATCTGTAAGTCGGTAGGATTCGTATCCACGGTATAAGGATCTGCACCTACGTTCACAACCGCTTCAAAGGTGGCCCAGAAAGTGGAATCCGGAACAAGAACTTTATCCCCTCTATTTACGCCTACTGCACGTAATGCGATCTGGAGAGCGTCCGTTCCGTTGGCACAAGCTACTGTATATTTCGTTTCCGTCCATTTGGATAAAGTAGTTTCCAATTCAGTCACTTCCGCCCCTCCGATGAACTGGGCGTTTACAGACATTGTTTTTACTTTTTCATTCCACTGGTCCAAAAAACCGGGTTCGAATCTTTTAATATCGATAAAGGGAACTGCCATAATGATTGTCCTTGTTAAATTACTTAGTATTGATGAAATCTTCGAGAAAGCGGCTCCATTCTTTCGAATAGAAAGACCAAAGAAAAAACAAGGCCCAATAAACAACCGTTCCATACGAAAGAACGGGAATCAAAGTTTTACTCAGCTGATTCGAAGCGGAATAATAAATTCGAACCAAAACCAAAGGCCATAATAAAAATAAAAAAACATAAGTGGCATTTCCTAAGCCGGAAATCCAAATCAAAAGTTCTCTCTTAGGCTGATCCCGGAAGCGGGAAATCCCCGCAAGAAACTCAGGAAAAAACTGAACCATATAAAAACAAAATACTAAAAAGAAAAAGAACTTCCAATGAGGTTCCAAATCTCTTCGGAAAAGAACGAGCAAAAGCCCGATAAACCAAAGAAATAATATAGGAAATGCAATCGATTCAAGTAGGTTCATTTGAATTGAGTCACTAATCGCAAACAAGAGATAAGCCCGGTAGGATCCGCCTTTCCTTTGCCGGCAATATCGAAAGCAGTTCCATGATCGGGAGATACGCGCAGAAACTGTAAACCTAAGGTTACATTCACCCCGAACTTTCCTTCAAGCATTTTAAATGGGATGAGGCCTTGATCATGATAACAAGATAAATATAAATCGTATTTTTTCTGACCGGAAATAAAAGCGGAATCTCCGGGAATCGGACCGTCGATTTGTAACTTCGCTTCCCTAAAAAGTTCCATCTTGGGGATTAGAAGATCGATTTCTTCTCTTCCGATTTTCCCCCCTTCCCCCGAGTGAGGGTTCAAACCCAACACTGCGATTTTAGGTTTTTTCAAAAGTTTGGTGGATTTGATCGCAGAAATCAAATCATCCCACCTTACACGAGTCAGCTCATCAGCAACGTGGGAGATAGGGACATGAGTCGTTAGAGGAATCACCTTCCATGTTTTTCCGGTCATCATCATGAAAGTGGACGTTTTGTATTCTTCCGCAAGAGTTTCAGTATGTCCTCGGAAATAAGAAACTCCCGATTTAATGACCCATTCTTTGCTGAGAGGAAGAGTGATTAGATTCGCATTTTTGATTTGTTTCTGAAGAGAAATCGCATTCTGAAGTGATAAATAAGCGGTGCGGCCGGAAACATCACTCGGTTTTCCGAGTTTGATTTTTTTTGCATCCTCGGATGACAAAATGTCGTAATGCAGAGAAAAAAGGCCGTTTGTTTTAGGAAGTTCCGAAACGGTTTTAAACCCTTCGGATTTTAGGTTGTGATTGCCTCTAACAAGGACAATACGATGAGTTTTTGAGGCAGTCCTGAGCGAAGAGAGCCCCCCTTCCAGGATCTCGTAATTGATACTGGAGGGATCTCCTTCCGAGAGAAGAATTGTCTTCAATTATTCTTTTGAGTTCGGTTGTTTCCCGAAGATTTTTTCTACACTGAGAGAATCTTTAGAATACTCCAGTTCGATCAAATCTTTAGCACTGTGTTTGAGGTCATTGGAGATCATACAACGACCTTCCAAAATCACTCCGTTTTGGATGATGAGTTCAGGAGTTTTGATATCGCCTAAAATTTTGGAAGTAGGAAGAAGCATCACTCTGTTTCTAGCAGTTACGTTTCCTACTACGATTCCTTCCACGATCACACTTGCGGCGGTGATGTTTGTTTTTACCTTTCCGGTAACGCCGATATAAAGATGCTCTGCCTGAAGGGATTTTCCTTCGAATTTCCCGTCGATTTTAAGTGAGCCGTTGATAAAGAATTTACCATTGAAGTAGGAGTTTTCTCCGATTGTCGAGTTGGTTACTTCCGTTTGGTTTTTAACTAAAGCCATGCTTCCTACAGTCCGTAAAAGAGAGTTTTTCCCAGTCTGGGAGATGTCCCTGGGGAAGAAAAGGTTTTTTTAGCCTCTAAAAGAAGGGAGTTTAATCAAATCGCAAGCCTCGTCCACAAATTGCTGGAATTCCCGAAGCGCCTCCATGATGGATTTGCCTTCCAGCATGGTGGCCTTCTCGAACCTAGGGTTGAATTTCATAGGTTCTTCCATATTCATGATCACGTTGTTTCCTTCCTTAATTTCTGCGTTCACGGAATGCAAAAATTCCTGAAACTTGGAAAAAGTCTCGAAGGATTCCGCAATGAAGATACGGGATTGTTTGTTTTTCATACGAGAGAGCTGTTCACGGAACTCTTGTTTATCTGCGGCAGCATATTCCTCGATGGTTTCGATTAGAATCTTCATATTACGTCGCAGGTTTTCCATATATTTCAAAACAGAATCCCTTTCCGTTGCGTGAGAATAATCGAATTTAATATGAGCATCCCCCAAAATGGGAATATATTCCAAATCCATAATATTCACAAGAGTTCCGATCTGATTGATTTCCCCGTCGTTCGCATTCGGAGTGATCTTCATCACAGGGTATTGGGAAATCACTTTGTGTTTCACATTGTTCGGATTTTCAGCACGCGCTTTGACGTTTTTCATCGTCTGTTCTAGGTTATCCGGGATTCCTTCGGGAGAAACTTCCTGCATACGACGGCGGTATCTTTCTATGTCGAATGCGACTCTTTCCTTCTGGGTATCGTTCTTGGCATGCCTCTCTATTTTTTCCAAATTGCGAACCATCTTCTGCAATTTAGTGAGTTCTAAAATCTGCTCCTGATTTAAAGGCATCAGAGATCACCCAATTCGCTCGGAAATACGGGAAGTTTTCTCATTCTCTCCAATGCGGAAAGAATGGAGTTTGCCAAACCAGGCTGATTCTTTCTCTCCATAGCTCTTGCATAAAAATAAAGAGGAATAGGAAGATATCTCAATCTTCCTCCCTTTTGATAAAACTCCAAAAACAAATCGTAATTTCCTTCCCGATACGCCAAAAGAGACATCTGCAAATTCGAATAATAAGAGTAAGGCGTTTTTAGCAGATCCTCTCGTAAGATTTTTGCAAAAGATTCTCCTTCCCTATCATAACGAATGAGAGTGATGGAAAAAGGATCGAAAGGAATGGTAAGATCATAACCGAACTCTGCTTCCGGTTCTTCCAGATCCCCTCTGAAGACTTTTTTCAAATTGAAGGCATATACGGGATATTCGGTTTTGGAAAGAAGTTTCTTCGCATAACGAAGAGACTGATACGCAGGAACTTTTCCCAAAGAAACATTTAAAAACTTAGCTTTTTCCCAATCTTTCCAATCGGAATAAAAGCCGGTCAAAAACTCCCAGAAAACGAGAGTTTTGTCTCCGCTCCAAATTCCTTTGGAGATGGAATCGAACAAAACCCCGGAGAACTGCCAAAACCCTTCCTTCAAAACGGAATCGGATAATAAAGGAAAATCGACATCCGAAAAACGACCTGAGGAATAAGCAACTAACGAAGAGAATAAGGAGTGGTCTTTCCCTGTCTCGAAGGTTTCCCAACCGAGAATCGTCAAAAAACGTTTGCAGTCTTCGGAAAGACCGAATTCCTTTTTCGTCATTTCCACCCAAGCTTTGAAATCGATGATGTCACCTGTCAGTAAAAAAGTAAGTCCCAATAGCTCCCAATTTTCCCGATCCACCTCTTCCCATTTTCTTTTTTTACAAAGAAGCCAGATGGAATCGCGAATGTCTTTGGAAATGGGGGGTCCAGGAGGAGAAAAAGGGAATTGAAAGGCATTCTTGTCCCGATTTCCGCCCAAAAAGGAACAAACTTTAAAACCTCCTGAAAAATCGGTCGATAAATACTGTAAGTAGCTGGTGAAACGGAAGTGCTTTCCCTGGAAAGAAGACCTAAGTGCGACCCAAAGCTCCCCTAAATTGGCGGGAGAAGGCTCCCATACTTCTTGTGGGATTGTTTCCGATTTTGGTCTGACGGTTTCCGCAGTTTTTGCGAAATGAATTCTGATTTCAGGCCAGGGTAGTTTGATTTCCGTACTAAAGCTCATAATGAGGGCGCCCTTTCCCTCTAAAATTCGTAATCATAGGAAGTATGCATGAGGTTTTTTTGGTTAGCAAGTAGAATTCTTTTGGTTTCTTTCGCAGTGACCTCTTTATCCGCACAAGAAGACCTATACTATTTGGTAAAATCCCATCAATGGGACAGATTGGAATCTCACTTTCAAAGAATTTCTCCTACAAAGGAAAGCGAAGTATACAGTCTCATAGAATATCACGAGAAAGCACCTAACGGAAATAAGGAAACAAGATTTCGTTATCTTATTTCTCTGGTCCGAGGAGTGTTTGTGAGCGACACATCCTCCGAAGAGGTGAAAAAAATCCTCACACAAACCATGCCTTTCCAGACAACACTCTTTCGACTCACCTACTGGAAGTTATATTCTGAAATTTCACAAAAGAACTATCTGAATACGGATGAAAAAATACAATTTTTATCCAGACTCAATTGGGAAGAAGATCCCATTTGCCGCAAGGCTTTCGACGAATTGATCCGGCTTTTGGCGATTGAAAACAAATGGCAGGATATCGTCGAAAAAACGGAAAGCCTCCCCGACTCAGTGAAATATTATTTAGTCACTCCCGATTCCCAATATCGTTACGGAAAAGCAAAACTCATGCTAGGTGACGAGAAGAAAGCGATAGAAGAATGGACCCACTGCCTGCAAAGAGATACGATTCAAGAATACACAGTGCAGTACATCGCAGCGGACTGGGGGAAATGGAAGGGAAACGGAAACATCCACCAACTTCCCGCATCGGAACTCACCTTATTTTTCCCTGCGATCAACGTTGCGGATAAAGAAGCGATCTTTCGTTCTAGACCCGAGCTTTTTTCCTCCAGACTTCAGTTTTTCCAAGGATACAAACATCTGACTCTACAACTGGTGAAACTGGACAGAACGGACGATTTGTACAGAACATTAAGAACGAATAGAAATTATGTGGATTTGGATCCGGGATGGATCGGACAACTTGCGGACATTTTGTATCAGCAGAACAAATTCGCCAAAGCAATCGACTTGGTAAAAAGTTTCGGAGGGAAAGATCCGGGTACCTATCGAATCTTGGCGGCATCTTACGATCGTTTGGGAGAGAAAAATCTTTATTTCGAGAATCTGGTTCTTTATCTGGGAAAATATCCGTTCAATCTGTTCTATCAAGACAGGCTTTTGGACTCTCTTGTCATTCGGGACAAAGGAAGCATTCAATACGCACCTATTTCCAAATTCGAAAAGGCTTTGGCAGAGATTCCCAATCTTCCCGTCAAAGGAAGATTAGTTTATTGGTATCTCAGAGCTCTTGATTCCGCAGGAGAAAAAGAAAGATTAAAAAAAGAACTGAAACGTTATTATCTTTTCTGCCCGGGTTCTTATTATACGAGAGTGATTCGGGAAGAGTTCATCACTCTGATCAAGGAAGAAAGAGCTCCGGATAATCCTGCTTATAACAAAGAAAATCTTTATGAGTATCTTTCTCATACGGCAGGTATTCCGGAAGAATCTCCAAACCTTCTGGGCAAAAATCTGGGATTCGCTTTTCCGAAAGGGTCTTACGAACTGGGAGTTCGGCTTTCCAATGCGGCAAGTAAAATCCAAGGAAACAAAACACTTTCCCTTGCGACGGATTATTTCCGTGTCGGGGAAGACAGTCTGGGATTGTCTTTGGTGCACCACTATGCTTTGAAAGAAAAACTTTCCGAGGAAGAAAAAGAAGAGATCCTCGTGGGAATCGGAGACCAATCAAAAAACACTTATTACACTGCTTTTTATACCCGTTCCCTTCTGAAACGTTACATGATTCCGGACGATCCGATCCTCCTCCCTCCTCAAGTTTCCATGCGTATTTTTCCGAGACCGCACAGGGATCTTGTGAAAAAATACGCCGATGAAAATTCGATTTCGGAAGATATGGTTTATGCCTTGATGAGGCAGGAATCTTTTTTCAAAGAAACAGCCACATCCAGATCCAATGCCAGAGGACTTATGCAGATCATGCCTGCCACAGGTAAGGAACTTGCTCAAAGAATGGGCGTCACAAATTACTCTTTGTACACTCCGAATGTCTCCATCCGCCTAGGGACAAAATTTTTGGCCTATCTGCTCAAATCAAATGAGAACCAATTGAGATGGGCCTCCATCGCTTACAACGGAGGGCCGGGGAACTTGCGGAAATGGAAAAAGCAAGTTTATAACGGAGACTTCAATCATTTTCTGGAAGACCTTCCCTACAAAGAATCAAGGGACTATTGTCGCATCGTAGTCTCTAATTATTATGCGTATGACATTTTGAAAAAATACCATAAGCTTTAAAAAAATCGCTTTTCCTGGGCTTATCTTACGTCTACCTTAAACAAAGAAAGAGATAATTAGGAGAAGATATGTCGGAAAAGGCAATTCTGAAAATAGATGGTAAGGAGTACGAACTCCCAGTCGTCGTTGGCTCCGAAGACGAGAAAGCCATAGATATTACAAAGCTCCGTCAATTGAGTGGTTATGTTACAATCGACAGCGGTTATTTGAATACTGGTGCCTGCACGAGTGCCATCACCTTCCTAGACGGAGAAAAAGGAATTTTAAGATACCGAGGGATTCCGATCGAAGATCTAGCCGCCAAATCGACGTTTACCGAAGTTGCCTATTTACTGATCCACGGAAAACTTCCGAACCAGGCAGAACTAAAATCCTGGAACGAATCCATCACAATGCACACGATGATCCACGAAGATCTCAAACGCTTGTTCAACGGTTTCCCTAAAGACGGACACCCGATGGCGATCATGTCCTGTATGATGGGATGTCTATCCACTTACTACCAAGACTCTTACGATCCGATGAATGAGGAACACCGCGACATTTCCATCATTCGCCTTCTTGCAAAGTTCCCTACCATCGCAGCTTTTGCTTATAAAAAATCGATCGGCCAGCCGACCATTCATCCGCTCAACAATCTGGACTATGCAAGCAATTTCCTCAATATGATGTTTGCAGTTCCTGCGGAAGAATATTCGATCGATCCTGAAATCGTTTCCGCATTGAACCTTCTTTTGATTCTTCATGCCGACCACGAACAAAACTGTTCTACATCTACTGTTCGTTTGGTGGGATCTTCTCTTGCGAACCTTTACGGTGCCATCTCTGCGGGAATCCTCGCTCTTTGGGGACCTCGTCATGGAGGAGCCAACCAAGAAGTATTGGAGATGTTGGAAGGGATCAAAAAGTCCGGCCTAAGCGTCAAAAAAATCGTAGAACAAGCCAAGGACAAAAACTCTTCTTTCCGTCTCAACGGATTCGGACACAGGGTTTATAAAAACTTCGACCCTAGAGCGAAAATCATCAAAGTAGCTTGCGATAAAGTTCTCAATAAATTAGGAATCAAAGACCCTCTTCTCGATATCGCAAAGGAACTCGAAGAAGCTGCGTTAAACGATCCATATTTCGTAGAGAGAAAACTTTATCCGAACGTAGACTTCTATTCTGGAATCATCTACAGAGCCTTGGGAATCCCTACCAACATGTTTACTGTCATGTTCGCTATGGGAAGACTTCCAGGTTGGATCGCTCAGTGGAAAGAAATGATCGAAGACCCGAACCTAAAAATCGGCCGTCCTAGACAAATTTACACAGGTGCCAAAGAAACTGCCTACGAAGCCGCCAAAAAGAACGCCTAACGACAAGGCGAAAGGACGAGAGAATTCTCTCTTGTCCTTTTTGGTTTTTTCCCCTCTACTACGTTTCTTTTCTCTCTCTTTTTTTCTTCTAGTTTCCACTTCCCTTTTTCCTCTTCCGATCGCAATCACGGAAAACGAATTATCCAAACATACTAGAATCACTACAAACGCAGAAGCCTGGGAAGATGTTTCCGGAAGAACAAACATCGATTCTATTTTACAAACGCCCGATTCTTTTCCCTTTCAAAAAGCGGATTCCGATTTCATCAACTACGGTTTTACCAAATCGACCATCTGGACCAGGTTTCGATTGGACGAAAATCTCCCCAAAGAGAAAGAATTCTATCTTCTCATCAAAGCACATAACATCGATTCTATTGAATTTTATTTCCCTGACGGGAAAGGGAATCTAATCACTAAACGATCCGGACATTTTATCCCAATGTCGGAAAGAGAAATCCCTCATAGGCATTATATAGTTTCCATTCCTAAGGAAAGTTACGGGCAGACGATCTATGTATCTTTCCGAACGGAAATTTCCCTTCAATTCGCATTCGACATTCTAACCAAGGATCAAATTCATTCCACCGATTATTCAGAGCAATGGTTATACGGACTTTTCTTCGGATGTCTGGGAATCATCATCATCTATAATCTGGCAATTGCCTTTTTTGTAAGAGATATCAACTATCTATTTTACATAGGTTACGTTTTGTTCTTCGCTTTAGGACAGATGAGCGTAATGGGATTCGCAGGATACTTTCTATTTCCGGAATCTCCCTTTTTTATGAGGAATGGAATTTCAGTATTTTTCAGTCTTTCCATGATCTTCTTCGTATTTTTCGCCGCAAGTTTTCTCAAACTGGAGAAAAGACTTCCGAAAGCATATCGATTTTCCAGAATCCTTCTGATCATTCTGATCCTCAACACCCTCTTCGGTCTTTGCGGCCAAATCTATTTGGCAACGATCGCAGTCACATGGCTCACTTCCATTCTCAGTGCCTTCATATTAGCGGTCATCCTTTGGGGATTCTACAGAAGAATCAAATCGTTCTATTATTTCGGGGCTGCCTTTTTCATTTTGATGATCTCAAGCGTCGTTTACAGCATTCTGAAAGTCACCACCTTACAAACAAATGTGTTCATTGAAGAGATGTTGTTTCCTGTCGCCTCATTGATAGACATCACTCTTTTTTCCTTCGCACTTGCGGATAGAATCCAACTCCTTCGTATGGAAAAAGACAATGCGGTTGCTGAAAATCTAATCCACCAAAGAGAAAGGGAAATCTCAAGAGACATTCTTATGCAGTCTCTGCCGAAAACTGTTCCTCAAATCACAGGAATGAATCTTCATATTTTCATACAACCTATGAAACAAGTAGGAGGAGATTTTTACGAGTTCTCTTCACCCAATCACAGAGAATTGGGAACCTTGGTCTGCGACGTTTCCGGCCATGGAATTCCCGCCTCACTTATTTCCGCGATGGGCAAAGTGGCGTTTGCTACACAAAAAGATAATATCTTTTCTCCCAAACGAGTGTTAGAGGGAATGAATCGGGTTCTTTACGGGAACTGCACTCCCCAATATCTTACCGCCGCTTATGCTTATCTGAATACGGAAACAAATACATGGAGATTCGGAAGAGCGGGTCACCCTTCCCTGTTTTTACAAAGAAGATCGGGAGAGATCATAACAATCCATCCTAAAGGCAAAGTGATAGGGCTCTTCCCAGAAATCACAGTCGATGAAGTAGGATTTCCTATGGAACCGGGAGACAGAGTCCTTCTCGTTACGGACGGACTCATTGAATCCTTCAATTCCCAAGGGGAAATGTACGGAGAATACAGGCTCATCCGATTTTTGGAATCCCAAACAGGAGTTCCGGGAGGCATCTTTTCCTGGAAACTTCTCTCCGAATTAGAATCGTTTTCAGGGAAGGTTTTAAAAGAATGGGATGACGATATTACTTTTATTCTTTTGGAACTGAAATGAAACAAAGTTACGAACTATTAGATTCAGGCGATTTTTCGAAATTAGAAATCGTGGGCGGTTATAAACTCGTTCGTTCCTCCCCCTCTTCCGCTTACGGAAAAGAAACTCCTAAAATTTGGAACGATCCTGACGCACGTTATATTAAGAACGATACAGGTTCGGGAAGTTGGAGTTTTCAGAAAAAAATTCCGGAAAGTTTTTCCATCGATTTCGCAAACTTAAAATTCAAAATCAAACTCACTCCTTTCGGCCATATAGGCATTTTCCCGGAACAAAAAACCAATTGGGATCGAATCAGGGAATTGGGCAAAAAAAAGGAAAAATTCGAGGTCCTCAATCTATTCGCCTACTCGGGAGGCTCCACCTTAGCCTGCTTAGATGCAGGAATGAGCGTCTGTCATGTGGATGCATCCAAAGGAATGGTGGATTGGGCCAGAGAGAATGCGGCTCTTTCTTCCTTAGCCGATAAACCTGTCCGCTGGATCGTAGACGATGTTTTGAAGTTCATCCAAAGGGAAATCAAAAGAAAGAAAAAATACCAAGGATTGATTTTGGATCCTCCCAGTTTCGGAAGAGGTTCCAAAGGAGAAGTTTGGAAAATAGAAGATCATCTTCCCGAACTGATGGACGCATTGATGGAATTATGCGATCATTCTCCGGAATTCGTGATTCTCAGCTGCCACAGCCAAGGATACAGTCCCCTTACATTGGAAAGAATTTTATCCAGCAGAATCAAATCCAAAGGACATTATCATACGGACGAACTGTACATCCCGGAAAAATCGGGGAAAAAATACCCTTCCGGATTCTGTTCTTTCTTTGAAAAAGGAAGGCAATAATATCTAAGTTATGCGGAATCAAAGACAATACATCACTAGTTTTTCCAACCCAAAAGTAAAATGGGTCTCTTCCTTGAAGGAAAAAAGAAACAGAGACGAGGAAAAAAAGTTTTTTATAGAAGGGTTTCGGGAAATTCAGAAAGCGGTATCCGGCTCACGAAACGGTTCCGTTCCCAGTCTGGAAATTAAAATCCATTCCTTGTTCATTTCCCCGGATTGTTTTTTGGGAGAAAACGAAGAGAAACTGATCGAAAAAGTAAAATGCCCCGTTTACGAACTTCCCAAAAAAATCTTCGAAAAAATCTCGTACAGGGACAGACCGGACGGGTTGATTGCGGTAGCAGAAACACCTAATGCTCATTACAATTGGGAAAATTTCCCTAAACTCGATTTGAATCCTATCCTCATCATTGAAGGAGTGGAAAAGCCGGGAAACTTGGGAACGATTTTAAGAACCGCAGAAGGTGCTGGTGTGGGACTAGTTCTTATCACAGATCCTAGAATCGATTTATTCAATCCGAATGTCGTGCGGGCAAGCACGGGAACTCTTTTCACCCTTCCCACATATATCTCCTCTTTGGAAGAAACGATTTCTCACCTAACAAAACAAGATTATCGAATTTATGCAGTGACTCCCGAAGGAAAAACGCTCTATACCAAACCCGATATGGAAAAAAAATCCGCGTTTCTTTTCGGAAGCGAACAGTACGGACTCACTCCCAATGCGAAAGAAAAAAGCCACGATACACTCTATCTTCCTATGTTCGGCGAAGCAGATTCGTTGAATTTAGCGATGTCTTGCGGAATCGTTTTGTATGAATCCCTCAGACAGAAAGGATAGGTTCTTCCTTTGAAAATTTATTATTACGCTTCCGGGCACGGTTTCGGTCATATCATCCGAACCTCAGTGATTCTGGAAACGATGTTAAAAGACCCGAGACGCACGGAACTTCATTTGGTTTCGGACAGAATTTCCTTCGTGGAGTGGGATCATCCTA
>VFQU01001198.1_pt1 | contig 16295 bp, 13 predicted proteins | sample 3512311 | NCBI WGS metagenome assembly VFQU01 (sample SAMN10412377, study PRJNA504923) | tailings metagenome | isolation source: Relicate 3 Philex TSF3 active mining site | place: Philippines: Tuba, Benguet | collected 2017-08-29
TGTGGTGGCGGCGATATAGAGGAGATGGAAGCAGGCAGCGCCGAACGCCATGCCGAAAGCCGCGAGGGGCAGCGACTGACTGGCACCGGCCAGAATGGCGACCACAAGAATGGTCGAGCTTGCCGCCTGAACGACGATTTTGAGGCGGATCGCGGCGGCGGCCTCGGCCAGATTGGCGAAGAGGACGCCCAGCATGGCTGACCATGCTGCAAGGGCGAGGGGCGGGACCAGCGCGGCGGAGGCGGCGAAGTTTGGGCCGAGAATGACAGTGGCAAAGCGATCCGCGCTGCCGATCATGCCGCCGAGAATGGGGGAGATCATGGCGCAGGTCAGCCGGACCAGACGCGCCATGGATACGGCGAGGCGGGTTCTGTCGGATGTCGCGTCGCGAAGGGCGGATATTGCCACGCGATTGACCGAGGCGGAGAGCAATTGCACCGGAAGCTGGATGAGTGTCGTGGCGCGGTTGAAGAGGCCTAGCGCAACCGGGCCAAGCAGGCTGGCGACTATTGCGGTGGGGATTTGACCGTTGACGACTTCGAGGGCGATGGAGCGGCCCATGCCTATGGCGCCTTTGAGGCTTTTGGCGAAGTCGGCGGGGTTCAGCGTGAATGTGGTGTTCTGGCGATTGAGGCGCAGGCAGAGGCCGGCATGGAGCACGGCTGCTGCTAACTGACCGACAAGAATGGCGCTGGCACCAAGGCCAGACAGGGCGAGGACAATGGAGAGAAGGGCCGCGCCAAGCAATTGGGCGGTCAGCTCGAAGGCGACGAGCGGGCCGAAGCGATAATTGCGGCGCATGCAGACTTTTGTGTGCAGCAGCAGCGCATTGATGGTGCTGGTGGCGCAGGCAAGGGCGATGGGCACAAGGGGCACGGCGACGCCGGTGAGCGCAAACACCCCGGAGGCCAGCAGAACGACGAGCGCCAGCCCGCCAACGAATAGGGGCGTGAGCAGATTTTCGCGGCAACGGGTGGCCGCGTCGGGCATGAGGAAGGCGGCGCGGTCAAAACAGTTGAGCGCAAAGCCGGTGGTCATGGCGGCGGTGGCCATGGCTATGGCGTAAACGCCGTAGTCGACCGGCGGGAGCAGCCGGGCGAGCACAAGCATGACGCCGAACTGGACCACAGCGGAGAGGACCGTGCCGGCCAAAGTGTAGCGAATGCCTGCCCGGACTTTGGCGACGGCGCTCACGGGCCGCCCTGCCTTTGACGCTGGGTTTCGAGGGCCAGAGCCATGGCCTGTGCATAGACATGCCGGGATTGGTAATGGGCCGTGATCCAATCCCGTGCCGCTAGTCCTTTCGCGGCCAGTTCATCGGCGGGGCGGCTGAGAAGCCAATGGACGCAATCGACGAGTTCATCGACGGTTTTCAGGGCATAGAGGCCGGGGCAGTCGGGGAAGAGGAACTGGTAGCCGGGATGGTGGCTGGTGACGTGGGGCACGCCGGCCGCGAGGGCGATGGGCAGCCTATCGGAGCTGTAATAGGGCAGGGTGTCGAAGTGGTCCCAATTAACACTGATGCGGCCAGACTGAATGGCGGCCTGTTGCTGGTCGAAGGGGACGGGGCCGCGCGCCGAGGGCAGATTGTGCCAACCAGTGCCATAAAGCGCGAAATCGTAGCCGTAGTGTGCGGTGAGGCGCTGGGCGAGCCGGGCCCGATTGCGGCCGCCGGGCAGGTATAAAGACCGCAAAAGCCGCCGCGTGCCTCTATTAGCGATCATCACCACCTGTGCGGTCTTTTGGGTTGCGGCGGGATCGGCGGAGGCAAAACGCTCGGTGTCGAAACTATGCGGGAGATAGCGCAGCTGCGCGCTGGTGAGCGCCCGATATTGAGCGAACAGGTCGCCCAGGCCCGAGACCAGAACGAGGTCGCTGACCGCGAGCATGTCTTTCATGTCGCGGTCTATGCGTTTGATGCGGCGGTCATAGGGGTCTTCGTCGTGATAGACGATGGTGATGTGTGGGAAGCGGTGGCGGAGGCGGGACCAGAAGCCGTGGGGAAGCCGGGCCTGGGTGACGTGCTGGACGAAAATGATGTCGGGGGCGGAACTGACGAGATGGGCATGAGCGGCGGCTTCGAAATCCATGCCGATCTGGCGATAGGAGAAGACGGCGAGATGCTGGATCTGGCCGGAAGCGAGCAGGTATTGAAAGGCGGTTCTGGCGCCCGATTGAAGGAACGGGGCGCCCTGCACAGTCGGCTCGTTGGGCCAGTAGGAGACCCGCATCAGGCGTCCCTTATGGCCCGCCGGGCCAGATTGAGCACCGACCAGAGGCCGGCGGCGAGGCCGACGACACCGCCATGGCGCCACATGAAGCGGAACATGGGGCGGAGGGGCACGCCTTTTGGGGCGGTAAGGAATGACCAGCGTTGCGGAATGGTTTGGCGGGAGAGGTCGCGAGCGGGATTGGGCGGGCAGGTGCCGACCGGGTTCGGCGCGACGAAGAGGGGGAAGCCGGCGCGCGCTGCGCGATAGCCATAGTCGATGTCGCCATAGCGATGGATCAGCCCGGCATCGACAAGGCCGATGGCTGTGACGACAGGGCGGGGAATGAGGACGCAATTGCCGTTCATGGTGTCGCATGGCGTCAACTGGCCGGGGCGCGGCAGGGCTCTCTCTATACGGCTCGGATGCCAGAAATGGGTTCGGTTGAAGCCAGCATAGCTGGCCGCGCCGGTGGCCGGATCGGTGAGGGCGCCGACAATGATGGCGGGGTGCGCGGGGGCGAGGGTTTTTGCCTCGGCGTGGCAGGCCAGCAGGTGTGCCAGAGCGTTTGGAGCAAGGGCTACGTCGTCATTTAGCCAGAGCAGAAAATCGCATTGGTGGCGGTCGGCTTCGCGCATGGCGAGGGCCATGCCGCCGCACCAGAAGAGGGTTCCGGTTCCGGCCAATACATGGATATTCGGGAACCTGTCGGTTACGGCTTTGGCGGTGTTGTCAGTGCTGCCATCGTCGACCAGATAGACCGTGAAAGTGGCGGCAAGCTCCTGTTGGGCGAAGAGGGTTTGGAGGCAGTTGAGCGTGGTGTCGCGCCTGTTATGGCTGGTCATGGTGACGGCGATATGGGGCAATCCAGTCATGGGCGTTTGCCGCCGAACAGCGCCTGCCGGCCGAGGCTCAGGACGAAGCGGGGCGCTTGTATGAGGTAGCGGCGCCAGAGGCGGCGCGGCTCGCCGAGCAGCCTATGCAGCCATTCGAATCCATTGTCGCGCATCCAGGGAGGCGCGCGGCGGAGCCGGCCCGAGTGGAAATCGAAGGCGGCGCCCACGCCGAGCAGGACGCCATGGCCGAGGCTCTTGCGGGCTTCGTACATCCAGAATTCCTGCTTGGGACTGGAAAGGCCCACCCAGATAAAATCGGGCTGTGCCGCGCGAATGGTTTCGATTTCGGCCAATGCGGCGCGGTCCGGTGTGAAGTCCGCGCCAATGTCGCGCATGGGCGGGCTCAGCGTCCCTGCAATGATGAGGCCGGGATAGCGCGCCGCGAGGCGCGTTGCCATGGACTGGGCGATGCCGGGTCGCCCACCATAAAAGAAGTGGCGTTTTCCAGCCGAGGCCGGAGTGGCGCAAACGGCTTCGACCAGGTCGGGGCCAGCAACGCGGCCGATGGCCTTGCCGAGCCCCATAAGGCGGCCATGCCAGACCAGCGGCATGCCATCGGGCAGAACGAGAGCCGCATGGTCATGCAGGGCGCGCAGGCGGGGGCAGTCGACGGCAGCCATGAGACTGGCGACATCGCGGCTGAAGATCATATGCGGGCCGGGGCGTTCGGTCAGATCGCAGATATGCGCCGTCGCGGCTTGCAGGGTTGTGACATTGATGGGGATGCCGAGCACCGACATGCGGGGGAGGTCGGGCTCGTCCGGCTTCATTGTGTGGCCCCCGCGCGGTTTTCGTGGAACCAGCGATAGGTTTGGGCAATGCCGTCTTCGAGCGGGATGCGGGGGGACCAGTTCATGGCCCGCAGCCGGTCGCTGGACATGAGCTTGCCTGGCGTGCCGTCGGGCTTTGAGAGATCGTGGGCGATGCTGCCTTCAAAGCCGACTATGCGGCAGACAAGCCGGGCGAGTTCGAGAATGGAAATGTCTTCGCCGGAGCCGACATTGACGGGCGCCTCGCCGGAATAGGCCTGGAGGAGGCGCATCAGGGCATCGGCGCAATCGTCGACGTGTAGGAATTCCCGGCGCGGCATGCCTGTGCCCCAGATGGTGATGTTGTCGGCGCGGGTCTGTTTGGCGATGTGGGCCTTGTGGATCAGGGCGGGCAGGACGTGGCCGGACAAGAGGTCGAAATTATCGCCGGGCCCATAAAGATTGGGCGGCATGGCGGAGATATAGTCGCGCCCGAACTGGCGGCGATAGGCGGCGGCGAGCTTGATGCCGGCGATCTTGGCGATGGCGTAGGCCGCGTTGGTCGGCTCCAGCGGACCGGTGAGCAGGCTTTCTTCGGCAATGGGCTGACTGGCCGATTTTGGATAGATGCAGGACGAACCCAGAAACAGCAGCCGATCCACATCACTGGCATGGGCCGCGGCCATGATATTGGCCTCGATCATGAGGTTTTCGTAGAGGAATTCGGCTGGTTGGGTGGCGTTTGCGAGGATGCCGCCTACGCGGGCAGCGGCGATGACGATGATGTCGGGGCGTGTCTCGGAAACGAAGGCTTCGACCTCCGATTGGCGTGTGAGGTCCAGCGCGCGGCGATCAGCGGTGATGGTTTGGCAGGATTCGGACGCGAGACGCCGAACTATGGCGCTGCCCACCATGCCCCTGTGTCCGGCGACCCAAATTTTCCTGTTGTGGAGGGAAAGGGTCATGACTGGCCGAAGTCGTTGGGTCTGCGGGCGAGGGCCCGCAGAAATTTTCGGGCTTGGTCGAGAATGGAGAGAGCGATGAAGGCGAATTCCTTCGTGGTGGGGCCGGATAGCCCGAATAGTGATCGGAAGGTGTCGATCTCGTGGGGAGCGATGCGCTCGTGTTTTGAGAATTCGAGCAGGTGCTTGTAGGCCGTTCGGAAGCCGAAGGTTTTTTCGGTGGGCAGGTGCCAGACAATGGAAGCGGTGGTGTGCGGATTGTGGTTGCGGAAGCGCCGCGCGGTGAAAATGCGGCTGGCGAGGCCGTCATTGGCGAGATCGTATGGCAGGCCGGCCAGTTTCACGGCGGCGGTCAGGATGTGTTCTTCGGTGTGCAGATGGGGGGCGCCATTTTGCTGGCGGGACACCGAATCCGCAAAGATCTGGCGGACCGAAGGAAGGAGTTGGCGCAGGGCTTTGGGGGCGAGGCCGATCACTTCGCCGCCAATCCAGCGGGGAATGGCGGGGGCGTTGACATGGCCTAGGTCGTTGATGATTTCGGCTATATCGGCGCGCGATATGCCGTTGCCTTTATGGTCGTGCGGGTAGGGGATTTCGATGAATAGGGCGCCATATCGGGTCAGCGATTGGGCAATCGTGGCTATGTTCGCCGTGAAGAATACGTCTGGATCGACGAAGAGCAGGGTTTCGTTGCCGAGATGGGTCTCTGCCCATTCCATGGCATCGAGCAGGTAGCGCGATCCGGCATAGGGCGGGGACGTGCCGGTGGGCAGGATAAAACGGCGCGCAATGTCGATGAATTCGACCTGAATCGTGAGCAGAATATCGCGGAGGTCTTTGGGCGGATCGTCATTGGTGAAGACGATGAGCCGGCCCCGGTGGTGTCCATAGCGGCGCGCGGAGAGGAAGGCGGCGCAGAGGCAGCGCCAGTAAATGGCCATCCGCTCGGCAACCGAATGCGCGGGCGCGTTGGGATAGGTTGAGGCATCGCGATAGAGGGTAGCGGCGATGATCATGTCGCTGGCCTGATATTGCTGGTTCCGGCGGTCAGAAATGGCATGGCGGGCACTCGATGCTGAGGGGGAGGTCCAGCCCATGTGATCTGAGCAGGGCGACGCGCCGGGCCGCCTTGTGGTCTGTGGCGACCATTTCCCGGCACATGTCGCGGGCGGAAGTCTCGGCCACCCAGCCCAGCTTCTGCTTTGCCTTGGTGGGATCACCCAGCAGCGCATCCACTTCGGCGGGGCGAAAATATCTCGGATCGATGCGGACAATGACGTCGCCCGGTTTGAGATTGGGCGCCAGATTTCCGTCTATTTCGGCGACAATTCCGACCTCATCCACGCCCGCGCCCTCGAAACGAAGGGTTATGCCCAAATCGGCCGCGGCCCAGGTGATGAATTCGCGCACCGAATACCGAACGCCGGAGGCGATCACGAAGTCTTCCGGCTGATCCTGCTGGAGCATCATCCACTGCATGCGGACATAATCCCTGGCGTGGCCCCAATCGCGCAGGGCGGCGATATTGCCCATGTAGAGGCAGGGTTCGAGGCCGAGGGCGATATTGGCCAGGCCACGGGTGATTTTGCGGGTGACGAAGGTTTCGCCGCGGCGCGGGCTCTCGTGGTTGAAGAGAATGCCGTTGCAGGCATAGAGGCCATAGGCCTCGCGGTAGTTCACGGTGATCCAATAGGCATAGAGCTTGGCGACCGCATAGGGAGAGCGCGGATGGAAGGGCGTGGTCTCGCTCTGCGGGGTTTCCCGCGCCTGTCCATAGAGTTCGGAGGTTGACGCCTGATAGAAGCGCGTCTTGCTATGCAGTCCGAGGAAGCGGATGGCCTCCAGCAGGCGCAGGGCGCCAGTCGCATCAACCTCGGTTGTGTATTCGGGGGCCTCGAACGACATGGCGACATGGGACTGTGCCGCCAGATTATAGACTTCGTCCGGCTCGATATCGCGCAGCAGGCGTATTAGGCCCGCTGTATCCGTCAGATCGCCATAGTGAAGTTTCAGTCGGACATTATCGGCATGCGGATCTTGATAGATGTGGTCGACGCGCTGGGTGTTGAACAATGAGGCCCGGCGCTTGATGCCGTGCACTTCATAGCCTTTTTCGAGCAGGAACTCGGCCAGATATGAACCGTCCTGGCCGGTTATGCCTGTCACTAAAGCGACTTTGCGATCAGACATTTTGTACTGGTGGCGCTTGTTAGTGAATGTAAGTGTTAACCATTATTAACGATGGCAACAAAGTCAAATAAATGATGTCAAACATTTTATAGATGTGACTTAAGAGACGGTTTTGATTTTCATTTCTGAATACTTTTCTCTTCGCTATATTGTGATTTCTTCCAATATTATGTTCTTTATTTGTTCAATCTTGTTGTGACTGTTTTCTTGCGAGCCTCGGGTCAGAATGTGACTTCGCGAGGTCATCGGTGCATTCCAAGTCTCTGAAAACGGGAGGGTTTTGGGGCGATTGTTCCGCTTTTCCCCGTGCATTGCGCGGCTGGCACAATGGCGGCAGTGCAAAGGAGATATCCATGGCGGACTATTTTGACGCTCAGGCCACTTCGCTGGACGCGCCGGCGGCGGGGGCCTTTTCGGTTACCCCAAGCGACAGCCTGAGCCTGCCGGTGACCACCCGTGCGGTCTATGTCGGCGGTGGTGGGGCGCTGGTGGTGGAAATGAAGAGCGGTGGCACGGTGACGTTCGAGAACCTGCCTGATGCCGCATTGCTGCCGGTGCGGGTGAGCAAGGTGCTGGAGGCCAGCACGGCAACCGATATTGTCGGATTGTACTGATGCTCGGATCTGGCATTGGCCTCGGGCTGACCGCGGCTCTGGGGGCGGCCAGCCTGCATGGCGGGCTCGCTTTGCGCCGCCATAGGGCCGCGAACAATCGCATGGGCGCGATTGGTCATTCCTGGGTGGCGCAGACCTTTTCGTCGGGGGCGCTATCGCTGTCCGGCATGCTGACCCATGCAAGACAGCAATCTTTCGGGGCACTTGATTTCAACACGGCGACGATCCGTGGGCATAGCGGACAGACCTCGACCCAGTTGCTGGATGCCGCGAATGGCTATGCTCAACTCGATGCCGATATCGATGCGCTCATAGACTTCGATGTCGGTGTGGTTTTCCTCGCGGTCAGCCGCAACGATCCGGCTCATTCCATGGCCCGCTCCGCGACGCTGGCCAATACGCAGGCGATCATCGCGCGGGTGCAGAGCCGGATGCTTTCGGAACTGGGGCATAAGCCGCTGATCCTGCTGATGGATGGCAGTCCCGGCTCCACGCATCAATCGGCGCTGCTCGCTATCGCGCAGGATGCAAGGACATTGCATGACCCTGTCCGGGGGATCTGCGTGGTCGGGATCTATGATGTGCTGGCCGATGGGCCCGATAGCCTTACGCCCAAATCGGGCGTTCTGTCCGATGGGCTGCATGTCAATCCGACGGGGGCCTATGAAGCCGGGGCGGCGCTTTATGCTGCTGCGGAAGGGGCGGTTCCGGCGGTCGATCTGTCCAATGTGCCGGGTCTGCTGTTTGGCGGGGCGTTTAGCGGCACGGGTGGCTCCATCGTGTCCGGAAGCGTGGTGCCGACCGGGCAAGTGCCGAGCGGCTGGACGCTGCACGTCATCAGTTCATCGACAGGGTCGTTGGTCAGTTCGGTGGTTAATCAGGGTGGTCACACATGGTGGCAGATCAGCGCCACGGCGCTGGCGGCGGCGACGATCTGGCTTTACGACAATACCAACCGTGTCGGCCTCGTAACGCCGGGAACGGACCGGATGGATCAGACCATCCTGTTCGAGAAGGACGCAGGCTCATCCGGGCTGGGCAAGCTGGCGCTTCAGCTGCGTCGGCAGTCTGGCGGCGCTTATGGGTATAATGGCAATCCCAGCCAGCAGGCCATCGACTCGAACTGGGCCGGGAGCGGCACGCCGCATACGCTGCCGGCGGCGGCCATGGCCGGTATGTTGCGCCTGCCGCATGTGCTGGTGGATGGCGCGGGGACGCTGATGGGGCCTCGCATCGAGTTCAGCACGCCTGCCGCAATGAGCGGGAATTTCACCCTGCGCTTCGCGCTGCCGCAGGGGCGGAAGTATGGCGGGTTGCTGACGGATTAGGGACGTTCTGGTCGCAGCAAGGCAGTTTGCTCATGCTGTCGTCCTGGCCCTCGGATCAAGTCTGAGAGCAAACTGCCGGGATTCAGATTGAAATCTCAGGATAGGCCCCGGCTTAGGGCCGGGGTGACAACGGAGTGTGTTGAGGAGTGAATCCAGAAATGCGCATGGGCGGTTCCGCCAGGATGAACCTGCAGCTTCCTAGAGACGGAATTGTTCGCTCAGGACCCGCTCTTCGAGGCTGGTGCCGGGATCAAAGAGCAGGGTTACGCCGTGGGAGCGGTCTTCCTGGACCGTGACTTCCAGCACGTTCTGGAATTCCACATTATCGGCCACCGCGCTGACGGGGCGCTTGGCGGCTTCGCGGGTGACGAATTTGACGACGGCCCGGTTCGACAGGATGGCGCCGCGCCAGCGGCGGGGGCGGAAGGGCGAAATGGGGGTCAGCGCCAATAGATGCGCTTCGATGGGCAGGATGGGCCCATGGGCGGAGAGATTATAGGCGGTCGATCCCGCCGGGGTGGACAGAAGCGCGCCATCGCAAACCAGTTCTTCGAGCCTGACCTTGTCATCGACCAGAATCTGCAATTTTGCGGCCTGGTAGGTCGAGCGGAATAGGGACACTTCATTGATGGCCAGAGCCTTGTGGGTCTGGCCTGAAGCGTCATTCACCGTCATCGACAGCGGATAAATCTTGGTGCGCTGGGCGGCTTCGATGCGCTGGTCAAGTTCGGCTTCGCTGAAATCATTCATCATGAAGCCGACAGAACCGAAATTCATGCCATAGACCGGAATGTCGCGTCGAAGCACGGAATGGAGGGTTTGCAGCATCAACCCGTCGCCGCCGAGCGCCACGACGACGCTGGCTTCGGTCAGGGCCGCTTCGCCATAAAGACCGCGCAGCTTTACTGCCGCCGCTTCCGCCGCAGGCGTGCCGTTGGTCACGAAATGCATTTTCGGGTCTGACACCGTGGCTGCCTTTTCGTGCCTGCTCCGGGGAAAACTGGTGCCGGCAGCAGGGTTCGAACCCGCGACCCCCTGATTACAAATCAGGTGCTCTACCAACTGAGCTATACCGGCAACGCAGTGGCGTTTATCACTGTCGGGTGCGCATGGGCAACCGGGAAGCGCGCGGACTATGGGTCATCCTGAACTATTTTTCTCTCAATGGGCGGGGTGGCGCATAGGATACGGCAAAGCGCGTTGTGGTCGTGGAGAGCTTTGGCCTCGGCGGCGGATCGGCCGCACTATTTTGCTCAAAGCCCTTGCAACTCAATGGTTTCCGGCCTTTTGTGACTTGATGCGGCCAGCGCCGGGACGTAACTGACAGGCTGGAATTGCCCCCGATCCTGCGGGGCACGACGCGTGGGAATTGTCAGCGTGGATAGCAAACGGCTCACCCATCTTCAGGCGCTTGAGGCGGAAAGCATCGAAATCCTGCGCGAGGTCGCGGCCAGTTTCGAGCGGCCTGTCATGATGTATTCGATCGGCAAGGATTCGAGCGTGCTGCTGCATCTGGCGCGCAAGGCCTTCTATCCGAGCAAGATCCCGTTTCCGCTGCTGCATGTGGATACGACCTTCAAGTTCCGCGAGATGATCGCGTTTCGCGACAAGACGGCGGCCGATTACGGCTTCGACCTTATTACCCATACCAATGCCGATGGGGTGCGCGACCGGATCAACCCGTTCGATCACGGCTCCTCGCGCTATACCGACATTATGAAGACCGCCGCGCTGCGGCAGGCGCTCAATGCCGGAAAATATGACGCGGCTATTGGCGGGGCGCGGCGCGACGAGGAAAAGAGCCGGGCCAAGGAACGCATTTTTTCCCACCGCAATGCCAGCCATGCCTGGGACCCCAAGAACCAGCGGCCCGAACTCTGGCGCACCTTCAATACACGGCTTAATCCCGGCGAGAGCATGCGGGTGTTCCCGATCAGCAACTGGACCGAGCTCGATGTGTGGACCTATATCTATTCGGAAAATATCCCCATCGTGCCGCTGTATTTCGCCCGTCCGCGCCCGGTCGTGGAGCGATCCGGGACATTGATCATGGTCGATGACGACCGCCTGCCGCTGCAGCCCGGCGAGACGCCGCGCGAGGAAGTGGTGCGGTTCAGGACGCTCGGTTGCTATCCGCTGACGGGGGCCATCCGCTCCACCGCGGCCGATTTGCCCTCGATCATTATGGAAATGCAGGCCAGCCGCACATCGGAACGCGAAGGCCGGCTCATCGACAGCGACAGCGTCGGCTCGATGGAAAAGAAGAAACAGGAAGGGTATTTCTAGGATGACCCTCGCTATGGCCAATCCGAATACCGACCTCGACCTGTGGCTCGAACAGCAGACCGGCAAGTCGCTGCTGCGTTTTCTCACTTGCGGCAGCGTGGATGATGGCAAGTCGACCTTAATCGGCCGGCTGCTCTATGACAGCCAGCTCATTCTCGACGACCAGTTGGCGAGCCTGCGCAAGGAAAGCCACAATCGCAGCGTCGGCGAGGAGGGTATCGACTTTTCCCTGTTGGTGGATGGCCTCGTGGCCGAGCGGGAGCAGGGCATCACGATCGACGTAGCCTATCGCTTCTTTTCGACCGACAAGCGCAAGTTCATCGTGGCCGATACGCCGGGCCACGAGCAATATACCCGCAATATGGCGACAGGGGCATCCAATGCCGACCTGGCGCTGCTGCTGGTGGATGCGCGCAAGGGCATATTGACCCAGACCAAGCGCCATAGCTTCATCCTGTCGCTGATCGGGGTGAAGCATGTGGTTCTGGTGGTCAACAAGATCGACCTCGTGGACTACGATCAGGCGGTCTTCGACCGGATTGTCGCAGAATATCAGGCCTTTGCTGCGCCGCTGGGGTTCAAGACGTTCCATGCCGTGCCGGTTTCGGCGCTGCGGGGCGACAATATTCTGGGCGCCAGCGATCATACGCCTTGGTATGGCGGCACGGCACTCGTGCCGTATCTTGAAACCATCGACGTTTCCGACGACAGGACGGCGCAGAAATTCCGGTTTCCGGTGCAATGGGTCAACCGGCCGAACCTCGACTTTCGCGGGTTTTCCGGCACGCTGGCGTCGGGCAGTATTTCGGTGGGCGATGAAGTGCTGATCGCTTCGTCGCGCAAACCGGCGGTGGTCAAGCAGATCGTCACCATGGATGGCGATCTAGAGAGCGCCATTGCCGGGCAGGCCGTGACCATCGTGCTCGACCGGGAAGTGGATGTGTCGCGCGGCGATGTGCTGTCGCGGCCCGGCGAGACGCCGGAATTTTCCAATCAGTTCCAGGCGCGGCTGATCTGGATGAATGAGGCGCCGGCCTTTCCGGGGCGCTCGTATCTGCTCAAGATCGGCGCCCAGACCATTCCGGCGACGATCACCGATCTCAAGTTCCGCACCAATGTGAATACGCTGGAGCAGACAGCGGCGACCAAGATCGACCTCAACGAGGTTGCGACGGTCACCATCGCTACAGACAAGCCGATTGCCTTCGACCCCTATGCGGTCAATGCGCTGACCGGTGGCTTTATCCTGGTGGACCGGCTGTCCAACGCGACGCTGGGGGCGGGGACAATCGACTTCGGCCTGCGGCGGGCGCAGAACCTGACGTTCCAGGCTTTCGACGTCAATCGCGCCGTGCGCTCGGAAATGAAGGGGCAGACGCCGCGCATCGTCTGGTTCACCGGGCTATCGGGCTCGGGAAAGTCGTCTATCGCCAATATCGTGGAAAAGCGGCTGACGGCCGAGGGGCGGCACGCCTATATCCTCGACGGCGACAATGTGCGCCACGGGCTCAACAAGGATCTGGGCTTTACCGAAGCGGCGCGCGTTGAAAATATCCGGCGCGTGGCGGAGGTGGCCAAGCTCATGGCCGATGCCGGGTTGATCGTTTTGGTGTCGTTCATCTCGCCCTTCGAGAAGGAACGCCGGCTGGCGCGCGAAATCGCCGGGGATATCGACTTTACCGAGGTTTATGTCGATACGCCGCTGGAGGTGTGCGAGGCGCGCGATCCCAAGGGGCTCTACAAGAAGGCGCGTGCAGGTGAGATCAGCAATTTCACCGGCATCGACTCGCCCTTCGAAGTGCCGGCAGCGCCCGAAGTGGTGCTGCATGGTGCCGAGGCGGAGCCCGTCGACCTCGCAAACCTGCTGATCGAGCGCATCTGGCCCTGAGATCAGGCGCTGGCCCGCAGGGTCAGGCCGGCGAAATCGAGATGATCGACATCGTTGAGGGTCTTCATCGTCAGACCCTTGAAGATGGGCTCGGTTTCGTCGCGATGGGCCCGGATTTCCGGCCTGCCGTTGATGCGGCAGACGAGCGATGCATCCAGCGCCGCGTCGATTTCGGGGCGCATGAGGCCAAGGGCGCGCGCGCCGGGGCCGACGATCAGAATATGGGTAGGATCGAAGACGGCCATCAGCCGGCTGAGGCCGAAGCCAATGGCGCGGCCTGCGAGATTGAAGCCATGGGTGGCGGTGCGCTCGCCGGCCTCGGCGCGCTGGATCAGCGATTCATATTGCTGGGCAGGCACGGCCGGGGCAGGAGAAGCGGTTTCCGGCACGGAATAGGCGGTGCGCAACACGCCATAATCAGCAGCATAGGCTTCGATACAGCCGCGCGAGCCGCAGCGGCAGAGCGCGCCATTGGGAATGTGGTTCATATGGCCGAATTCGGTGGCGCCATCTTCGCCGCGCCCCCGGCTCTGGCCATGCTGGCTGATGCCCATGGCGACAGTGGAGCCGACGAATACGGTGGCGACACTGGCCTGCTGGAGCGAGGAATCGAGCCAGCGCACGCCTTCGGCGAGCAGGCGCCCTCGCTTGTGCAGCGTTACCGGAAGGCCGGTCTTTTCCGATAGTGTCTGGCCGAATGGCTGGCCGACCAGATTGGCAATGGGCGACCATTTGAGCCCCAATCCGTCACGGTCGAGAATGCCCTGAACGGAAATGGCGATGCGCCTCAGGGTGCCAGCGGTGGACGGATTGCGGGCCTGCAGGGTTTCGAGGCGCTGCGCGAGAAAAATGTCGGCGGGTGTGTCGCGGAAGGTGGATGGGTCGATATTGATTTCCAGCCGGTCGACCAGCACGCCGGAATAATCCACAAGCGACAGCCTTGTGCGGTTCACATCGATTTCGAACAGGGCGACGTAGGCGGCTTCGCGCCGGAAGCCGACCAGGGTGGCGGGGCGTCCTCGCATGCGTATATCGGCGCGTTCGGGGCTGGTGAGTTCGAGCACGAGGCCCTGGACCAGCAGATCCTGCATGATGGCGGTGACGCTGGCATTGCTCAGCCCGGTCGCGGTGGCGAGCGCCGTCCGAGACTGCGGACCGTGGTCGCGCAATGCACTCAAGATCAGTCCGCGGTTTTCCCGCCGAACGCTGTCGCTATCGCTGACGGTGCGCGTCAACCGGTCTACTCCTCAACCCGCTGTGATACTCACCATTCCTTGCGTGTTACCGCAACCGATGAATTTGTTCGAGGCTCGAAATTGAGATTGACACCACGAACAGCGGCGTGCGAGACGTTTTTTCGAGCATTGAAATAATGCTCTGGGCGCAAGGGGGAGAGCCCGTAGGAGGAGTGTCTCCCGCTTTGCATGTGGGCAGCTTGCTGCCCGAGGGAGGATACGCATGAACAAGTTTGCAGCAATTCTGCTTGCATCGACCGTGCTTGCCGGCTCGGCCGTGGCGCAGGACCAGATCGTCGTTGGCGTCAGCTGGAACAATTTCCAGGAAGAACGCTGGAAGACCGACGAAGGCGCCATCAAGGGCGTGCTCGAAGCGGCCGGGGCGCAGTATATTTCGGCTGACGCGCAGTCGTCGGCTTCCAAGCAGCTCACCGACATTGAAAGCCTGATCAGCCAGGGCGCCGACGTGATCATCGTGCTGGCGCAGGACAGCGAGGCCGTGGGACCGGCCGTTGCCGCAGCCGTGGCCGAAGGCATTCCGGTGATCGGCTATGACCGCCTGATCGAAAATCCCGATGCCTTCTACCTGACCTTCGACAATAAGGAAGTCGGGCGCCTGCAGGCCGCCGGTGTCGCCGCCGTGCAGCCCGAAGGCAATTACGTCTTCATCAAGGGCAATTCGGCCGATCCCAACGCGGACTTCCTGTTCGAAGGCCAGATGGAAGTGCTCAAGGCCGGTATTGACGCGGGCACGATCAAGAATGTCGGCGAAGCCTACACCGACAACTGGAACCCGGAAGTGGCGCAGGCCAATATGGAACAGTTCCTGACCGCCAATAATAACGAGGTCGACGCCGTGGTCGCCTCCAATGACGGCACTGCCGGCGGCGCCATTGCCGCGCTGGCTGCCCAGGGTCTTGCCGGTGCGGTTCCCGTCTCCGGGCAGGATGGCGATCATGCCGCGCTCAACCGTATTGCGCTCGGCACCCAGACAGTTTCGGTGTGGAAAGACGCACGCGAGCTGGGCAAGAAGGCCGCAGAAGTCGCCATCGAACTGGCTGGTGGTAAGGCGCTCAACGAAGTTACCGGCGTTGTGCCGTTTGCCGGCGGCCCGAAGGGCGTCGAGATGAATGCGTTCTTCATCGCTCCGGTCGCCATCACCCAGGATAATCTCAGCATCGTTATCGATGCGGGTTGGGTGTCCAAGGACGTGGTCTGCCAGGGCGTTGCCGCTGGATCTGTTGCCGCGTGTGACTAAGCGCATCTGCGTGTAGACTGAGGAAGGTGTCGCGGCGCGCTGCGGCACCTTCACAATGGATGATGACTCATCGCAAGGATGGGCATCGTTTCCACGGGGGACCCAGATGGCCGAACCACGAGCCATTTCCAGCGCCGCTCCGGCCGCTCGAATCATGCAGAATCCGCTCCAGCGTTTCCTGACCGCAACCGAGATCGACACCAGGCTTTTGGGTATGGTGGGGGCTCTGGCCATTATCTGGGTCGGCTTCAATATTTTCTCGGGTGGCCTGTTCCTGACGCCGCGAAATCTCTGGAACCTGTCGGTGCAGACGGCTTCGGTGGCCGTCATGGTGACCGGCATGGTGCTGGTGATCGTTACCCGCAATATCGACCTGTCAGTGGGCTCGATTCTCGGCCTTGTCGGCATGGTGATGGGCGTCATGCAGACGCAAATCCTGCCGGTGCAGTTCGGACTGGGGCTTGGGCATCCACTGATCTGGCCGCTGTCGCTGGCCTCGGGCCTGGTGGTGGGCGTGGGTATCGGCGCCTTGCAGGGCAGTATCATCGCCTATCTGCGCGTGCCGGCCTTTATCGTGACGCTGGGTGGCTATCTCGTCTGGCGCGGCGCGGCCTGGTGGGTGACAGCGGGGCGCACCGTGGCGCCGATGGATTCGACCTTCCAGCTGATGGGCGGGGGA
>VFQU01001199.1_pt1 | contig 16281 bp, 15 predicted proteins | sample 3512311 | NCBI WGS metagenome assembly VFQU01 (sample SAMN10412377, study PRJNA504923) | tailings metagenome | isolation source: Relicate 3 Philex TSF3 active mining site | place: Philippines: Tuba, Benguet | collected 2017-08-29
TTATGCGAAATGTAGAGGATAGAGCATCCCTCCGCCGCCAGCTTCCGCAGCACGGTAAAGAGCTGCTCCACCTCCTGCGGCGTCAGCACCGAGGTCGGCTCATCCATGATCAGAAGCTGGGGGGTCAGCAGCAAAGCCCTAACGATTTCAATACGTTGGCGTTCACCCACCGATAGCGTCGCCACTGTGCGATGCGGGTCCAGCGCCAATCCATAGGTCGCCATGACCTCCCGGATTTTTGCCTCAAGTTCCCGCGACGGGATTTTGGCATCCATCCCCAAGGCGATATTTTCGAGAACGGTGAGGGCTTCGAACAGCGAAAAGTGCTGGAAAACCATGCCGATACCGAGTTTTCGTGCTGCCTTGGGATTGGCCACGACCACCGCTTCGCCATTCCAGCGGATTTCGCCGGCGTCGGGTTGCATGATCCCATAGATCATTTTGACCAGCGTGGATTTGCCGGCGCCATTCTCGCCCAAAAGCGCATGGATTTCGCCCGGCTTTACCGAGAACGACACATTGTCGTTGGCCAGAACCCCTGGAAATTGCTTGGTAATTCCGCTCAGCTCAAGCCGGTTCGGCATATCAGAGTCCACTCGTCACCCCCATGTCACTGGGGGCGGACCTATGCCCGGCAGATGCTTCCCATGCCCCAATGTGGACCATAATTTCTGCCGCCGCCAGCGCCGCAATCACCGAAGGTCGTTTATCCCCAAGCCCCTGCGCCCCAATGGGCAGGACCAGCCGATCCAGCGCCATGTTTCTGCCCCCCTGCTCCAGATACCAGCTGGCGAATTTTGCCCGCTTGGTCCGCGACCCCACCATGCCGACATAGGCAGTATCGTCGCGCGCAAGTGCTTCATTGGCAATAAGAAAATCCAGTGCATGGTCATGCGTGACGATGACAAATGCACTGCCCGCGGGCGCAGTCCGCACCACTGTTTCCGGCATTGCCACCAACCGCTGCGGGATCCCCGAAGGCAGCATGGACAGCTCATCACGCCGTGTATCGATCACTTCGACCCGAACCGGCAGCAGCGCCATAATTTGCGCCAGAACACGCCCCACATGCCCTGCACCAAAAACATAAACCCTTGTTGTCTCAGCATCTTCTGCCGCAACACGGTCCAGCAGGCTCTCTCGCAGCGCGCTATCGGCATAGCGAAGTCCAACATTTACCCGCCCGCCGCAGCACTGCCCGATCTCCGGCCCAAGCGGCACATCCATCGCCGCTTCCGCCCGGCCTTCGGCAATCAACCGGCGCGCATGATCAATGACCATATATTCCAGCGCCCCGCCCCCGATCGTGCCGAAAATCGCTTGCGGCCCGACCAGCATAAACGTGCCCTGTTCGCGCGGCGAGGACCCCCGCACCGAAGTCAATTCGCACGCAATCGCGTTGGGATTGGCGGCAAAAAAGGCTTCGAGCGCAGCTGTTTGGGTCATGTCAGAGGGCCCGCCTCTCCTGCTTCATGCGCTCGACACCCATAAGCACCCGCTCGGGCGTCACCGGCGTATCGAGCTGCGGCGCAATCCGGTAATCCGCCACGCTCGCCACCGCCATGCCCAGCGCCTCAACGACCGAAATCGCCAACATAAAGGGCGGTTCACCCACCGCCTTGGAGCGCCCGATTGTAGGCTCCCGGTTCACCGACCATTCGGCCAGCTTCACATTGAAAACAGGCGGAATATCAGAGGCCAGCGGGATCTTGTAGGTCGAGGGCGCGTGGGTGCGAAGCTGCCCCTTGGCGTCCCACACCAGTTCCTCGGTAGTGAGCCAGCCCATGCCTTGGATAAAGCCGCCTTCCACCTGCCCCACGTCGATAGCCGGGTTCAGCGACTTGCCCACATCATGCAGAATATCTACGCGGTCGACCGTATATTCGCCGGTCAGCGTGTCGATAGTGACCTCGCTCACCGAGGCGCCATAGGCGAAATAATAGAAGGGATGGCCCCTTCCCGTCGCCCGGTCCCAGTGGATTTTCGGCGTCTTGTAGAACCCAGCCGCCGAAAGCTGCACCCGGTTGATATAAGCCGAAGCGCAAAGCTCCGCGAAAGGTACGAAAGTCCCGCCAGCCTGCAATCCGCCCTGGACCCACTGGCACTCCGGCAGTTCGGCCTCATAGAGCTTGGCCGCATGCGCTTCGAGCCGCCGCTTGATCTGCTCACAGGCGTCCCATGCCGCCATACCGTTGAGGTCGGAACCAGACGATGCCGCGGTCGCCGACGTATTGGGCACCTTTCCAGTCGAGGTCAACATGATCTTGATCGTGTCGAGATTGACCCCGAACGCATCGGCCACGACCTGCGCGACCTTGATATAGAGCCCCTGCCCCATTTCGGTGCCGCCATGCGAAAGGTGGATCGATCCGTCCTTGTAGACATGGACCAGAGCGCCGGCCTGATTGTACCAGGTGGCCGTAAAGGAGATGCCGAACTTGACCGGCGTCAGCGCAATGCCCTTCTTCAGTACCGTGCTGGTCTTGTTGTAGTCGAGAATTGTCCTGCGCCGCGCGGCGTAGTCCGACCTGGCTTCAAGCTCACTCACCACACGATGGATGACATTGTCCTCCACCGTCTGATGATACGGCGTCACATTATCCGTATCGGTGCCATAGAAATTTGCCTTGCGAATATCGAGCGGGTCCTTGCCCAGCGCATAGGCAATATCCTCGATCCACCGCTCAGCGCCCACCATACCCTGCGGTCCGCCAAAACCGCGAAAAGCAGTATTTGACACTGTATTGGTATAGAGCGGTTCCGAGCGCGCCCGCACCGCCGGATACCAATAGGCATTGTCGCAATGGAACAGGGCACGATCGGAAACCGGCCCGCTCAGGTCCGACGAGAACCCCGCCCGCGTGCCGTAAACCGCGTCCACAGCGAGGATTTTGCCGCTCTCGTCATAGCCGACATCATAATCGACTACGAAATCATGGCGCTTGCCGGTGGCCTGCATGTCGTCGTCACGGTCGGGCCTGATCTTGCAGGCGCGGTTCCATTTCTTAGCCGCAACGGCGGCGACGGCAGCAAAGAGATTGCCCTGCGTTTCTTTGCCACCAAAACCCCCGCCCATGCGGCGGATATTGACGGTCACCGCATTGTGGCGAATGCCCAAGACGGCTGCGACCATCAATTGCACTTCACTTGGATGCTGGGTGGACGAATAGACCGTAACGTCTTCATCCTCGCCCGGCACGACGAAGGCGATCTGGCCTTCGAGATAAAAATGATCCTGCCCGCCAATGGTAATGGCGCCCTTGGCACGCCGTGGCGCGGCGGCAAGCCCGGCTTCCACATCGCCACGTTCGAGTTTGAGCGGCTCGGTGACCAGTTTGGCACCCGCCGCCTGCGCAGCGCGCACATCGGGAATCCAGTCGAGATCGCGATACTCGATCTTGGCCAGCTTCGCCGCACGCCGCGCCGCATCGCGCGTTTCAGCGATCACTGCAAAGACCGGCTGCCCCCAGAACTGCACCTTGCCGACCGCAAAGATAGGCTCATCGTGCTTGTGGCTGGGCGACACATCATTCTCGCCCGGAATATCCTCGGCCGTCAGAACCCCAATCACACCCGGCGCCGCCGCGACAGCGGACAGGTCCATGGCGACGATTTCGGCATGCGCCTTGGTGGAAAGCCCCAGATAGGCATGCATCGTGCCCACTGGCTCGATCATGTCATCGATATATTCAGCCGTCCCGGTCACATGCTTGGGGCCGCTGTCATGGCGGGTATTGGTGTGCAGCACGGCGAGATTGATGGGGCTCTGGTGCTTGTTCATCACGCCACCGCCCGCTTCAACCGTTCACCCTGCCCCTGCGTCTCAAGGAAAAAACGCTTGAGCAGGTTACGCGCTGTCAGAAGTCTATAATCGGCGGAGGCCCGCATATCGGAAATCGGCTGAAAATCCTCGCCAAACGAGTCCAGCGCCTCTTCTATGGTCGCCATAGTCCATGGCTTCCCAACCAGGGCCGCCTCGACAGCCTTGGCGCGCTTCGGCGTCGCCGCCATGCCACCAAAGGCAATACGCGCCATACCAACTATGCCAGCATCGCTCACGAACACGCGAAATGCGCCGCAGAGTGCCGAAATGTCTTCTTCTCGGCGCTTCGAAATCTTGTAGGTCGCGAACTTTTCTCCCGCAGGCAGCAGTGGAATGGTCACGCTCTCAACGAATTCACCGGGCTGGCGGTCTTGCTTGCCATAGGCGAGAAAGTAATCCTCCAGCTTGATTTCGCGGCGATGCTCTCCGCGCCGCAGGCTCAGCTTCGCACCCAGCGCAATGAAGGGCGGCGGCGTATCACCGATGGGCGAGCCATTGGCGATATTGCCGCCAATCGTGCCCATATTGCGCACCTGCTCCCCTGCAAAGCGGTTCCACAATTCGCCAAGTTGCGGGAAGTTGGCGGCAATGATCGGCAGCGCCTCCGAATAGGTGACACCAGCATAAAAGCGCACTTCGCTGTCATTGTCGGCGATGCGCTTCAATTCCTGCAAATGCCCGATGAAGATCGCCGGTCCGATGCGTCGCATGAACTTGGTGACCCATAGACCCACATCGGTCGATCCGGCGACGATCCGCGCCTCGGGATTGGCTTCGTAAAGCGCGGCGAAATCATCCAGACTTGCCGGAATGATGATCTTGTTCTCGCCCTCTCCAATCTCAACTCGGCGTCCGTCGTGTATCGCCTTGATCCGCTCTTTCACCGCGATGCGCTCGGCCCAGAGCGGATCTCCCTGCGGCTGGCCATAGGTGGAAATGGCCTCGGCCGCCCGAATAATCGGCGCATAGCCGGTACAGCGGCAGAGATTGCCTTGCAGGGCTTTCTCGATTCCGGCCCGCGAGGGATTGGGATCGCGCATCCACAGCCCATAAAGGCTCATGACGAAACCAGGCGTGCAGAAACCGCACTGAGACCCATGATGATCCACCATGGCCTGCTGCACCGGATGGAGCGCACCATTCTCGCCGCGCAGATGCTCGATTGTCACCACATGCGTGCCATGCAGGCTCCCGACAAAGCGGATGCAGGCGGTCACCGAGTCATAGATGATCTCGTCACCCAATAGCTTGCCGACCAGCACTGTGCAGGCGCCGCAGTCGCCCTCGGCACACCCTTCCTTGGATCCGCGAAGTCGCCGCTCCAGCCGCAGCCAGTCGAGCAGCGTCAGGTCGGGCGCGACCTCGGTTAGGGTGATCTCTTCCCCGTTCAGCAGAAACCTTATGGCATTGGCGATCTCGACCATGCCTCAGCTCCCCCGATAGGTCGAATAGGCAAAGGGACTGACCAGGAGCGGCACGTGATAGTGCTTGTCCTCGGAAATGGTGAAACGGATCGGCACGACATCGAGGAAGGGTGTCTCGATCTCGACCCCAATCCGCTCGAAATATTGCCCGACATGAAAGCGGATTTCATATTCGCCATGCTGGAATTCGTCATCCAGCAGAGGCTGATCCACGCGACCATCCTCATTGGTATAGCTGTCGAGCAAGTGGTGCGTGTGATCGCCATGCACGAAATGCAATTCCAGCCGCATGCCGCGGGCCGGCCTGCCGTGGGTCGTGTCGAGAACATGGGTGGTGAGGCGTCCGCCCGCCATATGCTGCTGCTCCTTTCGCAAGCCACGCTCGGGCGGCCTGCGCATAGTCGATCCCCTGACGAACAAGACTATCGCAACAGCGCCGATGCGCAATGCACATTTTTTACCAACTGGTCCACTTTTGTGCATCTTGTGTGCAGGCGCGACACCGCTACACTTCGGTGGCCACTGCAGGAAGAGATAGACAATGAACCGCTACCCCCGCGACATGCACGGCTACGGCCCCAATCCACCCCATGCCAACTGGCCCGGTGGAGCGCATGTGGCCGTGCAGTTCGTGCTGAATTACGAAGAGGGCGGCGAGAACAATATCCTGCATGGCGACGGCGCCTCCGAGGCTTTCCTCGTCGATGTGCTCGGCGCCCAGCCATGGCCCGGCCAGCGCCACGCCAATGTGGAATCCATGTATGAATATGGCGCCCGCGCTGGCTTCTGGCGGCTGCATAAGCTCTTCACCGACGCCAATCTTCCGGTCACCATCTATGGCGTCGCCACTGCCCTGATGCGCGCCCCGGCGCAGGTTACCGCCATGCAGGACGCTGGCTGGGAAATCGCCAGCCATGGCCTCAAATGGGTGCAGCACAAGGATATGCACCCGGCGGAGGAAAGCGCGCAGATCGCCGAGGCCGTGCGCCTCCACACAATCGCCACCGGGTCGCGGCCGCTGGGCTGGTATACCGGGCGTTCCAGCCTAAACACTGTCGATCTCGTCGCCGACCACGGCGGCTTCGCCTATATTTCCGATACCTATGACGATGACCTGCCCTATTGGAAAGTCATCGGCGGCAGGCCGCAACTCATCATACCCTATACGCTCAGCGCCAATGACATGCGCTTCGTCACCGCGCCCGGCTTCGACAATGGGGAAGAATATTTCGTCTTCCTCAAGGATAGCTTCGATTGCCTCTATGCCGAAGGCCAGGCGGGGTCACCCAAGATGATGTCCATCGGCCTCCATTGCCGTCTGGTCGGACAGCCGGGTCGCTATCAGGGCCTCAAGAAATTCATCAACTACATCAAGACCTTCGACAAGGTCTGGGTGCCCACCCGGCTCGCCATCGCCGAGCACTGGGCAAAGGAGCACCCTTATAAGGCGCCCGAAGTCCTCCCCAGCCAGCTGCAAAAGGACGAGTTTATCGCCCGCTACGGCTCTATATTCGAACATTCGCCCTGGATCGCTGAACGCACATGGGAGGCGGAGATGGGGCCTGCTAACGACACGGCCGTCGGCCTCCATTTCGCGCTGCGCAGCCAGTTCCGCATGGCCTTGGCCGAAGAGCGCCTCGCCGTGCTCCGCGCTCACCCCGATCTGGCCGGGAAACTGGCTACCGCCAAACGCCTCACCACCGATTCCACCGCCGAACAGGCGTCTGCCGGGCTAGACGCTCTGACCGACACCGAACGCGAACGATTCACTACGCTCAACACTGCCTATGTCGAAAAGTTCGGCTTTCCCTTCATCATCGCCGTGCGCGACCACACCAAGAACTCGATCCTCGAAAATTTCGAGCGCCGGCTGACCAATTCGGCAGAAGAGGAATTTGCGACCGCCTGCGCACAGGTGGAAAGGATCGCGCTACTCAGGCTGAAGGCAATCCTGCCTTAACCGTTCAGGGTGTCGGCATCGCTGTCTTCGTCATCGCGCGACAGACCAAACATCAGCGCCAGCACGCCCAGCCAGGGCATGTGATGCTGCATCCAGTTCGGGCGGGCGCCGCCAATACTCAAAAACAAGCTACTCATGCCCAAAGCATGCCTGCGCTTTGTTGAGATTTGGTAACCCTAATGCCTGCTTAAGAGATCGCGCTTATGCGGCCTATGCGACCGATATGGTCGCCTGTCCACTCCCAATCACGGCAAAGTCAGCAATAGCCAGCCCGGGCAGCGCAACCCTCCCCCACCCCTGCCGTTACCCCTTCAGCACATCATCGTGACGAAGGGAAAAAGCCGCATGCTTTATGTCGATATTCCGACCAATAAGGATCTGACCAATCTGCGCGCAGCGCGCGACGAGGCCAGCGTTTCGATCTATCTCGAAACAACTCCGATCACGCAGGATATCGAAAAAAGCCGGATCGCTTTCGGCAATCTGGGCAAGCAGGCAGCATCCCAATTGGCAGAGGCTGGGCTCGACAAGAAGCGGCTGGCATCCCTTCTGGCAGAACTGGACGATCTGGCCGAGGACGAGAATTTTTGGCGACGGCAGGCGCATAGCCTGGCGATCTTCGCGACCCCCGATAGCATCCGTACCTTCCGCCTCGCGAACCGGCTGGGCGATCTGGTCGAAGTGTCCGACCGCTTCCACCTCAAGCCACTGCTTCGTGCCATCACCTTTCGAAATGCCGCTCATGTGCTGGCCGTTTCAGAAAACGCGGTACGGCTCGTCGAAATCGCTGCCGATCTGCCAGCCACCACAATCAATGTCCCCGACTTTCCGGACGGTGCCGCCGATGCGGTCAATAAATCCACCATCAATGACCGCTCCCACAGCCGCCGCATTCACGGCTCGGAGGGCGAAAAGGTGCAGTTGACCAAATATGTTCGCCGGATCGACGCGGCCTTGAGGCCCATCCTGGCGGGCCAGGACCTGCCCTTGATTCTGGCCGCAACCGAGCCGGTAGCGTCGTTGGTGCGCTCTGTCAGCGGGCTCGATTTCGAACCGGAGATTATTGCCGGCAGTCCCGATCGACTGACCGAAGCACAACTGGCAGACGCCGCACGTAATGTTCTCGATGCGCGCTATGCACGAAAGCTCGCTGACTTCGCCACTCTCTTCGACACCCGTGCCGGCCAGAACCGCGCAACTTCGGACCTGTCCGACGCCGCCCGTGCCGCCACCTTTGGGGCAATCGACACCCTGCTGGTCGACATCGACAATGTGGTGCATGGCACAGTTGATGAAGAGACCGGCGCTATCACCTTGTCGGACCAACCCGACGCCATTGACTATGGAATAGTGGACGAAATCGCAGGCCGGGCTCTGGCTTCCGGCAGCACTGTGATGGCGGTTCGCCGCGATGATATCCCGCGTCAGGGCGATCTAGCGGCCATCTTGCGCTATCCGGTCTGAGGGTTTTCCTGCATACCGGCCAAAACTGCTTTGCGGTGTCCAGAAATCCGATGCACGAACAAAGAGCTAGGCCAGCGCCTTGCATTTGATGCACCGCACGCCACTCTAGCCAAGCCCCCCGCATTGCCGCTAGGAATGGGTGGCGGACATACAAGCCCGCCACCTGAATTCAGCGAATTGCGAGCCCATGGCTGCCCACTACGCATCCCCCATAGCCGGCCTTCCCGGCCAGATGTCCCTCCATACCGGCCGGGCCGTATTCACCGAGGCCTATGCCCTCATCCCCAATGGGGTCATGCGGGACATTGTCACCTCCTACCTACCGCATTGGCGCGACACCTGGGCCTGGGTCATTGCCCGGCCTATGTCGGGTTTTTCCGAGACCTTCTCGCAATATATCGTTGAAGTGCATCCCGGTGGCGGCAGCGACAATCCCGAGCCCAACCTGGACGCCGAGGGCGTAATCTTCGTGGTCGAAGGTCGCGTCACCATGACCATCGAGGGCAAGACGCATTTGCTCAAGAAAGGCGGCTACGCCTTTCTGCCCCCGGGCTGTAGCTGGACCCTGGTGAACAAATCCAGCCACGAGGCGCGCTTTCACTGGGTGCGCAAACGCTATGAACGGGTCGAGGGCATCGCCGTGCCCGAGCCCTTCGTCGCAAGCGAACAGGACGAGCCGATCAGTTGGATGACCGGTACGAAGGACACTTGGGGCACAACCCGCTTCGTTGACCCCACCGATGTGCGCCACGACATGCATGTCAACATCGTCACGCTCAAACCCGGCGCCTGTATCCCCTTCGAGGAAACCCATGTCATGGAGCACGGCCTATATGTGCTCGAAGGCAAGGCCGTATATCGCCTCAACAAGGATTGGGTCGAGGTCGAAGCCGGCGATTTCATGTGGCTGCGCGCCTTCTGTCCTCAGGCCTGCTATGCCGGCCCCCAGCGGTTCCGCTACCTGCTCTATAAGGACGTCAACCGCCACGCCAAGCTGCCCTTTTGAGCCATGGCCGAACGGACAATTGTCATAGAGCCCCTGACCGCCGTCGGCTTTGCCCCATTCGGACAGGTCATCGAAATTGAAGGGGCCAATCACTACCCTATCAATGCCGGCATGACCGAGCGTTACCACGATCTCGCCCGGGTTGAGCTGGGCGGGGTGCATCCTCGACCACTGATTTCGATTTTTCGGGGCCAGCCCTATGCCTTGCCGCTGGATCTGAAGCTGGTCGAGCGCCACCCCTTGGGCAGCCAGGCCTTTTACCCGCTTTCCGACAATCCTTGGCTGGTCATCGTGGCCGAGGACGATGGTGGAAGACCGGTGCGCTTTCGCACTTTTCGACCCGCCGCCGGCCAGGGCATCAATATCGCCATGAACACTTGGCACGGCGTGCTGACACCCCTGGAAAGGGAAAGCGACTTCCTCGTCGTGGATCGCGGCGGCGAGGGTAATAATCTCGAAGAATACGTCCTCGATCCGCCCTGGCAGATCGTGGAACCGCCAGGCCGGTAACGCTGAATGGCGGGAGTTCTCGCCATTATTCCCCCGCTGCGCTAGATTTGAGAGAACCGCAGGGAGGCAATCATGCTGTCACGTTTTCTGGCCGGTCTTTTCGCCCTGATCGCGTTCACGCTGCCGGCGCTGGCCGAGCCGGTTGTGCTCACCGGGACGGTCGTCTATCGGGAACGAATAGCTCTGCCTGCTGGAGCGCAACTGCGCCTGCAACTGGTCACACTGGCCGACGGACGCCAGATTGCCTCGGCCACCAGCCGCATCACCGCACAATCGCAACCGCCCATTGCCTTCACCATGAACCTGCGCAGCAATTCGGCGCCGTCTGCCGGGCCGCTGGGGCTCCTCGCCGAAATTCGTAGCGGCGGTCAGGTTCTCTTTGCCAGTCCCGCCCCCACGCCAATCGATCTTGCTGCGCCATCGGGCATTGCTATTTTGGTACACCGCGCGAGCAGCCCCACTCCGGCCCCGCCGCCGCCGGAGCCGCCCATGCCCGACCCGCAGCTTCTCGACACGTCATGGACCGTAACCAGTATTGGCGGTCGCCCGGTTGTGGGATTGCGTGCACCGACACTGGCCATTGCTGCCGATCACCGCATCGGCGGCAATAGCGGCTGCAACAGCTATTTCGCCGAAGCCAGCATCGAAGGATCGATCCTGTCTTTCAGCCCCGCAGCGGCTACCCGCATGGCTTGCGCGCCCGAAATCATGGATCAGGAAAACGCCTATTTTACAGCCCTATCGGCCGTAGCTGCCTTTGAGCTCGACAAGGATAGCCTGCGCCTGCTCGATGCTGCGGGCGTGCCGCTGATTGGCCTGGTGCGCGCAACGGAGTAAACGCTTGGAAACGACAGCCCTCATCTCCCGCCTGCTCGACGTCATCGAGAACGACATAGCCCCCGTAACGGCGCGCGGCGTCAAGGGCGGCAACAAGCTGTTTGGGGCTGCGATCCTCAGGAAGTCCGATCTTTCCGTGATCGTGGCCGAGACCAACAACGAGACCGAAAATCCGATGTGGCATGGCGAAATGCATGCCATCAAACGCTTCTTCGAAATTCCCGCCGATCAGCGTCCGGCAGTAAAGGATTGTCTCTTCCTCGCCACGCACGAACCCTGCTCGCTCTGCCTCTCAGGCATTACCTGGTCGGGCTTTGACAATTTCTATTATCTGTTCAGCCACGCCGACAGTCGCGACAGCTTTGCGATTCCTTACGACATCAATATCCTGAAAACCGTCTACGCGGTGCCCGATCCCGACCGCAACGCAGTTCCCGAAGGCCGCGACCTCTACAACCGCACCAACACCTTCTGGACCAGCCATGGTCTGCAGCAGATGGTCGCCGGCCTCGACCGGAGCCATCGCGAGGAGCTCATGGCGCGGCTGGACGAAATCGGCGCGCTTTATGCCGACCTCTCCGCCACCTACCAGCAAAGCAAGGGCGGCAAGGGGATTCCGCTGGCCTGACCGGCCTACTCGGCCACGACCGTCACCGGCGCATATTCACTGCGCGGCACCTCTGCAAACGATGCGGCAAAGGTGAGAAAGCTGATCGTGAGAGCAAAAAGGGCGGTGAGCAGAAACTGGGACATGGACCTTAATCCGGCTGGGATGGCGCTGATGCCTGACCCCGATTTTCCTGACCTGGCCAGTGCTGACATCTCACTACAAGTCCCGAGTTGAACCCGCTTCGAATGCCCCATTTAGGCCCGGTTCATAAAGCCCGCCTCGCGCATGGCTGCCATGTAGGTCGAACCTTTTGCTCCCCCTGACGTTGCACTCGACAGCTATCAATGCAACCAAGGGGACATCATGTCCGAAGCGATGACCGACAAAGGCGGGCCAGCACCCCTGCTCGCCGTCTTCACCGATTTCGACGGGACTTTGGTGGAGATCGCCGAAACTCCCGACGCCGTCGACGTGCCGCGCGAACTGATCGACACTCTCGACCGTGCCGCCAACGAATTCGATCACGCCTTTGCCGTGATTACGGGGCGAGAAATCGACGACATTGATCGTTTCCTGGCACCGCTACAATTGCCGATTGCCGGTGCCCATGGCGCCCAGCGCCGCCGCGCCGATGGCACGCTCGAAACGCTCGATAGCGCCATGATCTCGGCCGCAGAAGAAATCGCTCATGTGATCGAACCGCTCGCCATGGCGCATCCCGATCTCTTGGTGGAAACCAAACAGGGAGCGGTCGCACTGCATTTCCGTCAAGCACCCGCACTCGAGGGCGCCTGCCATATCGCCATGCAGGAAGCCTTGTCGGACCGAACCGATTTCACCCTCGTCCCCGGCAAGATGGTGCTCGAAGCCCGCCCATCTGCCTTCGATAAGGGCGCAGCTCTGCGCGCCTTCATGCAGGAAGAGCCCTTTGCCGGGCGCATTCCCATTTTCATCGGCGATGACCTTACCGACGAAGATGCCTTCAAGGCCGCGCAGGAGCTTGGCGGCATGGGCATCAAGCTGGGTGCCGGCGAAACGGCGGCCCGCATGCGGATTGCCGATGTGTTTTCCGTGCATGCTCTGCTGCGTGGCCTGGGCGAAATCACCAGCCGCGACCGCGCAGAATCGGGCCTGACACAGTTCCAACCGCTGCATTGAAAGGGCAGCCAACAACGGATCTCCGCAAAACTGGAAAAAGGGGGCTTTCTGGATGAGCCGCATCGTCATCGTATCGAACCGCACACCCGGCAAGGGGCCGACGGCCGGCGGCCTCGCCGTCGCCTTGCGCAAGGTCCTCGATGAACACGAAGGCTTTTGGTTTGGCTGGTCGGGAAAGCTCGCCGATCACCCCTCCACCGAGGCGCGCATGGAAAATATTGATGGCCTCAGCGTTGCTCAGATCGACATGACGCGCGACGACCACCATGCCTACTATGCCGGATTTTCCAATTCGATCCTTTGGCCCAGTTTCCACCTGCGGCTCGACCTCGCGACCATCGAAAGCCACTGGTATGAGGGCTACCGCCGGGTCAACCAGCAATTTGCCCGCTCGCTCATGCCCCTGCTCAAGCCCGATGACGTGATCTGGGTGCATGACTATCACCTGATCCCGCTGGCCAATGAATTGCGCAATCTGGGTGCACGCAACCGCATCGGTTTTTACCTGCACATTCCCTTCCCCACCACCGATGCCCTCTATGCCATTCCCCATCATGGCGAGTTGATGCATGATCTCTCGCGCTATGATCTCGTTGGCATGCAGGCGGATCGCGACGTCGCCGCCTTCACCGAATTTGCCGAGCATCAGGCGCCCTCGACCTTCGGAAAAAGCCGCACCGATTTCATCGATTTCAGCCGAACGGAAGTCGCAGCCTTCCCCATCGGCTCGGACCCCGAAGCGTTCGCCCGCCTTTCAATCAGCCCCGCCGCAACGAAAATGGTCCACCGTATGCGCCGCTCGCTTGTCGACCAGCGGCTTATTCTGGGCGTCGACAGGTTGGACTATTCCAAGGGCCTGCCGCAGCGCGTCGAAGCCTATGAAAAACTGCTCGCCAACAATGCGCGCCTGCGCCGCAATGTGCATCTGCTTCAGGTGGCGCCACCATCGCGAGACACGATCAAGGAATATCAGGAAACCAGCGACACGCTGGACGCCATCTGTGGCCGCGTCATGGGCCATTTTGCCGAACCCGACTGGCAACCACTGACCTATGTGAAACGCGCCTATGGCCAGCCCAGTCTCGCCGGCCTCTATCGCCTGGCGCGCGTTGGTCTTGTCACGCCCCTGCGCGACGGCATGAACCTTGTGGCCCACGAATATGTCGGCTCACAGGACCCAGAAAACCCTGGCGTTCTGGTCCTGTCGCGCTTTGCAGGCGCCGCCGAGATTTTCCCCGCCGCACTGCAGGTCAATCCCTTCGATACCGACGAAACTGCCGAGGCCCTGCGCATCGCGCTCGACATGCCGCTCGAGGAACGCCGTGCGCGTTGGGCCGACCTCATGGCCGCCGCGCGCGAGCATAGTGTCGATAACTGGGCCAGACATTTCATCGACCGCCTCGCGCCCGGCACGACCAACCGCACCAGCGCCACCCGCGACATTCTTTATCTTGCGTCGGTGGCCTGAGGCCTCAGGTCTTTGCCAACCATGGTTGGCCTGCCGCATTGAGCAGGGTCACCAGCATTCTGTTCATCGGTGTGGCGATGCCATGTTTTTCGCCCAGTCTGACAATCACGCCATTGCGCGTATCCACCTCCATAGGACTGCCGGCCAGACGGTCAGCGTGGATAGACCCTGAAATCGCCCCCTCGGCCATATTGCGCATATTGGCGATGGCGTTTTCAACAACACTGGCCGGTATGTCAGCACCCTCGGCCCTGCCCACAGCGGCGCATTCTTCGGCTAGTCCGCGCACAATCGCCTCCATGTCTGCATTCCACACCGGTCCAGTGGCCCGCAATGTCAGCGCCGGGACGATGGCGACACAATTGCCGCAGAGCTTGATCCAGAGCTGGGACACAAAATCGTCATGCGCCTTGGCCTCGATACCGGTCTTCGCGAATAGGCGAACGAAATCTTCGCCATTGCGGCCAGAGGGAACCGCGATAATGCCGTCCCGGCTCTGTACGATCCGCCCCGGCGCAGTTCGGGACGCCGGCAGGTTGATCATGACCGGCACGAGCCGATCTCTCGGAACCAGATGCTCGAACAGGCGCACATGCTCCACACCATTCTGGACGATGGCCACGCGCGTCTGCGGCCCGCATAGCCGCTCCAGCCAAGGCCGCGTGGTTTCGGCACTATAGGTTTTGGTAGCGATCAGCACCCAATCGACCGGATCTGCCTGATCGGCATCGACCAGCACTTTGGGTCGTGTCTTCAGCATCCCGTGAGGCGTCTCCACCACCAGATCTTCGAATGGCGTGCGTGCACAGACGGAAACATCGATCTCGGGGTCCTGCCCCAGCCAGGCCGCCAGCGTACCGCCAATCGCTCCCGGCCCCACAATTGCCAGATGGATCATCGCGTCCTCCACAAACAGAAACGGGCGGCCTTTCGACCGCCCGTTCTTCTAGCCTGTTTCTGTATTTATGCGTTAGCCGAAGCACGGCGAGCTTTGCCGGCGTCGCGCTGTCCCTTGCTCCAGCGCGGCTTGCCTGCCTTGGCGCCATTGGGCTTGGCGCCGACCACCTTGCCGGTCTCGGAATCGCGGCGCACCATCTTGCCCTGAGCGGGCCGCTCACCATTGGCGGGAATAGCGGCCTTGGTCCGCTCGCCACCCGGACGCGGCGTATTGAACTTGCGCGGATTCGGCTTGGGATTGCGGGCCGTGCGTGCCCCGGCCGGAGCACCCGGCGCATTGCGTACGCCGCGCGGCGCTGGTGCTTCTTCCACCAGATTTACATCGCCGGACACCGGCAGTGTCCGACGGATCAACCGTTCCACATCGCGCAGTTTGCTCTTTTCGGTGCCATCGCACAGCGTGATGGCAATGCCCGACGCGCCGTTACGGCCGGTGCGACCAATGCGGTGCACATAGTTTTCCGGATCGTCGGGCAGTTCGTAATTGACCACGTGGGTAATGCCCTGCACGTCGATGCCGCGCGCCGCAATGTCGGTAGCGACGAGAATGCGCACCGAGCCATTAGCAAAGCCCTTGAGCGCCGCCTGACGCGCATTCTGGCTCTTGTTGCCGTGAATGGCCGCCGCTTCGTGCCCATCAATGGCCAGGTTCTTGGCCACGCGATCGGCCCCATGCTTGGTGCGCGAGAATATAATCACGCGATCCATGCCTTCCTTTTCGTCGGCAAGGAGATCGTTCAACACGCCGCGCTTGGCCTTGGAACCGGACATGATCACCCGCTGGTCGATCTTGACCACGGTAGAGCCCTGCGGCGCCGCCTCGACCTTGATCGGCTCTTTCAGCAGCGACTTGGCAAGATCTTCGACCTCCGCCGCCATGGTTGCCGAAAACAGCATGGTCTGCCGACGCAGGCCGATGGCCTTGGCAATGGCGCGGACCGGCGCAATGAAGCCCATGTCCAGCATGCGGTCGGCCTCGTCCAGCACCAGCCAGCGCGTCTCATTGAGCCGGATTTTGTTGTCGTCCAGCAGGTCCTTGATGCGACCCGGCGTGGCCACGACCA
>VFQU01001202.1_pt1 | contig 16261 bp, 18 predicted proteins | sample 3512311 | NCBI WGS metagenome assembly VFQU01 (sample SAMN10412377, study PRJNA504923) | tailings metagenome | isolation source: Relicate 3 Philex TSF3 active mining site | place: Philippines: Tuba, Benguet | collected 2017-08-29
TCCGCGCCGTCGCCCCCACCGGTCCCGTCCCCACATGATCCGTCGGCCCAAACACCGTCACACTCGGCGTCCCCACCGCATACGCCACATGCATCGCCCCGCTGTCATTCGTCAGCATCACATTGCATCGCGCCACTTCCGCTATGAACTCCCGCAGCCGCGTCTTGCCCGCATAATTCTCCACCCGCACTCCCGCCGCCCGCACCATTCCTTCCACTTCCCCCACCAGCGCCGCTTCCCCCGCGCTGCCAAACAACGCCACGCCCCAGCCCTTCTCCCGCGCCACCGCCACCGCCGCTTCCGCAAACCGTTCCGGATACCACCGCTTCGCTGTCCCAAAGGCCGCCCCCGGGCTCACGCCCACCCGCCCCACGCGTTCCCCGCCATATCCCCCCAGCCGCACCGGCGCCTCGGCGTCATACCCCGCAATCCACCCCGCCCGCCGCAGCAACTCCAGATAGTAGAACCGCTCATGCCGCTTCTCACGGGGCACCTCCACTGCCTGCGTCAACAGCCAGCCCCGCCCATCCCGGTCATAGCCCGTCCGCACCGGCGCCCCCGTCGCCCACGCAAACGCCGCCGCCCCGAACGCATTCGGCAACAGCAGCACCCGGTCAAAGCGTCCCCGTAAACCCCACCCCAAGCGCAACCGCCCCACCGTCCCCGCCGGCAGCACAATCACCTCATCACAAAACCCCTGGCCCCCATACAGGTCCTCCACCCACGGCAACCCCGCCACAGCGATATGCGCCGCCGGATGTGCCGCCCGTAGTGCCTCCAGCGCCGGCAGACTCATAATGGCGTCCCCCAGCCAGTTGGTCGCGCGCACCAGAATCCGCATAAAATCTATTCCAGCATGTTGTCTACTGATCAAATCGCTGCCCTCGATCGTGACGGCTTCCTCGTCCTGCCCAACGTCCTGTCCCCTGCCCAGGTCGCCGCCCTCAACACCCGCATCGAAGAGCTATTCGAGCTCGAGGGCGAAAACGCCGGCTCCGAGTTCAAGCACGAGGCCGGCGCCCGCCGTCTCGCCAATTGCGTCGACAAGGGCGAGGTCTTCGAGCAGGCCCTGCTCATTCCCCAGATGCTCGCCGCCAAGGCCCACATCCTCGGCCCCGATTTCAAACTCTCCAGCCTCAACGTCCGCTCCACCAACCCCCACACCGCCGCCGACCAGCCCCTCCACGTCGATATGAACGGCCTCCCCGACGAGCACGGCAACTGGGTCGCCAACACCATCTTCCTTCTCGACGACTTCACCCCCGACAACGGCGCCACCCGCGTCGTTCCCGGTTCTCACAAATGGGGCCAGCGCCCCCAGGAAGTCATGCCCGACCCCTTCGCCCCCCACCCTGATCAGCTCCTCATCACCGGCCCCGCCGGCAGCCTCGCCATCATCAATTCCCACACCTGGCACGGAGGCACCGCCAACCACACCGCCAAACCCCGCCGCGCCATGCACGCCTTCTTCTGCCGCGGCGACAAACCCCAACAGCAATACCAGAAACGCCTGCTGCGCCCTGAAACGCAGGCCCGCCTCTCCCCTCAGCTCCGCAAACTGCTCGCCCTCGACGACCCGCGCAACGATGCCCTCTCCGCCGAGGTCGCCGTTACGAGCGGGTTTCTGAAGTAACTTCCTTCTTCTTTTCAGACCGTGACCCGGTCTCGCAACCCGGCGCCATTCAAGTGGAAACGCCGAAGCGCGGCAACACCCACTTCATCACCGCGAAATACGCGGCGAGAAAGCCGATCATCATCCACAGCTCGCTCATACCTCTATGTTAGCGAGTCAACAGGGGTTCCAGCCCCTTCCAGCTCATGTGCAGCCCCAGATACCCAAACACCACACTCATTGCCACCTGCACGCTCTTGCCCGGCAGCCACGTCCCCATCCAGCTGCCCAGCAGCGCCCCCGGCACTCCCCCCAGCAGCATCTTCAGCACCAACTCCTGGTCCACCTTCCCGAAGATCACGTGTATGCCGCTGCCCACAAAGCTCAGCGCGGTCCCGAACAGCAGGTCCGTCCCCACAATCGTCGCCGCCGGCAACAGCGTCCGGTACATCAGCAGCAATCCCCCCAGCGCCCCCGCCCCCGCTGAGGAAAAGCCCACCTCAATTCCAATCGGAAACGTTGCCACGGGTATCACCCGCAGATTCTCCTGCGCTTCCCGCGGCGGCTGGTTCAGCCGGAACAACCGCAGACACGCCAGCCCCGCAATCGTAATGCCCACCAGCGGCAGGATGATCGGTTCAATCTGCTTCTTGCTCAGGTGCAGCAGTATCCAGCTGCCCGCCACCAGCCCCGGCAGGCCCCCCGCCAGCATCAGCCCCAACACCTTCCAGTCCACGTTCTTCCGCACGATATACAGCGGCGACGCCACCAGCTTGATCAGAAAGATGAACGCCAGCGACGTACCCACACTCTCCGCCGCGCTCCGGTTCAACACCAGCACCAGCAACGGCACCGTCAACGGTCCGCCGCCCGCCCCCACCAGGCCCACCACCAGCGCAATGCCAAATCCCAACAGGCTTTCCATGGCTCACTTCTCCGGGGTAAAGGTATGTATGCCGCACTCCAGTTTCTTGCCGCCCCACCGCCCGCTGCGCAGGTTCTCCTCGGAGGCCGGCAGCGCCGTACAAGGTTCACACCCGATGCTCGTATACCCACGATCGTAGAGCTCCAGTATCGGCAACCCGTGCTCCCGCGCATATTGCCACACCTGCTTCCACGTCCAGTGCGCCAGCGGGCTCACCTTCGCGATCGTCCGCCCGCTGCGCAACTGCGCCTGCTCAAACACTTCCAGCTTCGCCCGCGTCGGTGACTGTTCCCGCCGCAGCCCCGTAAACCACACCTGATACCCTTCAAGCGCCGCAAACAACGGCTCCACCTTGCGCAACTGGCAGCACTGCGCCGGGTTCGTCCCATACAGCTGCCCCAGTTCCGCCTCCTGTTCGGCCACGCTCTTCGCCGCCGTCAGGTTGCGCAGGTTCAGGTTCCATTCCTTTGCCAAGCGGTCGCGGTATTCGTAGGTCGCTGCGAAGTGATACCCCGTCTCGAGAAACAGCACCGGAATATCCGGCTGCTTCTGCACCAGATGATGCAGCAGCACCACATCCTCCAGCTGAAAGCTGCACGTATAACAGGCCTCGCCCGTCCCCGCCTGTTCAATCGCCGTCAACACTTCGCTCATATGCCTTCTCCTGCCACAAAATCCTCCCGGCGTATCAAGATGCCGGCCTCTTCGAGAAACTCCAGCGCGCCCTCTTCCGGCACGGCCAGCCCCTCGTCGCTAATCACAATCGCGCCCGCCTCCAGCAGCGCCGCCGGCGGCTCGCCCGCCCACCGCACCACCAGCGCCCCGTGCTCAAACAGCACACGCTCCAGCAGGTCCGGGTCCGCGCATGTCACCACGGCCGGCAAATGCCCATAACGTTCCGCTCGCTCGCCCGCCGTCACCGGGCCCAGCTCAAAGGCCAGCGTCGACGCATTCCGCACCGTCCGCTGCGCCCCGCGCACAATCATCCCCGCTGCAATCGTCCGGTTCGTCCGCGGATGCACCAGGATGAAGCTGCCCGTCTCCCGGCACTGCCGGTAGGCGTCAAACACCAGCGGCTGCGTTGCCTCCACGGTCACCCGCAAAATATCGTTCAGGTGCGCCGTTCCCTTCTTCAGGTGCTCGCCCGTCTCCGGGTCCAGCGCCCATTCAATGCGCGACACCTTCGCCGTCACTTCCCGCGAGCCCGCCTTCAGCAGATACGGCGCCCCCACTTCGAGTTCCTCTTCCGCCATCCACACCACATCCGCTTCCAGATGCCGGCTCAACTCCGGCCGCGCCGAATCGAGCGCAATCACGTCCCCGCGGCTGATGTCCACTTCCTCGTTCAACACCAGCGTGATGCTCTGCCCCTGGTGCGCCTCGGCCAGCTTGCCGTCGAAGGTCACAATCTCCTTCACCGTCGCCCGCCGCCCGCTCGGCAACACCACCACCGCGTCCCCCGGCTTCACCCGCCCGCTGGCCACCCGGCCCGCAAAGCCGCGAAACCCATCCCCCGGCCGCACCACATACTGCACCGGAAAGCGGAACGGCGCCGCCGCCGGGCTCACTTCCAGCGTCTCCAGCAACTCCAGCAGGCTCTCGCCGCGATACCAATCCACCCGCTCACTGCGCGAGGCCACATTGTCGCCATCGAGCGCACTCACCGGCAGATAGTGCAGCTTCGCCCCCGGCCACCGCAGCGCATGGCTCTCCAGCTCCCCGCGGATCCGTCCGTACACTTCCTCGCTCCACCCCATCGCGTCCATCTTGTTGATCGCGAAAATCAGGTGCTCAATCCCCAGCAGGCTCGAGATCGTCGCGTGCCGCAGCGTCTGCCGGCTCACGCCTTTGATGGCGTCCACCAGGATGATCGCCGCATCCGACGTCGACGCCCCCGTCGCCATGTTCCGCGTGTACTGCTCATGCCCCGGCGTATCCGCAATCCGGAAGCGCCGCGCCGCCGTCGCGAAAAACCGGTACGCCACATCAATCGTGATGCCCTGTTCCCGCTCGGCCCGCAAGCCGTCCGTCAGCAACGACAGGTCCATCTCCCGCCCGCTGCGGTTCACCTTGCTCTTCTTGACGGCCTCAATCTGGTCCTCATAGGCGCCCTTGGTGTCATACAGCAGCCGCCCGATCAGCGTGCTCTTCCCGTCATCCACACTTCCGGCTGTGGAAAACCGCAACGTCGTCTGCACTTAGAAATACCCCTCGCGCTTCTTCAACTCCATCGACCCATCCTGGTCATGGTCAATCACCCGGTTCTCCCGCTCACTCCGCCGGAAGCTGAACAGCTCCTCGATAATCTTCCCCACCGTATCCGCCTCGCTCTCAATCGCCCCCGAGCACGGCGTGCACCCGAGCGACCGCATCCGGCACACCCGCACCTGCGCCTCCTCGCCCGGCAGCGGCCGCACATTTGCCTTCACCGGTATCAGCGTGTTCCCCCGCACATACACCTCCCGCGGCGCGGCAAAGTACAGCGGCACAATCGGAATCTTCTCCCGCTCAATGTAGTGCCACACGTCAAACTCCGTCCAGTTCGACAGCGGAAACACCCGCATGCTTTCCCCGGGGTCCACCTTCGGGTTGTACAGGTTCCAAAGCTCCGGCCGCTGATCCTTCGGGTCCCACTGCCCAAACTGGTTGCGGAACGAAAACACCCGCTCCTTGGCTCGCGACCGCTCTTCATCCCGCCGCGCCCCGCCAATGGCCGCATCCGCCTTCAGCTTCTGCAAGCCCTCCACCAGCGCCCGCGTGCGCAACAGGCCGCAGCACTTCGCCGTCCCCAGCTCATACGGGTTTGTCCCCGCCGCCACGGCTTCCTCATTGACGTGCACCACCAGTTCCGCCCCGATTTCCTTCACAAACCAGTCCCGGAACTCAATCAGCTCCGGATACTCATAGGTAGTATCAATGTGCACCAGCGGAAACGGTATCCGCCCCGGAAAGAACGCCTTCCGCGCCAGATGCACCAGCACACTCGAGTCCTTCCCCACCGAATACAGAATCACCGGGTTGGCAAAACTCGCCGCCACCTCCCGCAATATGTGGATCGACTCCGCCTCCAGATGATCCAAATGGCTTTCTTGCATAATCTCTAGTTCTCTATCGACTATACTACGATTCTCTTCCACCTGCTGGAAAAATACTTGCCTAATCAACTATTGTCTGTTAATCTTTTTACGTGGCCGCTGCTTCGCGCATTCTCTCGGAAATCCGCCAGACCCGCCCCTTCTCTTCCCTCGAAGAAGAAACCGTCGTCGCCCTGCTCAAAACGACCGACCATATCCACCGCCTCCAACACCCCGTCCTCGCCCCCCACGGCCTCACCGAACAGCAGTACAACGTCCTCCGCATCCTCCGTGGCGCCGGCGACGCCGGCCTGCCCACTCTCTCCGTCGCGGAACGCCTCATTGAGCAAACCCCCGGCATCACCCGCCTCATTGACCGCCTCGAAGCCAAACACCTCGTCCGCCGCGAACGCCCCGCCGCCGACCGCCGCCAGGTCTACTGCTTCATCACCCCCACCGGTCTCGATCTCCTCGCCACCCTCGACCCCCTCGTCGAACACGGCGCCCGCCGCGCCCTCCGCCACCTCACCAAGGCCGAGATGCGCGCCCTTCAGTCTTTGCTCGAAAAAATCCGCGACGCCTAGCTGCTTCGCGCATCCTATTACTTGACTAGTCAATTATTCACAAATTAACGAAAGGACCTCATTCATGCCTACCATTGCTGAACTCAACCAGAAACTCGACGACGCCGTCCTCGCCGGCAAGGCCCTCGAAGCCTTCGACGAACTCTATGACGAAAACGTCGTCATGCAGGAAAACTCCGACGAACCCTTCGTCGGCAAGGCCCTCAACCGCCAGCGCGAAATTGACTTCTTCTCCTCGGTGGCCGAAATCCATTCCGCCGCCGTGCTCTCCAGCGCCGTTAACGGCGATGTCTCCTTCGCCGAATGGACCATGGACCTCACCTTCAAAAACGGCTACCGCGCCACCCTCAACCAGGTCGCCGTCCGCCGCTGGAAAGACGGCAAGATCATCCACGAGCGCTTTTACTACAACAAAGGCTAATTTCTTTCATCCATACAAAAAGGAGAACTCATGCTCAAACCCGTAATCTTTCTCACTCTCGCCGCTCTCACCCTCGGCGCACAAACCTACGAAATCGACACCTCCCACTCCGGCGCCAGCTTCAGCGTCAAGCACATGATGGTCACCAATGTCTCCGGCCGTTTCTCCAACGCCAAGGGCAAGGTCACCTATGACGAGAAGAACCTCGCGAAGTCTTCCATCGAGGCCACCCTCGACATTGCCACCGTCAACACCAACGACGCCAAGCGCGACGCCCACTTGAAGACGGCCGACTTCTTCGACGCCGAAAAGTACCCCACCATGACCTTCAAGTCCACGAAGTTCTACAAGCAGGGCTCCACCCTGATGATCGACGGCACGCTCTCCCTCCACGGCGTCACCAAACCCGTCACGCTCACCGTCGAAGAACTCAGCGGCGAAGTCAAGCACCCGGCCGGCACCATCGTCCGCGGCGCTGTCGCCAAAACCAGAATCAACCGCAAGGACTTCGGCCTCACTTACAACAAGGTCCTCGACACCGGCGGCGTCATGATCGGCGAGGAAATCGCCATCACCCTCGAAATCGAACTCTCCCGCAAGCCCGCCTAGGGCTGCGTCACAATCTTCTCGAGCCAGAAGTCATCCCCCTGCACCTTCACTTCTGCCTCGATCTTCGCGCCGGGTTTGAGCCTCTCAAACTCGGCCTTTTGTTTTACCGGAAAGCCCATCGTCATGGCTTCCATCCAGTCCCCGATCGCTTCATGCTTGACGGTCAGCACCTGCGTCTCCGCATCCATGCCCACCACTTCGCCCTTCATTGCGTAAGTCTTCACGGGCAGCGTCGCCTGCGCCTCCTGCCGCGGCGTGCTGCTGCACGCGGCCGTCAATAACGCCAGGGCCAGTACCAGTTTCTTCATAACCTCAGTATCCTCCTTCTTCTATCAACCGCCCCAGCTCCAGCGGATGATCTGTCAGTATCCCGTCCACCCCCATGCCCAGCAGCCGCCGCCACTCGGCCGGCTCACTCGTCGTCCCGCTGTACACGCGTATCCCCGCTGCATGCAGCGCCTCCACGTCACCCTTTTCAATCAACCGGAAGTTGATCAGTTGATACTCCGCCCCCAGTGCCTTCGCCGCCGCCACATAGTCCTCCAGCCGCCTTCGCGGGTTCAGCGGGCACAGCCTCACCTCCGGGTTCCGCCGCCGCATCTCCGCAAGCGTCCGGTGGTCAAAGCTCTGCAGAATCACCTGCCGGCTCACCCCCGCCTCCCGCAACAGCCGGTCAATCGCCGCCACAATCCGCTCTGGCGCGGGTTCCCCCGGCGTCACCTTGGTCTCCAGCATCAGTTGCACCTCCGTCCCCCGCAACCGCTTCAGCAGGTCCTCCAGCGCCGGCAACCCCAATTCCCCGAAGCGCCGCTCCCCAATCACCATGCCCTTCACCACCAGGTCATGACTCAGCACCACCCGCCCGTCCCCCGTCAGCACCGCGTCGGTCTCGAGCACCTTCACCCCCGCCGCCATCGCCTTTTCCATGGCCTCCAGCGTGTTCTCCGGCCAGTGTCCCGCTCCACCCCGGTGCGCCAGCACTCTCGGGTCCATCGCCAGCAACAGCCACAACCAGATCATGCCCGCCAATATGTCACAGTTTCCCCCCGCCCCGCGCGTGCCCTAAACTGGAAGCATGTTCACCCGCCGCCACGCTCTTGTCCTCGGTGCGTCTCTGGTGACGCCCCTCTTCGCCGATACCCCCATGACCACTCTGCGCGTCGAAGTCACCAACGACCTCGGCAAGCCCATCGATCGCGCCGGTGTCGTCGTCAAGTTCATCAAGGGCCGCAGCGCCGCCAAGCTCGGCAAGAAGGTCATCAAGAGCTGGGAACTCCGCACCAATAGCGAGGGCTGGGTCAAGATCCCCCCCATTCCCCAGGGCGAAATCCTCATCCAGGTCATCGCCAAAAACTACCAGACCTTCGGCGAAACCTTCGACGTCACTGAAGAGGAACGCACCATCCAGGTCAAGCTCGCTCCGCCGCAGAAGCAGTTTTCCAACCACGGCGACATGCCCACCGAGCCCAAAAAGCCTTAAGGCTCCGCCAGCAACTGCGACTCCGATTCAAAGCGCCGGTAGTCGAAATACCGCAGCTCATTGCGGAAGTTGCCCGCTACCGTTTCCATCCGCTTCAGCGTCCACACGCCTCCGGGCAACCTTTCGAGCTCAATCGTCCGCCGCGCCCCCGCGCTCAACTTCCCCGTATTGACGATGTTGTTTGAATACGGGTAACTCAGCCGCCCAATGTCGAGCCCGTTCAGCAACCACTCCACCTTCCGCCGCACCAGGATCTCCGCCCGCGCCCAGTGCAGCTCCTTCTGGTCCACCCACAACCGGTAAGCGAAAGCCCCCACCAGCGGCGCGTGATTCCCTGCCAGTGGCTCCGTTTCGACTAAATGGCAAACTCGGCCCCCCACTGTTTCTGTCCCCCGGTACTGCACCCGGTGCGCGTGCGGCAGCAGTTCCAGATACTCCCGCCGGCTGCGCCGTGGCGTCCGCGACGCCGTCGCCAGATGCCGCTCCAGCCTTTGCCGCTCCGCCGCCGCTTCTTCCCCCTTCAGCGGCTCCCCGTTCTCCATCAGCTTCCGCCAGTACAGCCCACCCGACAGCAGGTTGATCTCATAGCGCTGCTGCCGCGTCACCCGCCCCTTCACGCTCGCGGTTTCCTCACTCGTCCACACATAGCGCCGCAACTCCGCCATGTTCCCCTCATCCACCGTCACCGACTGGTCCAGCAACACCTTGGCATCCACTCCGCCCGCCTGCGCCAGCAGCGCCAACATCCACCGCCGCGTCATCTCACCCCCTCATCTCAAGGCCCCGGAACGTGCTCGTCCCCGAGGCAAAACGCCCCTCCTCAATCCCCATCCGTTGAATGATGCTCACAAACAGATTGCTCAGCGCATAGTTGCGGTCCTTCGGGAAAGCCAGATGCTGTCCGTGCCGGAAACCCCCGCCCGCAAACACCGCCGGCAGGTTATCCGTCGTGTGCTTGTTCGCGTCCCCGAAATTCGACCCGTACAGCACCATCGTCTGGTCCAGCAGGTTCCCGCCCGCCTCCGGCGTCGCCTTCAGGTCCGTTAGCAGCTTGCCCAGCAGCCGCATGTGCCAGTGGTCAATCGCCGCCAGTTGCTTCAGCTTGCTCTCGTTCTTCCCGTGGTGCGACAGGTTGTGATACCCGTCGGTAATCGCGATCCCCTCCACGTCAATCGCCGGCGAGTTGGCGCTGTCGAGAAACAGCGTCACCAGCCGCGTCGAATCCGTTTCAAAGGCCAGCCGCGCGATGTCGTACATCAGCCGCACCTTCTCCATGTAGGCGCGCGGGTCCGCCGGGTCCAGCGGCTCCTTGGCCAGCGTCTTCGGCTTGGGCCTTTTCTCCCACGCCTGCGCCAGCACCAGCCGCCGCTCCAGTTCCCGCACTCCGGTCATGTACTGGTCCAGCCGTTCCTTATCGCGCGCCGCCAGGCCTCCGCTCAGTGTCTTCGCCTCGCCCGCTACCGAATCCATGATGCTCTGCCCCAGCCGCAGCCTTTCAATCTGCCGCTCAATCTCCGCCGCGCTCCCCTGCAGAAAGAGCCGCCGGTACACCGCCGCCGCCGAGTCCTCACACGGAATCATCACCCCAGACCCCGTCCACGACAGGCTCGCCTTGCTCTTCACCACGTTCACGCCCAGCGTCAACGACGGAAAGCGCGTCTCAATGCCAATCCGTTCGGCCAGATACTGGTCCAGCGAAATCGTGTTCCGGAAGCCCCCGTTTGAAGGGTGCGGCGCGCCCGTGAGAAAGCACACCTCCGAGTTATGGCTGCCATCCACGTCCGGCAACGCCACGCCCGAAAACACCGTGTAATCTTCCCGGTGCGCCGCCAGATGCTCCAGATACGGCGTCAGCGCATAGTCCTTGCCCGCCGCTTCCGGGAAGAAGCCCTCACTCAACAAGCCCAGGTTGTTGCAGATGCCGAAGAATCGCCGCGGTGGCTTCTCCGCCGCCACGCCCAGCAGCGGCAGCGCAAAGGCCACACCCGCCGCCCGCAAAAATGATCTACGCTCCATTGCCATCATTCACCTCACTTGTTCTGAAACAGCTCGCTCTGCACAATCTCGTGTATCAAGGCCCGCAGCCCGTAACCACCCGGCGCAATACGGTCCAGCATCGCTTCCCGTGCCGCCCGGTCCGCAAAGCGCACGGGCGCTCCAGTGCCGTAGAGGATCAGCTGATTCGCCAGATTCCGCGCCAACTGCCGGTCATCCCGCGCCAGTATCTTCTGAAACTCGGTAACGTCCCCAAACGGCTGGCCGTTATACTCGCCACTGGCGTCCACCGGCTGGCCCCGGCGGAAGGTAAAGGCGTGCCCGTTCTTGCCCAGGCCCTGCACCGGCTCGCCCTCTTCCGTCGAGCGGTAATGCGTCCGCCACCCGCCCGCCACATCAAAGCTTTCGAGGGCAAAGCCCGGCGGGTCAATCTTCCGGTGGCAACCCGCACAAGCCGCGTCCTTGCGGTGCAGGTCCAACTGCTGGCGTATGGTCGTCGCCCCACGCGTATCGGGTTCTACCGCGCCCACCCCCGGTGGCGGCGGCGGTGGCGGCAGGCCCACAATGCGCTCCATAATCCACGCGCCCCGCAACACCGGCGAGGTCGTCGTCCCGTTGGCCGTAATCTTCAGCACACTCGCCTGCGCCAGCAGCCCGCCGCGCGGGCTTTCCGCCGGCAGGTCCACCTTCCGCAACGCGCTACCCCGCACCGCCGGCAGCCCATAGTGCCGCGCCAGATGCTGATTCACAAACGTGTAGCCCGAACGCGCCAGCTCTGCCGCCGGCCGGTCATGCTCCACAAGGTGCGCAAAGTAGCGCCGCGTCTGCTTCTCCGCCGATTCCGTCAGCAGGTCGTCAATGTAGTAGTCCGGGTAGAGAATCACGTCCGGCGTGTTGTCGTTCAGCTTCCGCAGGTCCAGCCAGTAGTCGAGAAACGCATCGGTAAACTGCTTCACCTTCGGGCTGGCCAGCAGCCGCTCCGTTTGCGTCCGCAGCACGGCGGGCTCCTGCAGCCGCCCACTCGCCGCCACCCGCCGCAGTTCCTCGTCCGGCGCCGTGTTCCAGAGAAAGTAAGACAGCCGCGTGGCCAGCGCCATGCCGTCCAGCCGCCCGGGCTTCTCTTCCAGGTACAGGAACGCCGGCGAACACAGTATTGCCGTATAGGCGCTGATCATCGCCTCCGTTACGTCGTGCGGATGCCGGTCAGCAATCGCCCGCGCCGCGGCTACTTCCCGCGCCTGCACCGGTCGCCGCAGCGCCCGTTTCAGAAAGGCTTCGAGATACGGCCCCACCTGCGTGCGGTCCCCGGGCACCAGCCGCGGCGTGGCTCCCGGCAGCGGCCCTTCCACTTCCATCCAGCGGTAAGCGACGCCGGGCATCCCCGCCTCCGAGGCGTCAATGCTGCCCACCCAGCCCGGCCGCGTGCGGAAGAGCCGCGCCGCATCGGGTGAGATCGAATCCCCCTCAAGCAGGTCCACCTCCACCTCATGCACGGTCGGCTCCGGGCCCAGGTCAATCGTCGCCAGCCAGCGCTTCTCCCCGCCGGGCCGCAGTGCGTAGAGGCTCAGCGGCTCTTCCGTCCGGCCGCGTTCCGTATGCTTGCGGCTCGGCCGCCAGTAGGGCTTCCGGTTCGGGTTGTTCAGCGGGCCAAACTCCGTGCCGATCCAGATGCTGAACGCATTCAGCCGCAGCTTGTAGCGGCCGCCCGCGTGCGCCTTGAACTCATCCCACGAGTAGTCATTGCCATTGAAGGTGCCCGCCGGTGTCGCGTAACCTTCGAGCTCCCGCAGTTCCGGGTGCTCCGGCCCCATCGTCAGCGGCACACTGTCCGACAGCACATCCCGCTGTGCCGCAAAACCGAAGATGGGAATCATGGCCCGCTCCGGCGACGTGTTGAAGGGGCTGTAGCGCATCCGGCGGATCATCCGCTGCTGGTCTCGCGCGTAGTAGCGCCGCGTCGTGCGCGGGGCGGCCTGTGCCTTCAGCACATCCCGCAAGGCTTGTTCAGCGGTATCGAGATACCGGGCCATCTGCACGTGCGAGATATCCAGCGCCTCACCCGACTTGTTCAACCGCTGGCTGATGCCGTCCTCGGGCAGGCCTTCGCGCAGTTGCAGCCACGGCGCCCCCAGCAGGTCGCGCACAGTGTTCTCGTATTCGTAGCGGTTCAGCCGCCGCAGCACGGCCCGCCCTTGAGTCCGCGCCTGTTCCTGCTCAAATCCCCTCAGCCGTTCCGCCACGGCGTTCAGAAAGGGCGTGCGGTCCAGTTGGGCCGGGGCCTTGGGCGGCATGCTGCCGTTCTCGACGGCGTCGTGTATCCGCGTCCAGCGGGCGCGTGTCTCGATCTGGCTCAGGTCAGTGCCGAGCTTGGTGAAGTCGAGACCCAGCGGCGCCCGCGCCCCCTGGTGGCACCCGTTGCAGTTCTGTGCCAGAAAGGGGTCCGCCTGCAGCAGCGTCAGATAGAGTAAGTAAGTCATCGCACAGCCCGCGCTGCTGTGAGTCTATCAATGCGGCCCATGCAACGCATCCTTCCCAACTGAGCTATGATGCCCAGCAATGAGGACTCTATCGTGCCTGCGCGGTATCGGCCCCGCTATGTTGGAGGACTTCGCCCTCCTCGGCATCCACTCCGTCGAAGCCCTCGCCACCCGCGACGGCGCACAGCTTTACCACCAGCTCGAACAGCTCACCGGCCAGCGCCAGGACCCCTGCGTTCTCGACACCTTCCGCTGCGCCATCGCCCAGGCTCGCAACCCCCAACTCCCCGCCGACCAATGCAACTGGTGGTGGTGGAGCCGTAAACGCAAGGAACAGTCATGACCCGCCGCACCCTCCTCCTCACCCTCTCCCTCCCCATGGAACTCCTCGCCAAAGACCCCGAAGTCCTCCCCCTCAAGCGCAACGGCTGGATGCCCAACAATGAACTGCTCCCCGTCCTGCTCTACCGCAACGCGTTCACTGGCGGCGCCAGCGCCATCGAAGGCATCCTCAAGCGCCACGGCTGGCAACCCCAATGGCGCAACGGCGTCTACCCCTTCCACCACTACCATTCCACCGCCCACGAAGTGCTCGGCTTTGCCGCCGGCGAAGCAAAACTCCTGCTGGGCGGCGAAAAGCCCGGTGGCGTCGAAGTCATCGTCAAGGCCGGTGACGTCGCCGTGCTCCCCTGCGGCACCGGCCATTGCAAAGTCTCAGCGAGCGGCGACTTCCTCGTTGTCGGCGCCTATGCCCTCGGCCAGGATTGGGATCTCTGCCGCGCCGCCCCCGACGCCGCCATGCAGCAACGCATGCGCCGCCTCGCCTTCCCTGACCTCGACCCCCTCGGCGCCCAGCTCACCCGCTGGTGGCCCGCCGCCAGGCCCTAAGGCCGCTTCGCCCGCAAGATCAACGTGCCGAAGTTGTTCAACTGCGTCCGCGTCTTCGGCCCACCGGCAAACCAGTCCTCATGGTGGAAATTGCCGAAGTTCCCCTCGCCCGCCTCCGGCGTATCGAGGTCACCCAGCGCAATGTTCAAACCCACCTCTTTGTCCCCCATCGCCGGCGACCAGTACTGCCCCGGCTCCACCTCCACACACGGGTCAAACGCAATCGACCATTCAATCCAGTAACCCTTCCGCCCCGGCTTCACCCGCGTCGCCGCCACCATCGCCCCCGTGTCAATCCACCGCGAGTAAGTCGCAAAAGCCTGCGCATCCCGCCGCGGCTCTCCTTCCAGCAAGCCGCCCTTCTTCAGGCCATAAAGCCGGCTCTTGGTGAGGTTCACCACCATCTGCCAGCTGCGCCCATTGCCCGCCACCGATTCATCGCCCTGCCACGTGTTGCTTGCGTTCAGCAGTATCTCCATCTCATCGCCAAACCAGGGAAAGGCCGCCCGCGACGGCTTGCCATCAATGAACTCGTGCGCTTTCGGGTTCTCCTTCGGCAACCACCGCGGCGTATCGATGCCATAGAGCAGGTCATCGTCGATATCGAAGGCGAAGTAAAGCCGCTTGCCGTCGTGCTTCACCCACCCGCGCAGGTTCAGGTCCTTCGTGTCAGTGGTCGGTGAAAAGGTATGTGTCCAGCCAATCGTGCCGGTGATGGGCGTAGCATCAGCCCATTCGCCCGCCGCCAGCTTGCCATCAATTTTGGGGGTCTTGCCAGGAAAGGCTTCGAGAGAGGGGCGCGGCACCTGGGCCAGCACCGTCAGCAGCAGGAGGGTGGTCACTTCTTCTTCCGGGCCGGAGCCGGCGCGGAGTAAGGCATGCCCAGCGCCTTCAGTTCGTCTTTGGCCAGGGTGGCCTGGGGCGAGGTGGGCGCTTTACGAATCAGGTTGCGAAACTCATTCACCGCCGCCGTGCGTTGTCCCGATTTCGCCAGCGCACGGGCTTTCTCAAGCTGCGCGTCATTGGCCTTGGGGTAATCCGGATACTTTTCCAGTACCGCATCGAGTGCCTTCACCGCGTCATCAAAGCGGTTCAGGCTCATGTACACCATGCCCAGATTGAACTGTGCATTCGGGGCGTACCCTTCATTGGGGAAGAAGCGCAGGTAGTCTTCAAACTGCTTGGCCGCAAAGTCCAGCTGTCCCGCATTGCGCGCCTGCAGCGCCGCCGTATACAGACTTTCGCTGGTCACCCCCGCTGGCGGACCCGCAGCCGTATCCGGCGCGGGCGGCGGCGGCGGCGCCGACAAAGTCCGTATGGCATTGTTCATGTCCGTCAGTTGTCCTTGCAGCCGCTTGATCAGCTCGGACAGCTCGGCCACCGATTCCTTCATCAGCGCGAACTCGGTGGTCATCTGGTCCACCTTCGTGTTCACACCGGCCACCGGCGCATTCAGCGCGCTCTGCTGGTCGCGCAGCTTGTCCGCCATGGTCTTGTCCAAGATCGCCAGTGCGGTGTTGGACTTGTTGGACGTATCGAGCGCCTGCTGCACCAGGACGTTCAGGGCGGCAAACTTTTCGTCCATTGAGCTCTTCATGCTGCGCACCTCGTTCTGCAGCAATGCCACGTCGCGCTGTATTTCGAGGATCTTGTCCTTCTGGGCAAAGCCCGGAATGGTCAAGGTCGTAACGAGCAGGAAGAGCCCAATGGATCGCATCAAGTAAGCCTTTCTTCAGCTAGTTGGCGCTGAAGTGGGCCCGGCGGTTCCGCTGCCAGCAACCTTCGTTGGACTCGGAACAGGTGGGCTTTTCGTTGCCGTAGCTGATCACCTTCAGTTTATCGGCTGGCACGCCCAGGTTCACCAGGTACTCCTTGGCCGACGAAGACCGCCGGTCACCCAGACCCAGGTTGTACTCCGCCGAACCGCGCTCATCGCAGTGCCCTTCAATCGTCACAATGCCGTTCGGGTGCGCGGCGAAGATCTGCTTGAGCGCTTCAGCGTTCTTGTTCAGCGTCGCCCGCGCGTCATCGCGAATCTCCGACTTGTCGTAGTCAAAGTAGGCGTCCGACAGCAGCGAAGAAACCATCTCGGCCAGGCTCTGCGTCACTTGCCGCGGCGGCTCCTGACGCGGCGGCGGCGGCGGGGCCGACACATTCAACGTCACGCTGCGCTCGGCGCTGCCACCCGGGCCCGTC
>VFQU01001203.1_pt1 | contig 16259 bp, 16 predicted proteins | sample 3512311 | NCBI WGS metagenome assembly VFQU01 (sample SAMN10412377, study PRJNA504923) | tailings metagenome | isolation source: Relicate 3 Philex TSF3 active mining site | place: Philippines: Tuba, Benguet | collected 2017-08-29
TCGGCGGCGAGCGGGATCAGGTGGTAGTCGTGCACCCAGATCACGTCGTCCGGCCGCAGCAGCGCCTTGAGCTTGTGCGCGAACATCTGGTTCACGCGCCGGTAGCCGGCGATGCCGTTGGCGTCGAAGTCGGCGAGGTCGAGCCGGTAGTGGAACACCGGCCACAGCACGCCATTGCTGTAGCGCTCGTAGTAGCTGTTGTGGTCTTCGCGGCTCAGATCCACGGTGACCAGTTGCACCGCGCCGGCCTGCTGGCGGTTCACCTCGCCTTCGCCGGGGGTGCCGTTTTCCGTGATGCGCCCGCTCCAGCCGAACCACAGGCCGCCGCTGGTCTCCAGCGCCTGGCGCAGCGCCACGGCCAGGCCACCGGCGGCGGTCTTGCGCGGGTCGGCGAGGCGGTTGGAGACGACGACGAGGCGCGGCATCAGATCACCGAATCCCAGGGCGCCGAGAGGCGCATGGCGGCGTTGATCAGCCCGACCATCGAGTACGTCTGCGGGAAGTTGCCCCACATCTCGCCCGTGGTGGCGTGCGTGTCTTCCGACAGCAGGCCCAGCGGGTTGCGCACCGCAAGCATGGCCTCGAACACGGCGCGCGCTTCGGCCACGCGGCCGGTGCGCGCCAGCGCGTCGATGCGCCAGAAAGTGCAGATGTTGAACGCCACCTCGGGCTTGCCGAAGTCGTCGGGCGCTTCGTAGCGGCGCATGTAGGGGCCGTCGCACAGGTGGGTTTCCAGCGCGTGCAACGTGGCCACGAAACGCGGGTCTTTCGGGTCGATGAGGTTGACCTCGGCCATCAGCAGCACGCTGGCGTCGAGGTCGCGCCCACCGAAGCTTTCGGCGAAGGCCTGGCGTTCTTCCGACCACGACTCGCGCAGGATGCGTTCGCGCATGGCGCTGGCGCGTTCGCCCCACAGCGCGGCGCGGTCGGGCAGTTGCAGGGTGTGCGCGATCTTGGCCAGCCGGTCGCAGGCGGCCCAGCCCATGAGCGCGGACGAGGTGTGCACGCGCGCGCGGGTGCGCAACTCCCACATGCCGGCGTCGGGTTGGTCGAACACGCGCACGGCCTGCTCACCGATCGCTTCGAGCCGCTCGAATTCGTCGAGCCCGGGCGGTTGCAGCAGGCGCCGGTCGTGGAAGGCCTGCGCCGCGGCGAGCACGATGTTGCCGTAGACGTCGTGCTGGAAATGCTCGTGCGCCTGGTTGCCCACGCGCACCGGGCCCATGCCGCGGTAGCCCGGCAGGTGCGCCACGGTGCGCTCCGGCAGGCTGCGTTCCAGCCCCACGCCCAGCAGCGGTTGCACGTGGCCCGCGCCCTCGCGCGTGCTGCCCACCACCACGTTGGACAACCAGCGCAGGTAGTCCTCCATGGTGCCGACTTCGGACAGGCTGTTGAGCGCGCGCACCACGAAGAAGGCGTCGCGCAGCCAGCAGTAGCGGTAGTCCCAGTTGCGCTGGCTGTGCGGCGACTCGGGGATGCTGGTGGTCATGGCGGCGACGATGGCGCCGGTGTCCTCGAACAGCGAGAGCTTGAGCGTGATGGCGGCGCGGATCACCGCGTCCTGCCATTCGAGTGGCAGGGCCAGGCGCTGCGTCCAGGTGCGCCAGTAGGCCAGCGTTTCCTGCTCGAAGTGGCGCGCGGTGTCGCCCACACCGCCGGCGATGGTTTCGTCGGGGCCGAGCAGGAAGTTGTGTTCGCCGTACAGCAGGAACGGCTCGGCCGCGAGCACGTGGCTGATGGGCGCGTCGGTGTACAGGCGCAGCGTGAGGTGCTCGCCGACATAGCGGATGTGGTTGCTGCCCGAGGTGATGCGCGGGGCGTGGGCGCCCCAGTCGAACCGCGGGGCCAGGCGCACCCGGATGCGCGGCGTGCCCTTGAGCGCGCGCACGCGCCGCACGAACTGCATGGGCCGGAAGAAGCGCCCGCGCGACGCGAAGCGCGGCGCGAAGTCGGTGACCTGCAGGCCCTGGCCGTGGCGGTCCCACAGCTCGGTGACCAGCACCGCCGTGTTGGGCTCGTAGCGCTGGCGCGCCTCGGCGAAATCCTCGATCTCGATCGCCCAGTCGCCGGCGTCGGCCTGATCGCCACCGAGCAGGGCGCAGAACACCGGGTCGCCGTCGAAGCGCGGCAGGCAGCCCCAGACCAGGCGCGCGTGGGCGTCGATCAAGGCGCTGACGGTGCAGTTGCCGATCACACCCAGGTGCAGCGAGGGCGAGGCGGGGGTGGCGAAACCGGTCATGCCGTGGTCTCCAGCGTGTGGTGCAGCCAGGCCCGCAGCGCCTGCGGATCGGCGCAGCGGTGGCGGGCGCGCGTGGGGCCATCGCCCACCTTGATGGTCTCGCCCTGCAGCGCGTGCACGGCAGCGAAGCCGTCCTCGTCGGTCACGTCGTCGCCCGCGAAGCAGGGCAGGCGGCCGACAAAGGGCGCTTCGGTCATGAAGGCCTCGATCGCGCGGCCCTTGCCCACGCGGGCCGATTTCACTTCCGCGACCGCTTTGCCGTTCATGAGCTGCAGCCCGGGCACGCCCTCGATCGCGCGCGACAGCAGCTCGACGCAGGCGGGGCCGAGCGCGGGGTTGAGGCGAAAGTGCAGCGACAGCGAGGTCTGTTTGACCTCGAGCACCAGGCCAGGGTGGCGCGCCACAAACGCCTGGGCGGTGGCGGTAATGGCGCCGAGGTCGGGCACCTCGGCCATCTTCAGCCGACCCGTGCTGTCCACGCGCACGGCGCCGTGCTCGAAGGCGCCGGGCCAGCGGTGGGTGGGCAACCAGCGTTGCAGGTCGTCGCGCGCGCGGCCGGTCACGAGCGCCAGCGCACCGCCGAGGCGGGCGTGCAGGGCGTCAAGCAGCGGGGGCAGATCGGGCGGGATCTGCACGGCGTCGGGGCGGCTGGCGAGTTCGGCCAGGGTGCCGTCAAAGTCCAGGAACAGCGCCGATCGCCCGGCCGAAAGGGTGGGGAGCGTCGTTGTCATCAGCCCCGCACCGTACCGCGGGGGGGTGGCATGGGGCAAGTGGCCGGCGCTTTACCGCAGTGCTGCACTGCGGCAAACCGACGCGGCTTGACATCGCCCGATTTGCCTTCAGTGCTCGGGGTCGGTCTGAATCAATGCCAGTCTTGCAGAGTGCAAGTGCTTGCCCACATCGGGGCCGCTCAGCCCCTTGGCCAGTGCTGCGCGGGTGATGGCGGCGGCGTCCAGGGCTTCGAGGCGGGCCAGTTGGCGGTCCAACCGCGCGGTCGTGGCGTGCATCGCGGTGCCCCCGTCGGCGTCGGCCAGGGCCTCGCCGTTCAGGGCGAGCAGCAGCTCGCGAAAGCGCGCCGGCTTGCGCCAGGCGTCGCAGCGGCCGAACACATCGAGCACGGCTTCAGGGCGCGCCGCCGCGGGCAGTGCGCGGCGCTCGCGGTGTACCAAGAGCGCGAGATCGCGCGCGTCGTTGGGCACGCGCCAGCGCTCGGCCAGGGCGCGCAGGGCGGTGTCGTCGGCCAGGGCGCTGACCAGCCAGCACCATCGCACCGGCAAGGATGCGCTGGCGAACAGCGCGTGGCTTTCGAGCGCGGGCTTGAGCACCGAACGGGTCAACCCCTGCAAGCCCCAGCTGGCGAGCAGGCCGCAATCGTTGAGCACGGCGATCAACTGGCTGGGGTGCGCTTCCATCAGGCCGCGCGCGATTTCCTGCCACACGCGTTCGGCCACGAGGTGGTCGGCCTCGCCACGCTCGACCATGGCGCGCATCAGGGCCTGCGTTTCGGGTGCCACGGAGAAATCGCCCCAGCGCGCCGCGAAGCGCGCCACGCGCAGGATGCGCACCGGGTCTTCAGCGAAGGCGGGCGTGACGTGGCGCAGCGTGCGCGCGCGCAGGTCGGCCAGGCCACCCCAGGGGTCGATCGGTGCGACGCTGGCCGGGTTGTCCGCATGTTCTGCAGCCACAGCCATGGCATTGACCGTGAGGTCGCGCCGCGCCAGATCCTCTTCGAGCGTGACGCCGGGCGCGGCGTGGAAGGCGAAGCCGTGGTAGCCGGGCGCGGTCTTGCGTTCGGTGCGGGCGAGCGCGTATTCCTCGTGCGTCTGCGGGTGCAGGAAAACCGGGAAGTCACGCCCGACCGGTTCGTAGCCGGCGGCGACCATGGCCTCGGGCGTGGCGCCCACGACCACCCAGTCGCGGTCGGCGCCATGGGGTGTGGGCCGGCCGGACTCGCGCGCCAGCCAGGCATCGCGCACCGCACCGCCCACCAGGTAAATCTGCATGGGCGCGAGTGTAGGCGGGGGTCAGCGCGCGGCGGGCCCCAGGCGGTAGGGTTCGTCGAACGCGATGAAGTCGTGCTCGGCCAGCGCGTCGTCGACCCAGGCCTGCACACCGGGCAGGGCGAGCACGCGGTCGACATACGCCCGCACCGTGTCGGAAACGGGCAGCGCGTAGGTGCGGATGCGCGTGCACACCGGCGCAAAGAAGGCGTCGGCGATGGTGAAGTGGCCGAACAGCAGGCCGTCGGCGGGCTGCGCGGCGAGCAGCTCGGTCCACATCGCGGTGAGGCGCGCCATGTCGGCGCGCAGACCGGCCTGGTCGCGCCAGAGCAACTGGCCGGTGTCGGGCAGTGAGGCCTCGATGTTCATGGGGCAGTGGTTGCGCAGCGAGCCGAAGCCGCTGTGCATTTCGGCGCAGACGCTGCGCGCGCGTGCCCGCAGCTGCGGGTCGGCGGGCCAGAGGCGTTTCTCGGGGAAGCGCTCGGCGAGGTACTCGGCGATGGCCAGCGAATCCCAGATCGCGAAGCCGTCGTCGACCAGCGCGGGCACTTTGCCCACGGGGTTGATGGCGCTGACGCGGCGCTTGAAGACCGAGTCGGCCTCGAACGAGTCGAAGCGGATCTGGATTTCCTCGAAGGGGATGCCGGCCTGGCGCATCAGCACCCAGGGGCGCATGGACCAGGACGAGTAGTTCTTGTTGCCGATGATGAGTTGCAGGGCCATGGGTTGCTCCGTGTGGAGCTTGCGATGGTAGGCCGGCCAGGCCCTGCGATCGATGCCGAAAAGCGGCCCGATGGATGCGGGTCACTCATCAATGGTGGGGATCAGGCGTACTTTTCGAGGATGCGCGTGGAGCGCTCCACATCGCGCATCGCAGGGCCTTCGACGGCGGCCTCGGCCACGGCGTCGAGCATGGAGCAGGCCATCATGCGGTAGAAGGCTTTGTCCATGGCCTTGCGCGCGGCCGACATCTGTTGCGCGACTTCTTCGCAGGACCGGCCGTCCTGGACCATGTCGATCAGGCCGCGGATCTGGCCTTCGATGCGCTTGAGGCGGTTGACCACGTCGCGCTGGCTCTCGGTGATGGCGCCCGGTCGGGAGCGGGGGGACAGAACGAGGGGGGCTGGGAGGGTCATGTGCGCCTTGCCTTTGTTAAGTTGAAGGTGCTCGTTTGCGAGCAGCGCAAGTGTTCTGAATAACACCACCCCCGTACAGTTTCAACCGTGGGTTCGGGCGATCTGTCCGATCAACGCCCTGCCCGCTGCCGCCAATGCAGTAGTTGGCTGCGCCCGTTGCGCTGGCCGAGGTAGGTGGGCGCGATCGCGTGCACGCTGGCCGGCGCGATGCCCAGGCTGTCCAGCCCGGGCAGGGCGCCGCTGGCCACGTTGGGCACCGACATCGCCGCCACGTTGTCGCGGCTCATGAGCGGTTCGCCCGGCAGCAGCTCCATGAACGCGGCCTGCCAGTGGCCCACGGCCCGGGGAAGTCCGATGACCGGGCGCTCGCGGCTGCCGTGGCGGCCGGCGAGTTGCACCAGTTCGCGCAGGCTGAGCACCTCGGGGCCGGCGCATTCGATGGTCCGGCCCTGGCTGTCGCGGCCCGGCCCGTCGTCGCGCAGGCAGGCGGCGATGGCCTCGGCCACGTCCTCCACCCACACGGGCTGGAAGCGGGCGTCGGCGCCGGCCAGCGGCATCACGGGCGCAAGGGCCTGCAGCCGCGCGAAGAGGTTGAGGAAGCGGTCGCCAGCACCAAAGATCACGCTGGGCCGCAGCACCGTCAGGTCGAGGTTCGCGCCGCGCAGCACCTCTTCGCCGCGGGCCTTGCTGCGCTGGTAGCGCGAGGGCGCGTCGGCCGCCACGCCGAGTGCGCTCACATGCACGACGCGGCCCACGCCGCTGGACAGGCAGGCCTCCTCGATGGCGAGCGGCAGTTCCACGTGCACGCGCTCGAAGGCGTCCTCGCTGCCATGCAGGATGGCCACGAGGTTGACGATCGCGTCCTGCCCGTCCGCCAGGCGCAGCAGCTGCGCGGGGTCGTGCACGTCGGCCTCGATCACCGTGACGCGCGGCAGGTGCTGCACGCGCGCCGCGTTGATCGCGCGCCGGGTGGGCACGGTGATGTGCCAGCCGTCGCGGTGCAGCTTTTCGCAGGTGTGGCGGCCGACAAAGCCGGTGCCGCCAAGGACGAGGACGTTCTTCATGGGGATCCTTGCGGCGTCAGGGCAGCTCGGTGTTGACGGCCGCCGCGGTGGGCGCACGCGGACCCACTTGCCCCAGGCGCGCGCGCAGCGATTGCGGCTGGCCGGTGAGCAACGCCGCGTACTGCGTGGTGTTGGCTAGCACGCGCTGCACGTAGTCGCGCGTTTCTTCGAAGGGAATGTTCTCGGCCCAGATCTCGCCCGGCAGCACCGGGCCGTTGCGCCACTGGCGCGCGCGGCTGGGGCCCGCGTTGTAGGCGGCGGCGGCCAGCGGCATCGAGCCCTCGAAGTCGTCGAGCGCGAACTTGAGGTAGGCGGTGCCGATCTGGATGTTGGTGTCGCGCTCGGTGATCTGCTGAGGTCGCCAGTCGGTCAGGCCGATCTTGCGCGCCGTCCAGCGCGCGGTGGCGGGCATCACCTGCATCAGGCCCGAAGCGCCGACGTGCGAGCGCGCGTCGGTGACGAAGCGGCTTTCCTGGCGGATCAGGCCATAGACATAGGCCGGGTCGAGCCCGATCTCCTGCGCGCGCGCGATCACCTGCTCGCGGTAGGGCGTGGGGAAGCGCTGGGTCTGGTCGATCGTGTCGCGGGTGCGCAGGCTGGTGTTGATGCAGCGGTCCCAGATCTGTTCGCGGCAGGCAAGCTCGGCCGCCGCGAGCAGCTCGCGATCACCCATGCCGCCACTGGTGTGCAGGGCCACCTGGTAGTTCCATTCGCGCACGCCCTCGCTGCGCAGGCCCAGTCGCATGGCCGTGAGCGCGCGGCGCAGACCGGGGTCGTTCGCGGCGGCGCGGCGTTCGTCGGCGGTGAGCGGCTCGGGGGCTGCGGGCGCTGTGATGGGCAGGCCCAGGGATTCGAGCGCGAGCATGCCGTGAAAGCTGCTGGGCGAAGCGATGGATTCGAGCAGCGCGCGCGATTGGGCGCGTGCCACGGTGGCGTCGGGTTCCTTCAGCGCATCGATGGCGCGCGCGCGCCAGTACACCCAGGCGGTCTCGTTGCGCTGCGCCGGGTTCATGGCGTAGATCGCGTCGCGCACCGCGTCCCAGCGGCCCGCGCGCAGGCCGGCGCGCGCCATCCAGGCCAGGTGCTCGTCCGTCATGTGCTGCACGTCGCCGCGCGCGTAGAAGGTGAGCGCGTCGTCCTGCAGCCGCTGCGCGGCGCGCCGCCCGATCGCACCCCAGGCCCAGCCGCGTTCCTCGGCGCTGAGCTGGGTGCGCCACTTCAGGCTGTCGAGCTCGGTGGCCGCGGCGTTCGCGTCTTGCGCGGCCAGGCGCACCAGCGCCAGCGTGACCAGCTCCTTGGTGCGCGAACGGATCGCGGTGAGCTTGTCATCGAGGTACTTCGCAGGCTGCTCGGCAATGGCCTCGATCTGCGCCGCGCGCGTCGGGTCGATCAGGGCCACCGCTTCGCTGGCGGCGCGCGGGCGGTTCACCTCCATCATGAGCCGCGCGCGTTGCCACACCACCGCGTCCTTCAGGTGGCCGCTGGCCAGCAGGGCCTTGGCCGCCGTGGTGCAGCCGTCGTCGCTGTCGCGCTGCGCGAACCACAGCTCGCGCACGCGCTCGGCCGCCACCTCGGGCGGCAGGCGGCTGCCCGCGGCGTCGAGCATCACCGTGTAGCAGGTGATCTGGCGGTCGTCGTTCATGCGGAACAGCGGGCGCTCGGCTTCGAAGCGGGCCCAATCGCGCTGGCGGCCCAGTTGCAGCAGCCAGTCGTTGCGCAGGCGGTCTTCCCAGTAGGTGCCGGCCATGGCGTCGAGCGTGGCGCGGATCTCGGCCGGGCTCGCGCTGTCCAGTCGCACGCGCATGTCCCAGTAGCGGGCCAGCGGTTCGAGCACGTGGCCGCGCGTGGCCGGCAGCAGCCGCGCGAGTTCGCTGGCCTGGCCACGGCCGAAGGCCGCACGCATGTCGAGCAAGGCCTTGTCGCCCGCGGGTTGCGACGAGGCCAGGGCGGGCAACAGCAGCGCCCCCATAATCAATCGGCGGCCCAGACGCGTGGCGCGCCACAGTGGCAATGTCAACGGCATTCGACTTCCCTGAATCTCGATCACGCGAAACACGCGAGGATTATGGACAGCAAGCCCGGTCAGAGTTCCCCTTCCCCCGACGGCAGGACAGCCGGCGGATCCCCGAGCGAGGCCAAGGCCCGCTGGCGAAAATCGCTCATCGACAAGCGCCAGGCGCTGCCCGACCGGCTCTGGCGCAACGACCAGTTGCAGCGCGTGATGCGGGTGTGGCTGGTGAACCGGCCCGACACCGTGATCGGGGCCTACTGGCCCATCAAGGGCGAGTTCGACCCGCTGCCCGCGCTGTTCCGCTGGCAGGAAGCGGGCCGCGAGGAAGACGCCCAGGCGCAGCCGCAGCACCGCCGCATCGGCCTGCCGGTTATCAACAAGATCGACAAGACGCTGACCTTCCACACCTGGTACCCCGGTTGCCCGATGGAGGAAGACGCCTATGGCATTCCCAAGCCCAAGGACACCGAGGTGGTGGTGCCCACGCTGATCTTTGTGCCCTGCGTGGGGTACGGCCCCGGTGGTTACCGGCTTGGCTACGGCGGTGGCTTCTACGACCGCACCCTGGCCACGCTCTCGCCGCGGCCCTTCACCGTGGGCCTGGGCTACGACTTCGCCTTCGTGCCCGAGCTGCGCCCCGAGCCGCACGACGTGCCGCTGGACGCCGTGCTGGTCGACATCGGTGTGGCCTGGCCGGTGGACTGATGGCGCTCAAGGGTGCTCGGCGCTCGCGTGCACTTCGCTGATGCGCTTCTCGCGCCGGATCAGGTAGAGCCCGCTGCCGATCACGATGGCCGCGCCCAGCCAGGTGTGCGATGAGGGCAGGGCCTGCCAGATCAGCCAGTCCAGCCCCAGGCCCCAGGCCAGCGCGCTGTACTCGAACGGCGCCACGATCGACGCCTGCCCGTGGCGGAAGGCCTCGGTGATGGCGAGCTGGCCGCCGAAGCCGGTGATGGCCAGCGCCAGCAGCAATGGCAGGTCGGCGCGCGCGATCGGCTGCCAGTTCGGCAGGGCCAGGGCCCCCGCACCCACGGCCATCGCCACCATCATCGTGAGGATGAGCGCTTCGCTGCTGTCGGTGCGGCTGGCCAGGCGCCCGGCCACCGCGGCCACCGCGTAACACAGCGCCGCCCCCAGCACCGCCAGGCCACCCACCGTGGCCAGGCCGGCCTGCAGCTCGCCACCGCTCGGGCGCAGCGCGATCAGCACGCCGATGAAGCCGATGCCGATGGCCCACCAGTGCGCGGCAGGAACTCGCTCCTTGAGCACCGGCACCGACAGCGCGGTGATGAGCAGCGGCGCGATGAAGAAAAGCGTGTACGCGGCCGACAGCGGCAGCGTGCGCACGCCCAGCGTGAACAGCGTGAGCATGACGATGCCGAGCACGCCACGCAGCAGGTGCAGCGGCCAGCGCACGCGCAGCACCGTGTGCCAGGCGCCGCGCCAGGCGATGTAGATCAGCACCAGCGGCAGCGCGGTGAGGCCGCGCAGGGCGGCGATCTGCAGCACGGGGTAACGTGCCGCGAGCGTCTTGAGCACGGCGTCCATGAGGGCGAAGAAGCCCACGGCGATCAGCATGGCGACGATGCTGCGCAGGTTGCTGTTGTTCATGGGGTCAGTCGATGTTGTCCACGGTGTCGGGGTCGGGCACGTCGCCGATCGCCTCGCGCGTGGCGGCTGCCTGGCCCAGCAGCCAGTCGGCAAAGGCCTTCACCTCGGGCCGGTGTTCGCTGCGCGGGGCCATCACCAGCCAGTACACCAGGGGCGAGTCGATGCGCGCGTGCGGCAGCGGCTCCACCAGCGCGCCGCTGGCCAGGTTCTCGGCCACCAGCGGCAGGCGCGCCAGCGCCACCCCCTGGCCGATCACCGCCGCCTGCACGATCTGCTGCGCATAGTTGAAGTACAGCCAGCGCTGCGGGTTCAGGCGCGGCTTGGCCACGGCCTTGCCGCGCCCACGCGGGGTGGGCTCGGGGCCGGCGAAGTGGTCGAGCCAGCGCTGCCAGGTGAGCCATTCAAGGTGGCGTGTGCGGTGCGCGTCGCCGGCTTCGATGAGGGCACAGCCCGCCAGGTCCTCGATGCGGTGGATCGGGTGGCTCTGCAGCAGCCAGGGGCTGGCCACGGGCGTGAGCTTTTCGCCGAACAGGCGGATCGCGTCGGCCGGAACGGCCTGGGGCACGGCATAGCGCAGGGCCATGTCCACGTCGGCGGTGGCGAGATCGACCGCCGAATCGGTGGCGTCGATGCGGATGTCGATGTCGGGGTGGTCGCGCTGGAAAGCCTCCAGCCGCGGGATCAACCACATCGAGGCGAACGAGGCCCAGGTGGTGATGGCCACGCTTTTGCGGCCCGCGCTCTGGCGAATCTGGCGCACCGTGGCATCCATGCGTTCGAGCGCGCTGAGGGCCGTGCGCAGCAGTTGCGAGCCCGCGCTGGTGAGTTCCACCGCGCGCGTGTGGCGCAGGAAGAGGGCGGTGCCCACCTCGTCTTCCAGCGCCTGGATCTGGCGGCTCACCGCACTCTGCGTAAGCGAGAGCTCTTCGGCCGCTGCGCGGAAGTTCAGGTGCCGTGCCACTGCCTCGAAAGCGCGCAGGTGGCCCATGCCGATGGGGCGGGTGCGGGGGTGGCGGGCGGTGAGTGACATGGCCGGGCATTGATGCGCTGAAGGAATCAATAGCTTAGCCGGGTTTCATTGGACGAATACTCCCTGGGAGTGGAGTATTCATCCCGCCACATCAGCACTTCCTTCGGGAGAAACGCCATGCAAACCCGTTCCGAATCGGCATCAAATTTTTCCCGCCGCGGCCATCTCGTCGCGGCGCACAGGGCCATCAGCCTGTTCCCTGCCGAGGACAGCTGCCTGAGCATCAACAGCGGCCGCGCCTGGGTCACGCTGAACCTGCCCCATGTGCCGGCCGGGCTGGGCGACATCGTGCTGGAGCGCGGCGAGACGCTGCACGTGCCCGCGGGCACCCACCTCGTCATGGAGCCCTGGCAGAACGGTGACGCCCTGCGCTTCGACTGGTGCGTGGTGCCTGCGGTCGTCGAGGCGCCCGGGCGCTTCGCCCGTGAAGTGGCCACGCCCTCGCGCGAACTGGCGCAGGCCCTGGGCCAGGTGGCCCTGGCTTTCGGGCGGCTGGCGCGCGGCGTGCTGGGCTACGGCGAGTTCCTGGTGGCCGGCCGTGGCCGCGTGCTCTCGCGCTTCGAGTCCAACCCGCCCTGATTCAAGGCTTCGCCTTCTTCGTCGCTGGCCGCGTCGCCCGGGCCTTCTTCGCGGGCACCCGCGCGGCCAGCGCCGCCTGCAGGGCCAGCCGGGCCCAGGGCAGCATCAGCGCGGGCGATTCCATCGCGTCGTCAGGGGCCGTGTGATAGTGCAAGGTCATGGCCTTGCCTTTGGCCTCGTACACGAAAGGCCGCGCGCCTGCGGCGAGCCACTCGGGTTCGGTCTCGGCATTGGTCTTCAGGTAGAGCGTGTCCCAGGCCACGATGCCGATGTTCATACCGTCCACCGACAGGCCCCAGCCGCCGAACATGCGCCGCGCCACCACCGGCCCCAGGCCCGAGAGCAGTTCGCGCACGTGTTCGATGAAGGGGTCGGGCGGCGGCGGCATGGCGGGATTCTGCCGGCCGCGGGCAGAATCCGGCGATGGCCCGACCCAAGTCCGCGACCCACGATCTGAAACGCGACGAGATCCTCGACGTCGCGGCCCAGTGTTTCGCCCGCCAGAGCTTCCCGGCCGCGAGCATGAACGACATCGCCACGGCCTGCGGCACCAGCAAGGCGCGGCTCTACCACTACTACGAGAGCAAGGAAGCGATCCTGTTCGATCTGCTGGATCGCTACACCCAGCGCCTGCTCGCGCTCATCGGCGAGGCCGAGGGCCGCGCCCAGCGCAAGAACCTGTCGGAGCGCGATGCGTTGAGCGAACTGGTGCGGGCCTTTCTGGCCGAGTACGAAAACAGCGCCACGCGCCACGCGGCGCTGGTGTCCGACACCAAGTTCCTGGGCGAAGCGCAGCGTGAACTGGTGGTGAACCGCCAGCGCGACGTGGTGGCCGCCTTCACGCGCTTCATCAAGCGTGCCTACCCCGAGCGCGTGACCGCCACCAACCAGGCCGCGCTGACCATGATGCTGTTCGGCATGATCAACTGGACCTTCATCTGGCTGCGCCCCGGCGGGCCCATGAGCTACGCCGGCTTCGCCGAAGAGGTGGTGGCGGTCATCGAAGGCGGCTTTGCCGGCCGTCGCCCCTGAGTCCAGTCGGGCATTCGGGCGTTTACGGATATGAAATGGATTTCGTTTAAGTAAAATCCGCGCTTTCCCACGGAGACCGCCATGAGCAAAGCCTTCGCCTCCCAGGCAGACCTGCAGGACAAGAAGATCACCTTCGAGCAACTCAGCCCGCACTGCTGGGCCTACACCGCCGAAGGCGACCCGAATTCGGGCGTGATCATTGGCGAGAAATTCATCATGGTGAGCGACGCCACGGCCACGCCCGCCATGGCGCAGGACCTGATCGCGCGCATCCGCGAGGTCAGCGACAAGCCCATCAAGTACGTGCTGCTCACCCACTACCACGCGGTGCGCGTGCTGGGGGCCAGCGCCTACGTGGCCGAAGGCGCCACCGAGGTCATCGCCAGCCGCGGCACGTACGAGCTGATCGTGGAGCGCGGTGCCGAAGACATGCAGAGCGAGATGGAGCGCTTCCCGCGCCTGTTCCGCGGCGCCGACAGCGTGCCCGGCCTGACCTGGCCCACCATGGTGATCGGCGACGGTACGCCGGGCCGCCAGGGTTCGCTCACGGTCGATCTGGGCGGCGTGAAGGTCGAGATCTGGCACCCCGGCCAGGGCCACACGCGCGGCGACACCATCGCCTGGGTCGAGGCCGAAAAGGTGCTCTTCAGCGGCGATCTGGTGGAGTACGAAGCCGGCGTCTACACCGGCGACGCCCAGCTCGCCGAATGGCCCGCCACGCTCGAAGCCCTGCGCGCCCTCAAGGCCGAGGCCATCGTGCCCGGCCGCGGCGAAGCCATGAAGGGCAATGCCGACGTGAACAAGGCGCTCGACTACACGAAACGCTGGGTGACCACGCTGTTCCAGGCCGGCCAGGAAGCCGCCGCCGCGGGCATGGACCTGAAAGCCGCCATGGCCCACACCCGCAAGAGCATGGACCCGGTCTTCGGCCATGTCTTCATCTACGAACACTGTCTGCCCTTCGATGTGAGCCGCGCCTACGACGAAGCCAAGGGCATCAAGAACCCGCGCATCTGGACGGCGGAACGAGATAAAGAAATGTGGGCGGCGCTCCAGGCCTGACCGCCCGTCACGGCCCGACCTCCACCGGTAAGCCGCCTTCGGGCGGCTTTTTGCTGCCCACGGCTACGATGCGCCCTCCATGGCCTCCTCAGACCCTTTGTTCGTTGCCGCCGCCGATTGGGCCGTCGTCTTCATCTTCGGCGTGGTCTACCTCGGCATGTTCCTGGGTGGCCTGCCGCGGCTGAGGCTGGACCGCTCGGGCGTGGCGCTGCTCGGCGCGATCGCGGTGATCGCCATTTCGGGCATGGGCGTGGTGGAAGCGGCCGAAGCGGTGGACCTGCCCACCATCCTGCTGCTGTTCGCGTTCATGGTGATCTCGGCGCAGATGCGCCTGGGCGGCTTCTACGCCGCCGTCACCCGCCGCGTGGGCGCACTGCCCTTGTCGGACTCCGCGTTGCTGGGCGCGCTCATCGCCGTATCGGCTCTGCTGTCGGCCGTGTTCTCCAACGACGTGATCTGCCTCGCGATGACGCCGATCGTGGCGCGGCTGTGCGTGCGCCGCGGCACCAACCCGCTGCCCTTCCTCATCGGTCTGGCCTGCGCGGCCAACATCGGCTCGGCGGCCACGCTGATCGGCAACCCGCAGAACATGCTCATTGGCTCGGTGCTGCGGCTTGATTTCGCCGGTTACGCGCGTACCGCCTTCGTGCCCGTGCTGATCAGCCTGGTGGTGTTGTGGGGCTGGTTGGTGTGCGTGCCGCACGCGCCGGTGGAGCCTTACCCCGTCATCGACCGCCGCTCGGAGGACCCGCCCTTCAACCTGTGGCAGACCATCAAGGGCCTGGTGGTGGCCGGTGTGCTCATGGGCCTGTTCCTGTTCCACGACGGGCCGCACGAGGTGATGGCCTTGCTGGGCGCGGCGTTGCTGTTGCTCAGCCGCCGGCTCGCGTCGGCCGAGTTCATGAAGCTGGTCGACTGGCCGCTATTGATCCTCTTCATGGGCCTGTTCGTGGTGAACCACGCCTTCGAGCAGACCGGGTTGTCGGCCCAGGCCGTGGCCTGGCTGGCCGGGCACGGCGTGCGCCTGGGCGACCCGGGGCCGCTGCTGGTGGTGGGCGTGGTGCTGTCCAACCTGGTGTCCAACGTGCCGGCGGTGATGCTGCTGCTGCCGCACCTGGCGGGCGAACCGGGGGCCGGCGTGATGCTGGCGCTGGTGACCACCTTCGCGGGCAACCTGCTGCTGGTGGGCTCGATCGCCAACCTCATCGTGGCCGATCTCGCACGCCAGCAGGGCATCGTCATCGACTGGAAGCGCCACGCCATCGTGGGCATTCCCGTCACGCTGCTGTCGCTGGGCGTGATCTGGATCTGGTTGCGGGCCGTCCCCTGATCAGTGCACCGACGCCAGGAACTGCTTCAGTTCCGGCGTCGCGGGGCTGCCGAACAGTTGCTCGGGCGGGCCGATCTCGTGCACGCGGCCCTGGTGCATGAAGATCACGCGGTCGCTCACCTTGCGTGCGAAGTTCATCTCGTGCGTCACCATCAGCAGCGTCATGCCTTCGTTGGCGAGCGACTCCACCACCTGCAGCACCTCGCCCACCAGTTCGGGGTCGAGCGCGGAGGTGATCTCGTCGCACAGCAGCACGCTAGGCTGCATGGCCAGCGCGCGCGCAATGGCCACACGCTGCTGCTGGCCACCCGAGAGTTGGTCGGGGAAGGCGTCGAACTTGTCGGCCAGGCCCACGCGCTCCAACAGCTTGCGCGCGCGCTCGGCGTTCGGGGCTTCCTGCGCCTTCTTCACCAGCGAGGGCGCGAGCATCACGTTGCGGCCCACGCTCAGGTGCGGAAACAGGTTGAAGTTCTGGAAGATCATGCCCACGTGCTGGCGCAGTTCGCGCATGGCCACGGCATCGCCGTGGCGCAGCGGCTGGCCGTCCACGCTCAGCGTGCCGGACTGGAACACCTCCAGCCCGTTGATGCATCGCAACAGCGTGCTCTTGCCCGAGCCGCTCTTGCCGATGATGGCCACCACCTCGCCGCGTTTCACGTCGAGGTCGATGCCCTTGAGCACCTCGTTGGCGCCATAGGCCTTGCGCAAGGCGCCGATCTGCACGATGGCGTGGCCGGTGGTCGCGGAGGCGGCGGTGGTTTCAACGGCGGACATTCAATTTCCTTTCGAGCGTGCGGGCGTACCAGCTCACGGGGAAGCACAGCGCGAAGTACATGAGCGCCACGCAGCTGTAGACGAGGAAGGGGGCGAAGGTGGCGTTGGTGATCATGGTGCCGGCCTTGGTGAGCTCGACGAAGCCGATCACCGAGGCCAGCGCAGTGCCCTTGATGACCTGCACCAGAAAACCCACCGTGGGCGCGATGGCGATGCGCCGTGCCTGCGGCAGGATCACGTGCCGCAACTGCTCACCGAAGTTCAGCGCCAGGCTCTGCGCGGCCTCCCACTGGCCCTTGGGCACGGCCTCCACGCAACCGCGCCAGATCTCCACCAGGAAGGCGCTGGTGTAGAGCGTGAGCGCGAGCGAGGCGGCGACCCAGGCCGAGGT
>VFQU01001204.1_pt1 | contig 16240 bp, 16 predicted proteins | sample 3512311 | NCBI WGS metagenome assembly VFQU01 (sample SAMN10412377, study PRJNA504923) | tailings metagenome | isolation source: Relicate 3 Philex TSF3 active mining site | place: Philippines: Tuba, Benguet | collected 2017-08-29
GAAACCGTGGATGCTTGGCGCATGGTGCAGGGGCAGCGTGTGTTTCAGGGGCGTTTGCCGCTGGCGGGCTTTGCGCGGCTGTCCGACAGCCTGGCCGATACCGACGGCGACGTCGCCTACGACCTGGAGTTCGGGCGCGACGCGTACGGGATCGCGTTTCTGCGCCTGCACGTCGATGCCGGTCTGCCGCTGATCTGTCAGCGCACGCTGGAGCGTTTCGTGCAGCCGGTGACGATCGATCAGCGGCTGGGCCTGATCAGCAAGGAGCAGGAAGAGGCGGGATTGCCCGAAGGCTACGAACCGCTGCTGATCACCGACGGCCAGCTGGTCCCGGCCGACGTGATCGAGGACGAATTGATATTGACGCTGCCGGTCGTCCCGGTGAGCCCGGGCGCACCGCTCGAGTTCACTACCGGCACCGAAGAGCCCGACGAGAGCGCCCGCGAGAATCCGTTCGCGGTGCTCGCCCGGCTCAAGCCTGATTAGCGGTACCTTGAGATTCCATCGGAGAAAGTGTCATGGCAGTTGCCAAGAGTCGCAAAACCCCGTCGCGTCGCGGCATGCGCCGTGCCCACGATTCGCTCACCGCCAAGCAGTTGTCCACCGATCCGACGTCGGGCGAGGTGCACATCCGCCATCACATCACCAAGGACGGCTACTACCGCGGCAAGAAGGTGATCGACACCCGTTCGGTTCCGACCGAGGACTGATCGGTACCTTTCGCCGGATGCGCGCAGGCGCGTCCGGCCGGCACCCGGCGGGGACGGGCCGAGCGGCGTCGTTCCCGCGTCTTTTTTGCCGGTAGGCGCTGCGGCGATCGGACAGCCCGCGTCGGCCCACGACACGCAGCCAGCTGCAGAAGGGGTTGATTCTGATCCACTCACGCATCGCGGGTACCGGCAGCTATCTGCCGGACAAGGTCCTGACCAACGCCGAGCTCGAACGGCTCGTCGAAACCAGCGACGAGTGGATCGTCTCGCGCACCGGCATCCGCGAGCGGCACATCGCCGCCGAAGGCGAGACGACCGGCGATCTGGCCCTGCACGCGGCACGCCGCGCGCTCGAGGCCGCCGGCGTCGCGGCGACCGAGATCGACCTGATCGTGCTCGGCACGACCACGCCCGATCTGGTCTTCCCGTCGACCGCCTGCCTGCTGCAGCACCGGCTCGGCGCGAACGGCTGCATGGCCTTCGACGTCAACGCGGCCTGCAGCGGCTTCATGTATGCGCTCGGCATCGCCGACAAGTTCATCCGCTCGGGCACGGTCAGGACGGCCCTGGTCGTCGGGTCCGAGACGCTGTCGCGGATGACCGACTGGACCGACCGCCAGACCTGCGTGCTGTTCGGCGACGGCGCCGGCGCGGTGGTGTTGAAGGCCTCCGACGAGGCCGGCATCCTGTCCACGCATCTGCACGCCGACGGCGGCCACAAGGACCTCCTGTACGGACCGGTCGGCGTGTCGACCGGCTTCCGTGCCGAGGAGCCCAACTGCGGCGTCACGATCCGCATGAGCGGCAACGAGGTGTTCAAGGTCGCGGTCAAGACGCTCGACCGCGTCGTCGACGAGACGCTCGAGGCCAACCGGCTCGACAAGACCGCGATCGACTGGCTGATTCCGCATCAGGCCAATCTGCGCATCATCCAGGCCACCGCCAAGCGGCTGGACATGCCGATGGATCGGGTGATCGTCACGGTCGACAAGCACGGCAACACCTCGTCCGGTTCGGTGCCGCTGGCGCTGGACTATGCGGTACGTTCCGGCAAGGTCCAGCGCGGCCAGCTGCTGCTGCTGGAGGCGTTCGGCGGCGGCTTCACCTGGGGTTCGGCGCTGATCCGCTACTAGCGATACTCCGGCGCGCGTCGTCGGCGGCCTGCCGGTCGTGGAAGGCGCGCGCCGGACGATCGCGCGGATGGCCCCATTCCGGTAGAAGATCGGTTCCGCGAGTACAGGTTCGAGCATCGTTCGTCCGGTCGCGTTCGTTCGACCGGATCAGGGCAGCGGCCGGTACTCCCCACTATCGCTAGAGCGCTGCCGAGCGCGGAGGGATTCCATGGCTCAACGTCTGCTGCTCGACGGCCGCGCCGTCTGGCTCAAGCGCTACGGACACCAGCGCCGGCGCCTCGCGCATCGCGCACTCGATTTCACGGCCCGCCAGCTCGATCTGGAGCCGCTGCGGCCGGACCACGTCGAATCGGCCGAGGAGGCGCAGCGCATCGAGTCGCGCCGGCTCGGCGAACTGGCCGGTCGCGGTCTGCGCGTGCCGGCCGTGCTGGCCGACGGCGCCGGCGTGCTGCTGCTGAGCGACGTCGGCGCCTCGCTGTCGCTGCGTCTGCGCGAGCTTGGCGACCGGCCCGCCGCGGTCGACCGTCTCGTCGCCGGTGCGGTCGACGCGATCGCGCAGGCGCACCGGCGCGGCGTCTATCTCGGCCAGCCGCTGCCGCGCAATCTCACCGTCGACGCCGACGGCTACGGCTTCATCGACTTCGAGGAAGACCCCGGTCGCGTGATGTCGCTCGACGGCGCGCAGGCGCGCGACTGGCTGCTGTTCGCCTCGGGCGTCGCGCGCCGCTACGAAGACCGCGAGCCGCAGGCGCTGGCGACGCTGCTGGCGGCCGGCCTGGACCGTGCGCGCGAGCCGGTGGTCGGGCAGGTGACCCATGCCGCGCAGCGGCTGCGTTTCCTCGAAAGCCTGACCCGCCCGTTCGGATCGCGCGCCCGCGCGCTCGGCGCGGCGGTGGCCTCGCTGCGCCATGCGCTCGGCATCCTCACCCTGATGGCGCTGGTCCTGCTGGTGGACTATCTGCCGGACCGCGACTTCGACCTGCTCGGCCTTTCCGTTCTGATCGACTATCTGACATGACCGATACCGCTACGCTCGCATTCGTCTTCCCCGGCCAGGGTTCGCAATCGCTCGGCATGCTGGCCGAACTGGCCGAGATGCACGCGCAGGTGCGCCAGACCTTCGTCGAGGCGTCCGACGGCGCCGGTGTGGACTTGTGGGCGCTGTCGCAGGGCGGGCCGGAGGAGATGCTCGGCCGCACCGAGTACACGCAGCCGGCGCTGCTCGCCGCCGGCGTCGCGGTCTGGCGCGTCTGGCTGGCGGCCGGCGGCGCGCGCCCGGCGCAGCTGGCCGGCCACAGCCTCGGCGAATACACGGCGCTGGTCGCCGCCGGCGCGATCGGCCTGCACGACGCGGCGCATCTGGTGCGGATCCGCGGCCAGGCGATGCAGGCGGCGGCGCCGGCCGGCGCCGGCGCGATGGCGGCCGTGCTCGGCGCCGACGACGCCCTGGTCGAGGCGGTCTGCCGGGACGTGTCCGGCGAGACGGTCGTCGTGCCGGCCAATTACAACTCGCCGGGCCAGATCGTGATCGGCGGACACGCCGCGGCGGTCGACGCCGCGCTCGCGCAGCTCGCCGAGCGCGGCGTGCGCAAGGCGGTCAAGCTCGCGGTCAGCGTGCCGTCGCATACGCCGTTGATGCGCGAGGCCGCCAACCGGCTGGCCGAGGCGATCGGCGCCTACGTCTGGCGCGAACCGGCGATCCCGGTCGTGCAGAACGTCGACGCGAAGGTCCAGACCGGCCTTCCGGACATCCGCGACGCGCTGGTGCGCCAGCTCTATCTGCCGGTGCGCTGGACCGGCTGCGTGCAGGCGCTGGCGGCGGCCGGAGCGACGCGCGTGGCCGAATGCGGCCCCGGCAAGGTGCTTTCCGGCCTGGTCAAGCGCATCGACAAGTCGCTCGACGCCCGTCCGCTCGGCACGCCGGGCGAGTTCGAGACGGCGCGCGAGGCCTGGGCCTGATCCTCTTTTCCTACAGCGAGATTTCCGCATGAGCGCAATCCTCGAGGGCGAGATCGCCCTGGTCACCGGTGCCAGCCGCGGCATCGGCGCGGCGATCGCCGCAGAGCTGGCGAGCCTCGGCGCCGTCGTGATCGGTACCGCGACCAGCGAAGCCGGCGCGCAGGCGATCGGCGAACGGCTGGCCGCCGGCGGCGGCGCCGGACGCGTGCTCGACGTCACCGACGCGGCCGCGGTCGACGCGCTGATCGAGGAGATCGGCAAGACCTTCGGCGCACCGTCGATCCTCGTCAACAACGCCGGCATCACGCGCGACCAGCTGCTGATGCGCATGCGCGACGAGGATTGGCAGGCGATCATCGACACCAATCTGAGCTCGGTCTTCCGCACCTCGCGCGCGGTGCTGCGCGGCATGATGAAGGCGCGCAAGGGCCGCATCATCTCGATCGCCTCGGTAATCGGCCTGACCGGCAATCCGGGCCAGGCCAACTACGCGGCGGCCAAGGCCGGCATCATCGCGTTCTCCAAGTCGCTCGCGCGCGAGATCGGCTCGCGCGGGATCACCGTCAACGTCGTCGCGCCGGGCTTCATCGACACCGACATGACGCGCGTGCTGCCCGACGAGCAGAAAAAGGCCCTGGTCGGCCAGATCGCGCTCGGCCGTCTCGGCGAGCCGTCCGACATCGCGCGCGCGGTGGCGTTCCTCGCCTCCCCGGCGGCGGCCTACATCACCGGAGAAACCCTGCACGTCAACGGCGGCATGTACATGCCGTGACCAGGTGCCGCTGCCCGGGCCGGACCGCTTGAAAGACGCCCGACGCGGCGCCACCGCGAGCCGGCGTGGACGCTCCGGGCGGTTGCTGGCGACCCTTCGGACGTTCCACTACAATGCGCCCGACTTCGAGCCACGCTGCGCCACCCGGTGCGGCGGTCGGACAAACCGCAAGAATCCCACCGGGAGGAAGAGAACCCATGAGCACCATCGAAGAACGCGTCAAGAAAATCGTCGTCGAACAGCTGGGTGTGAAGGAAGACGAGGTCACGCCGAACGCGTCGTTCGTTGACGATCTCGGCGCCGATTCGCTCGACACCGTGGAGCTGGTGATGGCGCTCGAGGAAGAGTTCGAGTGCGAGATTCCGGACGAGGAAGCCGAGAAGATCACCACTGTCCAGCAGGCGGTCGATTACGTGAAGGCGCACGTCAAGGCCTGATCGGCCCGCCCAAGCGTCGAAAAGAGCTGCGCCCGCGAGGCGCAGCTCTCGTTTTGAGGGGTGCGATCGCTACGCTCGCGTACGGTCGCCCCCGCCATCGAAAGGTATTCGCATGACCAAGCGTCGCGTCGTCGTCACCGGACTCGGACTGCTCAGCCCCGTCGGCAACGACGTATCCACCGCCTGGCGCAACGTGCTGGACGGCGTGAGCGGCATCGGTCCGATCACGCATTTCGACGCCAGCACGTTCCCGACGCGGATCGCCGGCGAAATCCGCGACTTCGATCCCGCGACGGTGATCCCGCCGAAGGACGTCAAGAAGATGGATCCGTTCATCCATTACGGCGTCGCGGCCTCGATCCAGGCGCTGGCCGACGCGGGTCTGGTCCCGCACGAGCACGACGCCGAGCGCATCGGCGTGGCGATCGGCGCCGGCATCGGCGGCATCCACACGATCGAGCGCACCTCGATCACGTATCACGAGAGCGGCCAGCGCAAGATCTCGCCGTTCTTCGTGCCGAGCTCGATCATCAACATGGCCTCCGGCCAGTTGTCGATCATGCTCGGCCTGAAGGGCCCGAACATCGCCTGCGTGACCGCCTGTACCACCGCCACGCACAACATCGGCCTGGCGATGCGCATGATCCAGTACGGCGACGCCGACGTGATGATCGCCGGCGGCGCCGAATACGCGACCACCGGCACCGCGGTCGGCGGCTTCTGCTCGGCGCGCGCGATGTCCACGCGCAACGACGAGCCGACGCGCGCGAGCCGTCCGTGGGATCGCGGCCGCGACGGCTTCGTGCTGTCCGACGGCGCCGGCGTGCTCGTCATCGAGGACTACGAGCACGCGGTCAAGCGCGGCGCGCGGATCTACTGCGAGCTGGCCGGCTACGGCATGAGCGGCGATGCCTACCACATGACCTCGCCGCCCGAGGACGGCAACGGTGCGCGCCGCTCGATGCAGATCGCGATCGCCGACGCCGGGCTCAATCCGGACCAGATTCAGTACATCAACGCGCACGCGACCTCCACCGGCGTCGGCGACGTCGCCGAGGTCGCCGCGATCAAGGCCTGCTTCGGCGATCACGCCGGCAAGCTGATGGTCAGCTCGACCAAGTCGATGACCGGCCATCTGCTCGGCGCGGCCGGCGGCGTCGAGGCGATCTTCTCGATCCTCGCGCTGCGTGACAACGTCGTGCCGCCGACGATCAATCTGGACGACCCGGACGAGGGCTGCGATCTGGACTTCGTGCCGCATACGGCGCGCGAGAGCCGGCTCGAGGTCGTGCTGTCCAATTCGTTCGGATTCGGCGGCACCAACGGCACCCTGGCGTTCCGACGCGTTTGACGCGTGTCCGGCTCAGCCTGACCGGCCGGCGCGACCTGCTCGCGCTGGCGGCGGCCTACCCCGAGCGCTACCCGGGCCTGCTCGAGAGCGCGGCGCGCGGCGGTGAGCGGCCGCGCTACGACATCCTGTTCGCGCATCCGCAGTCGGCACTGCAGCTGGACGCAGACGGTCGCATGCGCGACGGCGAGGGCCGCGCGCTCGCGGGCGATTTCCTCGACCTGCTCGACGCGCAATATGCCGAGGCGCACGAGGCCGATGCCGGCCACGGCCTGCCGTTCGCCGGCGGCTGGCTGGTCTACCTCGGTTACGAGTACGCCGGCCACGTCGAGCCGCGGCTGCGGCTGCCGGCCGCCGACGACGGCCTGCCGGTCGCGCTGGCACTGCGCTGCCCGGCCGCGATCGTCGTCGATCACGCCGAGGACCGCACGATCCTGATCGCCGAGGCAGAGCACGCCGGCCTGGTCGAGTCGATGGTGCGTGATCTCGCCGACGCGTCGGCGTTCGACGCGGCACTGCCGGCCCGCATCGCGATCGACGAGGACGCGCCGCAGCGCTTCCTCGACGGCGTCGCGCGGATCGGCGAGTACCTGCGCGCCGGCGACGTGTTCCAGGTCAATCTGTCGCGCGGCTGGCAGGCGCGCTTCGCCGCGCCGGTCGCGCCGGCCGCGCTGCACGCGGCGCTGCGGCGTGCCAATCCGGCGCCGTACGCGGCCGTGCTGCAGTGGCGCGGCACGGCCGTGGTCAGCTCCTCGCCGGAACGACTGGTCGAGGTACGCGGCGAGCGCGTGCAGACGCGGCCGATCGCCGGCACGCGGCCGCGCCTGGCCGGCGACGACGAGGCCGGCCGCGTGCGCGAGCTGGTCGGCCATCCGAAGGAACGCGCCGAGCACGTCATGCTGATCGATCTGGAGCGCAACGACCTCGGCCGCATCTGCGTGCCCGGCAGCGTCGTCGTCGACGAACTGATGACGGTCGAAAGCTATGCGCATGTGCACCACATCGTCTCCAACGTCGCCGGTCGACTGCGCGCCGGAATCTCGCCGGGCCGCGTGCTGCGCGCGGTATTTCCGGGCGGCACGATCACCGGCTGCCCGAAGGTGCGCTGCATGGAGATCATCGCCGAGCTCGAAGGCCGCGGTCGCGGCGCCTACACCGGTTCGATCGGCTATCTCGACCGCGGCGGCGCGATGGATTTCAACATATTGATCCGCACCCTGGTCGCCTCGGGCGGCTCGGTGCGCTGGCGCGCCGGTGCCGGCATCGTCTTCGATTCGCAGGCCGACGCCGAGCTCGAGGAGACGCGCGCGAAGGCGCGCGGCCTGCTGCGCGCACTCGGGGACGCGCCTTGATCGCGCGCACGCGCGTCGACGGCCGTGCCTCGGCCGTGGTCGACGTCGCCGATCGCGGCCTCAACTACGGCGACGGCCTGTTCGAGACGATCCTGTTCGTCGACGGTACGGCGCCGTTGTGGGCGCGCCATCTGGCGCGACTGCGTGCAGGCTGCGAGCGGCTGCGCATCGTGCCGCCCGACGAGGCTGCGCTGGCCGCCGATTGCGCCGCGGTCGGCGCCGACCTGTCGCGCGCGGTGATCCGCGTCACCGTCACCCGCGGCAGCGGTCCGCGCGGCTATGCAGCGCCGTCGTCGGCCGCCCCGACACGCATCGTCGCCGCCGCCGCCGAGCCGGTGCTGCCGCGCGATTGGTACTGCGAGGGAATCCGGGTACGCTTCTGCGAGACCCGTCTGGCGCCGCAGCCGCAGCTGGCCGGACTCAAGCATCTGAACCGTCTCGAGCAGGTGCTCGCACGCGCCGAGTGGGACGATTCCGCCATTGCCGAGGGCATCGTGTTCGACACCGAAGGGCGCGTCATCGGCGCGACGGCCGCCAATGTGTTCCTGGTCCGCGACGGCGTCGTCGTGACGCCGCGCCTGGACCGCTGCGGCGTCGCCGGCGTGATGCGCGCCGAGCTGATCGCGCGCCTGGGCGAGGTCGCCACACGCGACGTCGAGGCCGGCGAGCTGCTCGACGCCGACGAGGTGTTCCTCAGCAACGCCGTGCGCGGCGTGCTCTGGGTCGGCGAGCTCGGCGGCCGCCGCTGGCGGCCCGGCCCGGTCGCCACGCGCCTGATCGCCGAACTGCACGCGGCCGGCTTCGGAGCGGCGGCATGAGCGCGCCGCGCCGGACCCGCCGCCTCGCCGCGCCGAGCCGCGGCCGCGCCGGCATCGGGCGTCTGCTCGGCATCGCCGTACTGGCGGTGCTGCTCGCGGCAGCCGCGCTCGCGTTCGCGGCCTGGCGCGACTACCGCCATTTCACCGACGCGCCGCTGTCGCTCGCGGCCGATGCGACGCTCGACATCGCGCGCGGCACCTCGTACCGGCAGATCGTGCGGACGCTGCGCCGCGAGGGCTATACGCATGCCGCGCCATTCTACTGGCGCCTGCTCGATCGCGAGATGGGCGTCGCCGGCCGTCTGCACGCCGGCGAGTACGCGCTGCCGGTCGGCATCACGCCGCGCCGGCTGCTCGCGAAGATGGCGGCCGGCGACGTGCTGCAGCACCAGTTCACGATCGTCGACGGCTGGACGTTCCGCCAGCTGCGCGTGGCGCTCGCGCAGGAAGCCGGCCTGCGCCAGACGCTGACGACCGCCAGCGACGCCGAGATCGTCGCCCAGCTCGGCCTCGCCGACGTCGGCGCCGAGGGCTGCTGCCTGCCCGAGACCTATGCCTGGATCAAGGGCGAGTCGGATCTGGACGTGCTGCGCCGCGCCGCCGCGGCGATGCGCAGGACACTCGAGGAGCTCTGGGCCGCGCGTGCGGCCGATCTGCCGCTGAAGTCGCCGTACGAGGCGCTGATCCTCGCCTCGATCGTCGAAAAGGAGACCGGCATCGCCAGCGAGCGCGCCGAGGTCGCCGGGGTGTTCGTGCGGCGGTTGCGCATCGGCATGCGGCTGCAGACCGATCCGACCGTGATCTACGGCCTCGGCGACGGCTACACCGGCCGTCTGCGCCGGCGCGACCTGGACGGCGATACGCCGTACAACACCTATACGCGCGCCGGTCTGCCGCCGACGCCGATCGCGTTGCCGGGCCGCGCGGCGATCGCCGCGACGCTGGCGCCGGCCGCCGGCGACGCGCTGTACTTCGTCGCCTACGGCGACGGCAGCGGACGCCACGAGTTCTCGGCGACGCTGGCCGAGCACAACCGCGCGGTCGCGCGCTATCTGGAGCGGCTGCGCCGATGAGGGGCCGGCTGATCACGCTCGAGGGCGGCGAGGGCGCCGGCAAGAGCACGGTGCTGGCGACCGTGCGCGAGCGGCTCGTCGCACACGGGCTCGACGTCGTCGTCACGCGCGAGCCGGGCGGCACGCCGCTCGGCGAGGCGGTGCGCGCGCTCGTGCTCGATCCGGCCTACGGCCCGGTCTGCGCCGAGAGCGAGTTGCTGCTGATGTTCGCGGCGCGCGCCCAGCTGGTCCGCAGCGTGATCGAGCCGGCACTGGCGGCCGGACGCTGGGTGCTCAGCGACCGCTACAGCGACGCCAGCTACGCCTACCAGGGCGGCGGCCGCGGTCAGCCGCTCGAACGTATCGCCGGGCTCGACGCCTGGGCGGCCGGACTGCGGCCGGGCCTGACCCTGCTGCTGGATCTGCCGGTCGCGCAGGGCCTGGCGCGTGCCGGCAGCCGTGCCGCGGCCGATCGCATCGAGTCCGAGCGCGACGATTTCTTCGAGCGCGTCCGTGCAGCCTATCGCGCACGCGCGGCGGCCGACCCGCAGCGCTTCCGTGTGATCGATGCCGCCGCCGAGCTCGACGCGGTGCAGGCCGCCGTGGCGGCGGCGATCGACGCGTTCCTCGCCGAGCAGAAGCCCCGATGAGCGCGACGATCGCGCCGTGGCTGGAACCGGCCTGGCAGCGCCTCGGCGAAGCGCTGCGCACCGGGCGCCTGCACCATGCCCTGCTGATCACCGGTCCGGCCGGCCTCGGCAAGCGCGCACTGGCCGAGGCCCTGGTCGCTGCGGCGCTGTGCCAGCAGCGGACCGATGCCGGCGCCTGCGGCGCCTGCCGTGCCTGCCGGCTGCTGGCGGTCGGTACGCATCCGGACCGCGCCCACGTCAGCTTCGCCGAGCGCGACGACGGCAAGCTGCGCAGCGAGCTGACGATCGATCAGATCCGCACGCTGTCGGCGCGCCTGGCCTTGTCGAGCCAGTTCGGCGGCCTGCAGCTGGCGATCATCGAGCCGGCCGAGGCGATGAACGTCAGCGCGGCGAATGCCCTGCTGAAGACGCTCGAGGAGCCGGCCTCCGACACGATCATCATCCTGGTCGCCGATCAGGCCGCGCGCCTGCCGGCGACGATCCGCAGCCGCTGCCAGCGCATCGACGTCGCGCTGCCGCCCGAGCGCCAGGCGCTGGCGTGGCTGCGCGGACAGGGCCTGAACGAGGCCGCGGCCGCCCAGGCGCTCGCGGCTGCGGCCGGCAATCCCGGTCTTGCGCTGGCCTGGAGCGGCGACGGCCGGCTCGAACTCGGCGCCGCCTGCGCCGGCGACCTGAGCGCGCTGGCCGGCGGTCGCGCGACGGCGATGCAGCTCGCCGAGCGCTGGGCGGCCGACCGGCCGGCCGACCGGCTCTGGTTCGCCGCGGTGCTCGCCGACGAAGAGGCGCAGCGGCTCGCGCTCGGCGAGCGCGGCCGCTTCGGCTTGACCGCCATCGACGAAATCCCGAAGCTAGCCGCGTGGTTCGCGAAGGCCAACCAGGCGCGCCGGCTGCTCGACACGCCGCTGCGGCCGGAGCTGGTCCTGCTCGAGGTGTTGCGCGCCTGGCCGGCGGCCGGGCAGGGCGAGAGGAGAATCTGACGATGTCCACCCCGCTATCCGGCGGCATGCCGCGCCAGGGCATCCTGTCGCTGGCGATCAAGGACAAGGGCGCGCTCTACAACGCCTACATGCCGTTCGTGAAAGGCGGCGGCCTGTTCGTGCCGACCACCAAGCGTTACAGCCTCGGCGACGAGGTATTCATCCTGCTCTCGTTGATGGACGACCCGGACCGCCTGCCGGTCGCCGGCAAGGTCGTCTGGATCACGCCGCCGGGCGCGCAGGGCAATCGCGCCGCCGGCATCGGCGTGCAGTTCAGCGATTCGAGCGACGGTGAGATCGTGCGCACCAAGATCGAGACGATCCTCGCCGGCATCCTGACCCAGGAGCGGCCGACCCACACGATGTGAGGCCGGCACGGGTGCGCTGCGCGCGCCCGACCCGATCGCCGCCGCCTTCGCGCACGATCGTGCCGGACTCCGGGCAACCGCGCGTATAGTGTCGGCACAGACGCACAGGCCGGTCCGGCCTGCAGCGGGCGTGACATCTCCAGTACGGATGACGCGGAGACCGGTCGTGTTCAGACGTTGGCTGCTCGGAATTCTGGCCGTCGCGGTGATCGCCGTCGTCGGGCTGTTCGTGATCGCCTGGCGACCGTCGATCGCGCCGATCGATCCGCCGGCGGCCGGGTCGTTCCCGCCCGAGCGCATCGCGCGCGGCGCGGTCCTGGCCGGTGCCGGCTACTGCGCGACCTGCCATACCGCTCGCGGCGGTGCGCGCTACGCCGGCGGCTATCCGATGGCGACCGCGTTCGGCACGATCCATTCGACCAACATCACGCCCGACCCGGACACCGGCATCGGCCGCTGGTCCGAGGCGGCCTTCGTGCGCGCGATGCGCAGCGGCGTCGCGCGCGACGGCAGCCACCTGTTTCCGGCGTTTCCGTTCGATCATTTCACCAAGGTCACCGATCAGGATCTCGGCGATCTCTACGCGTTCCTGATGAGCCAGCCCTCGGTCGCGGCGTCGCCGCGTGCCAACACGGTGCCGTTTCCGCTCAACGTGCGCGCGCTGCAGGTCGGCTGGAAACTGCTGTTTCTGCGCAAGGGCGTGTTCGAGCCCGACCCGGCACGCAGCGAGGCCTGGAACCGCGGTGCCTATCTCGCCGAGGGACTGAGCCATTGCGGCGCCTGCCATACGCCGCGCAACGCGGTCGGTGCCGAGCGGCGCAATGCCGCCTATGCCGGCGCGCTCGTCGACGGCTGGGAGGCGCCGCCGCTGACCGCGGCCAACCCGGCGCCGGTGCCGTGGACCGAGGACGCGTTGTACGCGTACCTGCGCAGCGGTGTCAGCGCGCTGCACGGCAGCGCGGCCGCCTCGATGTCCGAGGTCGTCCACGACGGTCTGTCCAAACTGCCCAATGCCGACATCCGTGAACTGGCGGTCTATTTCGCCGAGGTCTCCGGCGCGGCCGCGCGCGCCGATCGCAGCGATGCGGCGGTCGCCGCCGCGCTCGCGGCATCCGGACAGGCACCGTCTTCGGCATCGGACGCCGGCGCCGAGCTGTATCGCGCGGCCTGCGCATCGTGCCATTACAACCGCGCGCCGGCGCCGCTGGCAGCCCGTCCGGAGCTGGCCCTGGTCAGCGCGCTCGGCAGCGACGATCCGACCAATCTGATCCGCGTCGTGCTCGAAGGCATCGGCGTCGAGGAAGGCATGCCGGGCGTACTGATGCCGCCGTTCGCGCATCTCGGTGACGCCGAGCTCGCCGCGCTCGCGGCGTACCTGCGCCGCACGCGTACCACCCGCCCGCCGTGGCCGGATCTGGAGGCGAAGATCGCCGAGGTCCGCCGTCACGCCGCCGGCGCCTGACCGTCCTTTCGAGCGGAGCCGTCGCGATGATTCGTCTGACGATCAACGAACGCGAGGTCGCCGTCGCCAGCGGCGACGACACGCCGCTGCTGTGGGTGATCCGCGACGAACTGGGCCTGACCGGCACCAAGTTCGGCTGCGGTATCGGCCTGTGCGGCGCCTGCACGGTCCACGTCGACGGTCGTGCGATCCGCTCGTGCATCACGCCGGTCGCGGCGGTCGCCGGCACGCGCGTCACGACGATCGAGGGACTCGATCCGGCCGGCGCGCATCCGTTGCAGAAGGCCTGGATCGCGACGCAGGCGCCGCAGTGCGGCTACTGCCAGTCCGGCCAGATCATGCAGGCCGCGACGCTGCTCAAGGATTTTCCGGAGCCGACCGATCGCGACATCGACGCGGTGATGGGCGGCAACCTGTGCCGCTGCATGGCCTACGTACGGATCCGCAAGGCGATCCATCTGGCCGCGGCCGAGCTCAAGGAGCGCGAGTGATGGCCGGCCTGCGCTTTCCTCCGCGCGCCGACGCACCGGCATCGGCGGCCCGCCGCGGCTTTCTGATCGGCGCGGCCGGCGCCGGCTTCGTGCTGGCGTTCGCGCGGCCCGGTCTCGTATTCGCCGATCCGGCCGCGGCGATCGCGGCGTCCGCGTACGAACCGAACCTGTGGTGCCGCATCGATGCCGACGGCATCGTCACGGTGCACATCATCCGCGCCGAGATGGGCCAGCACGTCGGCACCGCGCTGGCGCGGATTCTCGCCGACGAGCTGGAGGCCGACTGGGCCGACGTGCGCATCGACCACGTCGACAGCGACCCGAAGTGGGGACTGATGGTGACCGGCGGCAGCTGGTCGGTCTGGCAGAGCTTTCCGCTGCTGAGTCAGGCCGGCGCGGCCGCGCGCACCGCCCTGATCGAGGAGGGCGCCAAGCTGCTCGGCGTCGCGCCGTCGGCGTGTACGGCGCGCGCCGGCACGGTCAGTGCCGGCAGCCGTTCGATCCGCTACGCCGAGATCGTCCGCCGCGGCGATCTGAGCCGGCAATACAGCGCCGACGAACTGAAGGCGATGCCGCTCAAGCCGGCGTCCGAGCGGCGTCTGGTCGGCCGCGACACGCAGGCGATCGACATCCCCGACAAGACCGACGGCAAGGCCGTCTACGGCATCGACGCGCGCGTCGAGGGCATGGTCTACGCGCGGCCGAAGCTGCCGCCGACGCGCAACGGCTCCAAGGTGGTCGCGATCGACGATGCGGCCGCCAAGGCGATCGCCGGTTATCGCGGCGCGCTGGCGCTCGACGATCCGTCCGGCACCGTGCCCGGCTGGGTCATGGTGTTCGCCGATTCCTACGCCGCGGCGATCCGTGCCGCCGATCAGGTGCAGGTGCGCTGGGACAGCGACGACACCGCGCAGGTGTCCGAGCAGCACATCCTCGACCACGGCGCGAAACTGATCGCCGATCCGGCCGCCGGCGCTCACGTGGTCGACGACGCCGGCGTCGACGCTGCCTTCGCGCAGGCCGCCTCGGTGCTCGAGCACACCTACACGACCGCCAGCGTGCTGCATTTCCAGCTCGAGCCGGTCAACGCATTGGCGTTCGAGAAGGACGGCCGCTGGGAAATCCACACCGGCAACCAGTGGCAGTCGCTGATCCTGCCGACACTGGCCAAGGCCCTCGGCGTCGGCGAGGCCGCGGTCGTCATGCGCACCTACCTGCTCGGCGGCGGTTTCGGCCGCCGTCTCAACGGCGACTATGCGGTGCCGGCCGCGCTTGCGGCCAAGGCGCTCGGGCGGCCGGTCAAGATGGTCCTCACGCGTGCCGACGATACGCGGTTCGACTCGTTCCGCTCGCCGTCGATCCAGCGCGTGCGCATGGCCTTCGACGCGGCCGGTGCGGTGACCGCGATGCAGCACGACGCCTGCGCCGGCTGGCCCACCGAGGTCATGGTGCCGGCGTTCATGCCCAAGGGTCTCAATGGTGTCGCCTTCGATCCATTCGCGATCGCCGGCGCCGACAGCTGGTACGGCGTCGGTGCGCAGCGCGTGCGCGCGCTGTCGAACGATCTGGCCAACCGCGCGTTCCGGCCCGGCTGGCTGCGTTCGGTCGGGCCGGGCTGGACCAACTGGGCCTCGGAATGCTTCATCGACGAAGCCGCGCACGCGCGCGGCGTGGATCCGGTCGCGTTCCGGCTGCGACTGCTCGACGGCAAGGGCCGCAATGCCGGCAGCGCGCCCAATGCGGTCGGCGGCGCGCTGCGCCTGGCCGCGGTGATCCGGCGCGCGGCCGAGAAGGCCGGATGGGGCGCGACGCTGCCGGCCGACATCGGCCTGGGCATCGCCGCGACGTTCGGCCAGGAGCGCGACATGCCGACCTGGACCGCCTGCGTCGCGCGCGTGCGCGTTGACCGCGCCACCGGCATCGTCGTCGCGGAACGGCTGACCCTGGTCGTCGACGCCGGCACGATCGTGCATCCCGACGGCGCGCTCGCGCAGACCGAGGGCGCGGCGCTGTGGGGTCTCAGCATGGCACTGCACGAGGGCACGCGCTTCGTCGACGGCCAGGTGCGCGACACCAATCTCGATGCGTACACGCCGCTGCGGATCGGCGACGTGCCGGCGCTGGATGTCGAATTCGTCGCCAGCACCGAGGCCGCGGTCGGGCTCGGCGAGCCGGCGACCACCGTGGTCGCGCCGGCGATCGGCAATGCGCTGTTCGCGGCGGTCGGCGCGCGCGTGCGCGATCTGCCGATCCGTCCCGACGCGGTGCGCGCCGCGCTGGCCGGGAATCCGCGTTGACCGGCGCGGCCGCCTGCGCTGGTGCGCCACACGATTTGCGCGTACACTGAACGGGTTTGCTGCACCGGCTGCCCGTTTTCCCCGGTACGCCCGCCTCTCCAGGCTTCGAGCCGCGCTCGAATCATCTGCCTGAGACGGCTTCACTCCGCACGTCTTTCGCTGCGCAAACCCGACGGCCCGGTCCGGTCCGTCCGACAATGAGTCACTTGCTCGCAGCGCGGTTTCAAGGGAACGCTCCGGGTCGCAGAACGGAGTATGTCGATGTCTTTCGAAAACCTTGGGCTGATGCCCGAGCTGTCGCGCGCGCTCGCCGAACTGGGCTACACGCAGCCGACCCCGATCCAGACCGAAGCGGTTCCGCTCGCGCTGGCCGGCCACGACCTGATGGGCGGCGCGCAGACCGGCACCGGCAAG